>Ga0208890_1000002_pt1 | contig 26757 bp, 24 predicted proteins | sample SoimicmetaGmgHPA_FD_188328 | JGI IMG/M metagenome (GOLD analysis project Ga0208890, IMG submission 188328) | Soil and rhizosphere microbial communities from Laval, Canada - mgHPA (SPAdes) (version 2) | ecosystem: Environmental > Terrestrial > Deep subsurface > Rock core/Sediment | place: Laval...
CGTCCTCGGCCTCCGCGCGCAGGCGCTTCTCCTCCTCGGGATCGAGGAGACCCCGTTCGATGATCTCGACGAACTGGTCCTCGTCCTTCCAGCGCCACGACCCGTCGAGCTCCACGATCACGTCGAGCTTGTGATCCAGCGTGTCGAACCCGACGGGGGAGCGGCGCAGCGGGTCCTCGAGGTTCACGTACCAGTGCGAGGGCGACCAGTCCGACCCGTAGAAGAGCAGGACGGCCGCCGGTTTCCCCGGCCAGGCGAACGAGAGCACGTGCGCCTTGTACGGCTGCTCGATGAGCTCGTACTCGGCCTCCTGGATCTTCAGCCGCTTCCCGTTCCGAAAAGGAGCCATCCAGTGCGCCCCCGCGGGGATGAACAGCGTGATCTGCTCCTCGGCGTCCTCGACCATGGTCACCGGCCGGGCGCTCCAGATCCGGCCGTCCCAGATCTCGCGGAGCGCCGCGGATTCCCCTGGCTCGAACGTGCGCACCGTCAGCCGATGCGCGAGGCGAACGCCGCGTTGGTCGCGTCCAGCAGGGCGGCCGTGCTCGCCCGGAGCGCCGAGACCTCGTCGCGGAGCGCCTGCGCCTTCGCCGGATCCTTCAGCGCCGCCGCGTTGATCTCGACGTTGTAGGTCGCGCACCAGACGGCTGCGGCCAGCGCCTGGCCCGCGCACGCGCCGTCGGACGCGGCCTGCGCGTTGCCGATCTCGGTGGTCTCGCGCGCGAGCTCCATCAGTTCGGCCGCGCGCTTGGCGATCTCGAGCGGGACCCTCGCGGCCGACTCGTACCCCGCCTGGATCGCCTTGGAGCGGACGGCCTTCTCGGCGTCGGTCTCCTTCGGCATCTTGAACGCGGCCATCACGCCGTCGAACGCGGTCGCGTCCCGATCCGCGAGGTCCAGGAACTCCGTCCGGGCGGTCTCGGCCTCCTCGAGCATCCAGCGCATCCGCTCCTGGGCGTCCTCGTAGCCCTCCTTGCCGATCGTAAGGTTGCACACCATCGAGATCAGCGCGGCACCCGTCGCGCCCGAGAGGGCGGCGACCGCGCCGCCGCCGGGTGTGGGGTCGTCGGACGCGAGACCCCGCAGGAACGCCTCGACCGTCTGCTCCGCGATCCGCCCGCTCATCGGCGCCCTCCGTGGGTGCTCACGAGCCGCTCCAGGATCTGTTCCTCCGCATCGAACCCCTCCAGTCGCAGATACCCGATGTCGTCCTCGCCGAGCGCCGCGCGTGGAACCAGCCCCACGATCTCGGACGAGCGCACCTCCATGCCGCGTTCGGCCGCGAGGTCCCGGACGGCCTCGAACGCCACCCGCGGCGACGTCACCTCAACGTCGACCAGGTTCATCGACACCGTGACGGCACCGCGTTCGGGGACGGCGAACCCGATCGCCCGGACCGCCGGCAGGCCCCCGCTCGACTCGCGGATCGATCTCGCGATCTCCTTCGCCGCGTCCTCGGTTCCGGTCAGGTAGACATTGAACGCGACGAGCGGCTTGCGCGCCCCGACGGCGGTCGCGCCCGCCCTGCCGATCTCGTGCGGCCCGAAGTCCGGCAACCGCTCGCCGCGGGCCACCGCCTCACGCAGCCCCTCGAACTCGCCCCTGCGCACCTCGGCCAGGCTCGCGTGGTCGGGCGAGGTCGCGGCGCGGTCGTACAAGTAGACCGGGATGCCGAGCGCGTCGGCGAGCTCGGCCGCGAACGCCCGCGCGAGCTCCACGACCTCGTCCATCGAGATCCCGGACAGGGGGACGAACGGGATCACGTCCGCCGCGCCCATACGGGGGTGCCCGCCGGTGTGCGTCGTCATGTCGATCAGCTCGACGGCCTTGGCCGCGCCGGCGAGCGCGCTCGCGCGCACCGCGTCCGGCGAGCCCACGACGGTCGTGTCGAGACGGTTGTGCTCGGGGTCGGCCTGCCGGACCACGAGTCGCGCGTCTCCGGCGGCGAGCGCGTCGCAGATCGCGTCGATCACGTCGAGCCGGCGACCCTCGCTGAAGTTCGGGACGCAGACGACGAGGGCTCCGGTCTCGACCATCGAGGCAGAAGCCTACGATGCGGTGGATGGATCTCGACGCGTTCCGGGGCTGGCTCCAGCGCTACTTCGACGCATGGGCCTCGAACGACCCCGTCGAGGTGTCGGCGCTGTTCGCCGAGGACGCCGTGTACTCCTACGGTCCCTTCCGCGAGGAGACGCATGGGCGCGACGCGATCGTGCGGGCGTGGGTGGAGGGAGGGGTCCCGACCGAGCTGCGGACCGACGTCGAGCCGATCGCGGTGGTGGGGGACCGGGGCGTGGCGCACTGGCGCGTGTCCTTCCGGGGCGACGCCGACTCGATGGTGGAGGTGGATGGGATCTTGGTCTGCGACTTCGACGCTGCCGGCCGGTGCGTCCTGCACCGGGAGTGGTACGACCGCCTCGAGACACCCGCCTGACCAGCTCGAACGCTTTTCGCCAGGCTCGCGGGACCTGCCCCCGAATCCCCGCTTGACTCGTGTCGGCGGACGGGCGTAGATTCACCTCTCCCTCTCGAACATACGTTCGATTCCCTGAGAGAGCCGGGTGGTCGAGGAGACGTCGGTGTCCAAGCGGTACGACGAGGAGGTCGAGGTTCGGGTCGAACGCGACGCGGGGATGCCCTCGGCGTTCGTCTGGCGCGGGCGGCGGTACGAGGTGGCCGACGTGATCGGCCGATGGCGGATCGAGGGCCGATGGTGGGCCGACGGTCGCGACCGCGAGTACTGGCGGGTGGAGGCACGCGGCGGCGCGGTCTGGGACCTGTACCACGACCGCCACCACGACCGTTGGCACATGGAGCGGTTGTGGGATTGAATCGGGCCCGTGACCGACGCCCGCGTCGTCCCGTTCATGGTGTCCGAGCTGCGCCTGCCGCCCGACGAGCAGGAGCTGCTCGCCCGGGAATGGTGGCCGTCCTACGCGCATGCGGTGATCCATCGCGACGGCGTCTTCCTGTTCGACAACGGTGCGGGGTTCGGCAACGCCGAGGTCGAGACGATGTTCACCCCACGCGTGACGGCGATCGAGGCCGCGCTCGCCGACCAGGGGATCGAGTTCGCGGACGTGACCGGCGCCGCCAACTGCCACCTGCACTTCGACCACAGCGGGCAGAACGTCCGGCTCCCCGGCATCCCGATCTTCGTCCAGCGCGCCGAGTGGGCGATGGTGCACGAGCCCGACTACACGGTCCCCGAGTGGATCGACGCGCCCGGCCTTTCCTACGAGGTACTCGAGGGCGAGGCGGAGGTGGCGCCGGGTCTGCGGGTGATCCCCACGCCGGGCCACACGGCCGGGCACCAGTCGCTCGTGGTGGTGACCTCCGAGGGCACGATCGTGCTCGCGGGTCAGGCGGTGCAGTCGAAGCTCGAGTGGGAGGGCGCGACCGAGCCGAGCGCGTCCGGCGCCTCGGCCGCGAAGCACCCCGCGTACTCGGACTCGGTGCAACGCCTGCGGTCGCTGGAGCCGGCACGCGTGCATTTCGCGCACGACCCGGAGGTCTGGGAGCGCGTGTAGCGGCTCCGGTCGTCCCACCGGAGCGGTGAGATGCCCGGCGGGTTCGTCCACCTCGACGTCCGTTCCTTCTTCTCGCTGAAGGAGGGCGCGTTCTCCCCCGAAGCGCTCGCGCGCCGGGCCGCCGAGCTGCAGATGCCGGCGGTCGCGCTCGCCGACCGCGACGGGCTCTACGGCACCGCCCGGTTCGTCGACGCCTGCGAGCGCGAAGGCGTCCGTCCGATCCTCGGCGCGTCGCTCACCGTCCGGGAGCCCGGGACGCTGCCGTTGCCTCGATCCGGACGTCCGTCGGCGGACGCGAGCGTGATCCTGCTCGCACGGGACGCGGCCGGGTACGCGAACCTGTGCCGGCTGGTCACCGACGCGCACATGACGGGGGAGCGCGGCGATCCCTCGCTCACCCCCGAGCAGATCTGCGCGCACGCCGGTGGGCTCGTCGCGCTCCTGGGACCATCCTCGCCGCCCGGCGCACTCGTCCTCGCGGGGCGGATCGACGCCGGGCGTCGCGCGGCGATGCCGTACCGGGAGGCGTTCGGCGAGCGCGCGTTCGTCGCCGTGCAGCACCGCCTCGAGCAAGACTCGGACCGGGAGATCCGCGCACTCCTCCGGCTGTCCGATCGCGCCGAGCTCCGAGCGATCGCGACCAATCCGGTCCGGTACCTCGTCCCGGAGGACGCGTTCATGGCCGACGCGCTCGAGTGCATGCGCGAGCTCGTCCCGATCAACCGGTCCAACGTGTCGCGCCGCAACGCGGAGGGGTGGCTGAAGCCGGCCACCGAGATGCGGGCGTTGTTCCACGAGCGACCCGACCTGGTGACGGCGACGCTGCAGATCACCGAGTCGTGCGCGTTCGACCTCGGGCTGCGCACGGTCCGCTTCCCCGACTTCCCGACGCCGCGGGGGCGCAACGCCTCCTCGGTCCTGGCCGAACGCAGCTGGCGCGGTCTCGAGCGCCGGGGGATGCGGCCAACCGCTCGCGTGAAGGACCGGCTGCACCACGAGCTCGCGATGATCCACCGCCTCGGGTACTCGGCGTACTTCCTGACGGTCGCCGACATCGTCGCCGACGTGCGGGCGATGGGGATCCGGTGCGCATGCCGGGGGAGCGCCGCCGGCTCGCTCGTCTGCTACCTCGTCGGCATCTCCGACGTTGACGCGGTCCGGCACGATCTCGCGTTCGAACGGTTCCTGAACCCGATGCGCGACGAGCTCCCGGACATCGACGTCGACGTCGAATCGGCTCGCCGCGAGGACGTCTACGACATGGTGCTCTCGCGTTACGGCGACGATCGGTGCGCGTGCGTCGCGATGGTCGACACGTACCGCGCCCGCGCCGCCGTCCGGGAGGTGGGCAAGGCGCTCGGCCTGCCCGAGCCCGAGGTCGACGTGGTCGCCAAGTCCTTCCCGCACATCGGCGCCCACGACCTGCGGGTCGCGATCGATCGCCTGCCCGAGCTCGTGGGCAGCAACCTGAACGCGGGCCAGCTCGAGCAGCTGTTCCGCGTGGCCGAGCGCCTGGACGGCTTCCCGCGCCACATCGCGCTCCACCCCTCGGGCATCGTGCTGTCGAACGACGACCTGGTGACCAGGGTCCCGCTCGAACGCTCGTTCCAGGGCTACCGCGTGATCCAGGCAGACAAGGACGACGTCGAGCTCCTCGGGTATCTGAAGCTCGACGTGCTCGGCGTGCGGATGCTCTCGTCGATGCGCCACGCCCTGGACGAGATCGCGCGCACCGAGCACGTGAAGGTCGACCTCGACGAGATCCCGCTCGACGACGAGCCGACGTTCGAGCTGATCCGGGCCTCCGACACCCTCGGATGCTTCCAGATCGAGTCCCCGGGCCAGCGCGAGCTCCTGCAGAAGCTCCAGCCGACCCGGTGGGAGGACCTGATCGTCGACATCTCGCTGTTCCGGCCCGGGCCGGTCAAGTCGGACATGATCAACCCCTACCTGCGCCGGCGCGCCGGGATGGAGGCGCCGACGTACGCGCACCCGGCGCTTCGGCCGGCGCTCCGCGAGACGTTCGGCGTGATCGTCTACCACGAGCAGGTGCTCCGGACCCTCGCCGCGATGGCGGGCTACGACCTGACCTACGCCGACCACGTCCGCCGCCACCTAGATCGCGAGGACCTGCTCCCGGGGTTCCGAGCCGACTTCCTCCAGCGGGCCACCGGACGCGGCGTCCCCGCCAGCGTCGCCGAACGGACCTGGACCGCGGTGGCCGAGTTCGCGAGCTTCGGGTTCTGCAAGGCGCACGCGGCGGCGTTCGCGGTCCCGACGTACCAGTCCTCCTGGCTGAAGACGCACTACCCGGCGCACTTCCTCGCGGGCATCCTCACGCACGACCCGGGGATGTACCCGCGGCGGTTGCTGCTCGAGGACGCGCGCGAGCACGGGATCCCGATCCTGCCGCTGGACGTGAACCGGTCGGAGCCGGAGTACGTGGTCGAGGTGGCTCCGCACATCGACGCTGATGAGGAAGTCGATGGGCGCGCTGAGGTCGGGGCACCGGCCCGGGCTGCGGCCGCGCCGGCGCGCGGGGAGGGGGTCGGTCCGGGCGTCGTCGAGCGGAGCCGAAGCCAACGAATGTCCACGAGCACGGACCATGTGCGAAGGCGGAGACGAGCAGCCCGGACCGAGCCCCCGACCTCAGCGCGCCATACGAACGTCGAGCCCCAGTGCTACGGGATCCGGCTCGCGTTGCAGGACGTGCACGGGATCTCGGACACCGAGATCCGGTCGATCTTGCAGGCGCGTGCCGATCGGCCGTTCGACGACGTGGGCGATTTCCTTCGGCGGACCAACGTTGCCAAACCTGTCGTGGAGGCGATCGCGCATGCGGGGGGGTTCGACGGGATCGGGAGGGGGACGCGGCGGGATCGGTTGTATGCGGCGATGACCACCGTGCCGCAGCGCGAGGGGGATCAGCTGGCGTTCGACCTGTTGGGGGGCGCGGCGGATCGGCTCGCGTTGCCCGAGTACACCGACGCGGAGCGGGTGCGGGCCGAGCTCGAGGTGCTAGGGCTGGACGCGAGCCGGCACCTCGTGAGCTTCTTCGAACCGCTGCTCGCCGATCTCGGCGTGATCCGTTCGAGGGACCTGCACACGTGCCGCTCGGACGAGCACGTGATGGTGGCCGGCGTGAAGGTGGCGTCGCAGACGCCGGCGATCCGCAGCGGCCAGCGGATCATCTTCCTCACGCTGGACGACGCGACGGGGCCGGTCGACGTGACCGTGTTCGAGAGCGTGCAGCCGAAGGTCGCCAAGACCGTGTTCCACTCGTTCGTGCTCGCCGTGGTGGGGACCGTCCGGCGGACCGGGTACAAGGGTGTCTCGGTGGTGGCCGAGGACGTGTGGGATCTGACGGCGCTGCTGCACGCCCGGCGGCAGGGACGGCTCGCGGAGGCGCTCGCCCACGAGGGGCCATCCCCCGGTGCGGCCGTCCCCCGCAAGCTCTGGCATTCGAGCGGCGGCTCGGCCGGCCGATGACGCCGCTCGTCACGTCCGTGGCGGCGGTACGCTCCGCGACGATGACCCGCGCGAGGTCGAGCGAGCCGATCCTGCACGTCGATCTCGATGCGTTCTACGCGTCGGTCGAGACCCTGAAGGACCCGAGCCTTTCGGGCAAGCCGGTCGCGGTGGGCGGCGCCGGGACGCGCGGGGTCGTGATGTCGGCGTCGTACGAGGCCCGGGCGTTCGGCATCCGGAGCGCGATGCCCGCCGTGCGCGCTCGGCGCCTGTGTCCGGACGTGGTCTTCGTCCCGCCCGACTTCGAGTCCTACAAGGTGCACTCCAACCGCTTCCGCGAGATCCTGATGGCGGTCACCCCGGTCGTCGAGCCGATCTCGCTCGACGAGGCGTTCCTCGACGTCTCCGGTGCGCACCTGCTCTTCGGTGAGCCCGAGGAGATCGGACGCAAGGTCCGCAGAGAGGTCCAGGACGGCATCGGGGTGCGGTGTTCCGTGGGCATCGCGCCCACCAAGCTGGTCGCCAAGCTCGCCTCGCGCGACGCCAAGCCCGACGGGATGGTGGTCGTGCGCGCCGACGAGGTGGACGCCTACCTGGACCCGCTCCCCGCGCGGGCGCTCTGGGGGGTGGGCGAGAAGACGGCTGAGACCCTCGGGAGGCTCGGCGTGCGGACCGTCGGCGACCTGGGCCGGACGCCGGTCGGGGTGCTCGGCAGGCTCATGGGCGAACGGCACGCGCGCGACCTCAGGGACCTGGCCCGTGGGGTGGACGACCGGACGGTCGTGCCCTACGAGGCGCCGAAGTCGGTCAGCCACGAGGAGACCTTCGACCGCGACCTGGACGATCAGCGCGAGCTGCTCCGCGAGGTGCTCTCGCTCTCACAGCGGGTGGCCGCCCGGCTGCGCGAGGACGGGTTCCGGACCCGGACGGTCACCCTGAAGATCCGGCTCGCGAACTTCACGACGCTCACGCGTTCGCGAACGCTCCCGGCGCCGACCGACGTCGCCGCGGACCTGTACGAGGTGGTCGGGGAGCTGTTCGCCGCCCTCCCGGGGGCCCGCCGGCGCGTCCGATTGCTCGGTGTGGCCGCGACCGGCCTGATGCCGGCGGGGGAGGAGCAGCTCGCGCTGCTGCGGAGCGAGCGGTGGGGCGACGTCGAACGCGCGGTGGATCGGATCGATCGGCGGTTCGGACCGGGATCGGCCGTGCCTGCTGCCCTGCTCGAACGCGGCCGCGATCGCTGAACGTCCCGCCCTCGGCGCGGCCGCCCTCCGTCGAAGGCCCCTTCCACTGGCGGAGGTCGTTCCTATAATCGTATGACCGCAACCGAGGCCGGAGCCGGGAGCCCATGCCACTGTCACCCGACGAGCAGCGAATCCTCGACGAGATCGAACAACGTCTCGCCGAGGAGGATCCCCGGCTGGTCGAGGCCGTCAGCCGAACCTCGCTGTACACACATCTCGCCCGGCGCATCAAGTGGTCGCTGCTGGCGTTCCTGGTCGGCTTCCTGATGCTGATGGTGTTCCTGATGGTCGTCCCCGACCTGCTCTGGGTCGCGGCCACGGGCTTCGGGGTGATGCTCGCGGCCGCGTTGCTGATCTATCGATACCTCAAGCAGCTGACCCTCGATCAGATGCGTGCCATGCAGCAGCAGTCGGGGCGTTTCTCGCTGACCGGCTTGCTGGCGCGTCTCGCCGGACGTTTCCGAACGCCGCCGGCGACACCCCCCGGTTCCTAGCGGTCGGACGAACGCGCGGTTCCCTCGGTCATTTCGCCTCCACACGACGGCATGCCGAGCCGTTGCGACCGAACGTGAGAAACATCGAGAGACCCGATGCGTCGTCGTCTTCGGGTTGCCACGGCACACGTGCCTGGAGTACAACATGCTCACCTTCCCCGGGGGCGTGACCGTCGAACCGACGTCGAGACTTCCCCTCGACGAGCCGGCGGAACGCGTTGGTGTCGTGAGGGAGACGTCGTCGGAGGGCGCTCGTTCCTATGGAGGGATTCACCGCACATCAGGCGACGAAGTTCACCGGGTGCTCCGCGCGTCAGCTCAGGTATTGGGACCAGATCGGCTTGGTCAACCCCTCCATCCAGGGAACGGGAGGCCGTCCGGGGGTGCCCAGGTTGTACTCGTTCCGAGACCTCGTCGCGCTCAAGGTCGTCAAATCCCTGCTCGACAACGGGATGTCGCTCCAGCGTGTGCGCCGGGCCTGGGACTACCTGAACCGCCGCGCCGCGCTGGACCGGCACCTGTCCGAGGTCAAGCTCATCACCGACGGGGTGAGCATCTTCAAGATCGCTCGCCGCAACGGCGAGATCATCGACGCGCTGCGGGAGGGCCAGCTGGCCTTTTTCGTCGCGATCGACGAGATCGCGACCGGCGTTGAGAGCAAGGTCGGCCAGTTCCGCGAGGACCGCGACCGCTTTGTCCGGGCGCTCCGCGAGGCCGCCGCGCGAGCGCAGACTGGCCGCTGACGTCCCCTAGACGCCGGGCCGATACGTTCCGACGATGCGGCGGATCATGCCCGCGTCCTTGCGGAGCTCATTGATCGCCCGGTGCGCGTCATCCACCGACGCCCTGGCCTCCTCGGGGGTCGGAGGGTCCGGCGCGTACGCGGCCCGGGCAGCCTGGGTCGTCAGTCGCCCGAGGTGCCCGTCGCTGAACGCGATCGCTGCGGCGAGCCGCGCGCGATGCTCGTCCAACGTCTCGCCCTCGCGTCGGCCCAACCCGAGGTCTGCGGCCTCCCCGTCGAACACCCGATAGGCGGCCAGGACGTGATCGCGCGGCTCGCGCGAGCGACGCAACAGCCGGCGGCGCCACGCGGACTTCGCGATCGGCACGACGATGAGGAGCACTCCGAGCGCGATCAGCAACCCGAGGAAGATCAACCGGTACGGCACCGAGTATCCCGATCCGTCCTGCGTGGTGGCCCCGGCCGACGGGATCGGGACGAACTGGCCCGGCCCTCGTTGGGGCCTCCCCTCCGCCTGGCACCGGACCTGGCGCTCCCCGGGGGTGAGGTCGGCGGCCGCGACACATCCGGCTCCGCCCCCTCCGCCCGGGCCGTTCGGGTCATCCGGGTTGGTGGTCGTGCCGTCGGGGTTGTTGGAGCTCTCGACGGGGTTCAGGTAGGTGCCCGGCTCCGCGTTCGGGTGGGTGCCGTGCCCCGGGGTGGGCTCGAACTGGAGCCAGCCGTACCCCTCGAAGAACACCTCGACCCACGCGTGGGCGTCGTCGCTCTGGACCAGGTACTTGCCGTCGTCCTGGAGGGTGCCTTGTTGGTACCCGACCGCCACCCGAGCGGGCAGCCCGAGCTCGCGAACCAGCACCGCCATCGCCGTGGCGAACTGCTGGCAGAAGCCGGACTTCGTTTGCGTGAGGAACGTGAGCAAGGCGTCGGGGTCGTCGGCGACGTCCACATCCGTGCTGTAGTGGAACCCTTTGCCGTGGAAGTGCCGCTGGATCGCCAGCACCCTGTCGTAGTCCGAGTCGGCACCGGCCGTCCAGGCTTCCGCGATCTCCTTGACGCGTGGATCGAGGACGTCATCGCCGGGGAGGCGGGTCCACTGACCGTATTGCAGGTACGTGAGGTTGCTGACCTGCCCAAGCTGCTCGGGGGTGGGGACGACCACGCGAGAACGCACCGTGTACCCGAGCCCGGCGTCGAGCCCGCCGTCCACGAGCGCCTGGCCACGGCTCGGGTCCCAGGTGAGGTCGCCCAGGTCGCCCGTGATCTGCTCGGGAGTCTGGGCCATAGGGAGCCCGTGCGACGCGTCGAAGTCCGTGAGCACTGTGAAGGTGTAGGGCTGATCCTCGAAGCCAGAGGGAGGCGCGTAGCTCGTCGGCTGGGGCAGGACCGTCGGGACCGTCAGGGTCTGGCCGCTCTCGGATCCGTCCGGGTCGCTGCTGCGCCACCCCTCGCCGTCGAACTCATCCAGGGTGAAGCTCCGCCAGTATTGGGGGTCGGGGGTCGTGACCTCGAACAGGTCGCGGACCGGCCGGTCTTCGGTGAGCTGCGCGTGGATCCCGATGAACGGATCCAGGCCGGAGCCCTCGTCGCCCGAGGTCGCGAAGTCCACGAGCGGTGCCGAGCGGAACCCCGGGAGCAGACCCGGGACGAGCACCGCCGCCGCGATCACGGCGAACGCGACCGATCTCGAGCCCCGGACCGAGGTGCCGAGGCGTCGCGTCCTCGAACCCGACCACACCGGCCCCCACTGGCGCACCCGACGCACGCCGTCCGCGAACACGACCGCGAGCGCGGCGGCGAGCAGCACGATCGCGTAGAAGGGACGGGCCCCGTCCTCGAGCACCGTGTCCGCGAACCCCACGAGCGCGATCGGCGGCAGGATGGCCAGGAGCGGGCTCCCGGCGCGGATCGCGAGCGCGTGCGACGAGAACGCAGCGGTCCACACCGCCGTCACCGCCGCGAGCATCAGCGGCGGCAACGCGGGCGTAGGCGCGACGCGCACGCGCGCCTGCTGCCCGACGAATTCGAGTGAGCGCCCGATCGCGCGGAGCGTCCGGATCGAGGGGAGGCCGTACCACGCCGTCTGCGGCAGGACGATCCACGTGATCGCGAGCGCGAGCCCGATGAGGCTCGCGAGCGTCGCGAGCAGCAACCCCCGGCGTTCGAACAGGGTCGCGATCGCCACGGACGCGAGCGCCGCGGCCACCAGCTCGACCGTGGCCTGGCGCCCGGTGAACACGCGCCCGAACGCGAGGGCCGTCGCAACCGACAGCCCTGCGACGGCGGCGAGCCCTAGGAGCCGCTGGTGACCAGGGGTTGGGTCCGCTCGACGTGCCATACGTCTCGCAATCTCCTCGACGGTGGGAGCACCACGACCTCCCAGCCGGTCCGCGACAGGGACATCCGGGCTTGCGACGCGCGCCCCTCGACCTGCGCCCGGCGATCGGGAGGAAGGGTGTCGGGTTCGGTCGCGTGGACGAACACGCCGACCTTGGGGCCGAACATCGCGCCCACGCGGAGCCACGAGGGGAGCTCGGTCGTGGCGGGTGGAGCGCCGACCACGACCAAGGTCGAGTCGCTGGCGGCGACCATCCGCAGGCGCGTGAGTCCGGTCGACAGGGCTCGGGACGAATGGTGGGTCATCCCCGCGAGCGCGTCGAGCAGGCTCTCCTCCGCCACGCGTTGAGGCGGCATCTGCGTGGTCGCGAGCTTGACGGAGAACCCGTAGCGGATCAGCAAGATCCCGAGCGAGGCCGCCGCCGAGATCACCTTCTCGAAGCAGGGTGTGTGGGTCTGACCGACGACCGTGTCCCGCGTGTCGACGAACAGGACCGCGGTCGAGCGCCGGGTGGATTCGTCCTGGCGGATCATCAGCTCGCCGCTGCGAGCAACGCTCGGCCAGTGGATCCGCCGCAGGTCGTCGCCCTCGACGTAGGCCCGCATCGTGTAGAACTCGTCGCCGGTGCGGAACAGGTGCCTGGCCAGCGCCAGACCGCTCGTCATCCCGAACGGTGAGTCCGGTCCGCTCCCGAGCGGCTCGACCTCCGGCGCGACGACGAGCTCGTCACGCTCGTCGAACTCGACCCGCAGCTTCGTGAGTGCGAACGGGTCGGACAGGTCCGCGGTGAGCGGCCCGAGGACGTAGCGCCCCCGCTGGTGCGGCGCGATCGAGTAGCGGACCCGTTGCCTCCCGCGAGGGGGAAGCGAAGCGACCACCAGCCGCGCCGACCGGCCGAGCTGCGCGGGGAGGCGGTCCTCCACCAGGAGAAAGGAGGTCTGAGCCGCGGACTGGTTCTCGATCTCGAGCTCGATGTGCACGCGCTGGCCCGGTTGCACGCGCGTGTCCGAGAGCCGTCGCCGGATCCGCAGCCGCTGGCGGCTCCAGCGGGCGAACAGGGCGGCGACGAACGGGAGCAGGACGATCCCGACCGAGACCATGTGCAGGGTCGGCGACCCGAGCATCCGGGCGGCCACCCACAGGGCGATCCCGGCCCCGAAGACCAGGACCCCTCGGCCCGAGGGCATGTCAGGCGTTCCCGGTGACGGGAACCGCCACCTCGGCGGCGAGGTCCTGCAGCACGGCCTGCGAGCTGCGTCCGCCCATGACGGCGTCGGCCGTCACGATCACGCGGTGCGCGAGCACCGGTGTCACGAGCGACTTCACGTCGTCGGGGATCACGTAGTCGCGCTCCTCGGCGGCGGCGAGGGCACGCGAGGCACGGAGCAACATGATCGATGCCCGCGGGCTCGCCCCGAGGTACACGTCCGGGTGACGGCGTGTCCCCTCGACGAGATCGACGATGTAGCGGCGGACGGCGGGTGAGACGTGGACCTGGCGCGTCTGTTCGATCATCTCGCGAACCGAGAGCGCGTCGGCGACCGGACCGATATCCGGCAACGTCGAACGCACGCCGTGGGTGGCGAGGATCTCGGCCTCGACCTCGCTCGAGGGGTAGCCGATCCCGATCCGCATCATGAAACGGTCGAGCTGCGCCTCGGGCAGCGGGTAGGTCCCTTCGTGCTCGATCGGGTTCTGCGTCGCGATCACCATGAAGGGCGTGCCGAGCTGATAGGTCTCGGTGTCGACCGTGATCTGGCGCTCCTCCATGCACTCCAGGAGCGCCGACTGGGTCTTGGGGCTCGCGCGGTTGATCTCGTCCCCGAGCACGATGTTCGCGAAGATCGCACCGGGCTTGAACTCGAAGTCTCCACGCTCCTGGTTGAAGACGTTGACGCCGGTGACGTCGGTCGGCAGCAAGTCGGGCGTGAACTGGATCCGGCGGAACGAGCAGTCGATCGATCGGGCGATCGCCTTGGCCAGCATTGTCTTGCCGACGCCGGGGACGTCCTCGATCAGGATGTGGCCCTCGGCCAGGAGCGCCGCGAGCGCCAGCCGGATCTCCGGCTGCTTGCCCTGGACCACTTTCTCGACGTTCTGCTCGATGACGCGGAAGTCCTCCGCGTACCGCTGCCAGTCGAGCGTGGGCTCTCGAGCCTCCAACCGCACCTCCGCGGATCGACGCCGGACCATCTTACTCAGGAGTACGTCAAGGATAGCCCTCGAGTTCCTGCAGCATCCTGCCCAGACGCGGGGCCAGCGATGGGCTTCGCGATGGATCGATCGACCATGATTCGTCCCGCTCCATGTGGATGAACGGGTTCAGGGGTTGAGATACGTGCCAGCCTGCGCGTTCGGATGGGTGGTGCCCTGCTCCGGCTCGAACGGGAGCCACCCGAAGCCTGGGAACAGCACCTCGACCCAGACGTGGGCGTCATCGCTCTGGACCAAGTAGCGGCCGTCCTCTTGCTGGGTCCCGGACCGGTACCCGACCGCGATGCGTGCCGGCAGCCCAAGCGCGGCGATGGAAGTGCTGTTGGATCGCCAGGACCTTCCGGTAGTCCGACGTGGCACCTGCCGTCCATCGCTCGGCGATCTGCCCGATCCGCGGATCGAGGTCCCCGGGGAGCTCGGTCCCCACTCCGTACGCCTGAGGAGCCGAGAACCCGACCCGATCCAGTTGCTCAGGCGTCGGGATCACGATGGCCAAGATCCCAAGGTCTTTCCATCTGGTCCATGGACGCCCGAGGGCTCGCTTTCGTGGACGGGCTTCGGAGATCGTGCTGCCTGGGTGGCAGCGGACGCCAACTCGGGAGCCATCACGCGCCGGATCCGGACAAGAAGGAAGCGGCGGTGACTACGCCCGCTGCCGGACGCCCCGCGCGGCCCCTTGTTCGCTCTTCCAGGCGTCCTTCGAGCGCGGCCCTCCGCCGCCTCCGCGCGGATTACAACCCTGGGATTCCGGGGTTGCAAGCACCTCGCGCCCGGTTCTGTGCCTGGTGCCCCGTATACTCGCGCCGTGGGACGAGCGCTCGTGCTCAACGCGACGCACCAGCCGCTCGCGGTGGTGGCCGCGAGACGGGCCGTGATCCTGGTGCTCAAGGACAAGGCCGAGGTCCTCGTCCCTAACGGGCAGGTCTTCCGGTCGGAGCACCTGCACGTGGACGCGCCTTCGGTCCTGCGCCTGCGGACGTTCGTGAAGATCCCGCACCGATCCCACGCGCCCCTCACTCGCCGTGCGGTCTTCGCCCGCGACGGATGGACTTGCCAGTACTGCGGGGCCACCGCGGAGAACCTCGACCACGTCGTCCCGAGGTCCCGCGGGGGCGCGCACTCGTGGGACAACGTGGTCGCGGCATGCCGGCGCTGCAACTCGCGCAAGGAGAACCGGCTGATCGAGGAGGTCGGTCTCCGCCTCGCTCGCCGACCGGTCCCACCCAGGGACGGTTTCCGACTGTCGATCGGGCGTCTCGAGCCCGAGTGGGAGCCCTACCTCTAGCTCCGGCACGGCGCCGGGCCCCCAACCCGCTCTTGTCCGGCGCCTCAACGCTTGACCCACGGCCACTGTCGTTGACCCGTTTCACGCCGAACTCTTGACGCGGTGGAGCGACAGTGGAATAAAGGTGGCCAGTAGTGGAGGAGAAGGGGAGGACGCGTGGCCGAACTGCTCGGCACGCACAGCTATCAGCTCGACCCGAAGGGGCGCATCAGCCTGCCCGGTCGGTTCCGTGAGGCGTTCGCCGACGGTGCCGTCCTGACGCTCGGGCAGGACGGGTGCCTCTTCTGCTTCCCCAGGGCCGAGTGGACGGCGCGGGCGGCCGAGATCCGCGACCTCCCCCTCTCCGACACGGAGGGCCGCGCGTACGCGCGGATGTTCTTCGGCAAGGCCGAGTCGGTCACGCTCGATGGGCAAGGGCGCCTGCTGGTGCCCCAGCGCCTTCGGCACGAGACCGGGATCGGCAAGGAGGCGGTCGTGCTCGGCGTCTCGGACCGGATGGAGATCTGGGACCGGACCGCGCACGAGCGGTACGAGGCGGCACACGCCGGCGCCTACCAGGCAGGGACGCTCGCACCCGGGGCCAAGGGATGAAACAGAGGGCGAGCAAGGAAGCGCTGCGCGGTGAGCTCCGCCAGAGCCTGTCGCTGATCGCGATGACCGCCGCGACGGCGGCAACCTTCCTCGGACTCGGGCTGCTCACCGCCCACCTGCTGGGATGAGGACGGGGCGGTGGCGGATCGCGGCCACGAGCCGGTCATGGTGGGGGAGGTCCTCAGGTTCCTCGGCGAGGCCACGACCGTGATCGACGCAACGCTCGGCGCGGGCGGTCATGCGGAGGCGCTGCTCGAGGGCGGCGTGGAACGGGTGATCGGTCTGGACCGTGATCCCCAGGCGATCGCGCTCGCCGCGTCTCGGCTCGATCGGTTCGGCGAACGCTTCATCGCCGTGCGGACCCGGTTCTCACAGCTGCCCGCGGAGAACCGGGTCGATGGCGTCCTCTACGACCTCGGGGTGAGCTCGATGCAGCTCGACCATCCGGAACGGGGCTTCTCCTACCGAGCCGACGGGCCGCTGGACATGCGGATGGGACCCGAGGGCGAACGGGCGATGGACATCGTGAACACGGCGCCCGAGGAGGAGCTCGCGCGGATCGTGTTCGAATACGGCGAGGAACGACGCTCGCGCCGGGTTGCGGCCGCGATCGTGCGTGCCAGGTCCCGGTCGCCGATCGAGACCACCGACGAGCTCGCGGGTGTGGTCGCGAGCGCGCTGGGGGCGCGGCGGGGCGGCCCCCACCCCGCCCGCCGGACGTTCCAGGCGCTCCGCATCGCGGTCAACCGGGAGCTGGAGGAGCTCGCCGCGTCCCTGCCTCGGGCGGTCGAGATCCTCGCTCCCGGTGGCCGCGTGGTCGTGATCGCGTACCACTCCCTGGAGGACCGCATCGTGAAGCGGTTCTTCAACGGCGCGCAGGACCTCGAGGTCCTGACCAAGAAGCCGCTCCGACCCTCTCCGGCCGAGGCCGCGATGAACCCCAGGTCCCGGAGCGCGAAGCTCCGCGCCGCCGAACGGAGCCGTGCCGCATGAGCCAGCCCGCGCGCCGGTTCGAGCCCGCCGAACGTCGAACGCCGCCGCGCACGTCTGCGCGTCCCTCGGCGCGCCCGGCTCCCGCGCGAAGGCGGACGCAGCCGGTCGCGCCCGCACACAAGCGGCCGGCCGCAGCCCGCCGCCCGCGACCGAGCCATCGCCGATCGATCGGGTTCGTGGTGCTCGCGTCGACCGTCGTGGGGTCGATGGTCTTCGGCATCGTGGTCGTGAACGTCCTGCTCGCCCAGACATCGTTCCGCATCGGCGAGGCCGAGCGACGGGTCGAGGAGCTCTCCGAGGACAACCTCGAGCTGGTGCGCGAGCAGGCCACGCTGTCCGCTCCGGGCCGGATCTCCGCCTGGGCCAGCCGGCACGGCATGCGTCTCCCCGACGACATCCGCATCCTCCACGCGCCCGGTTCGGGCTCGGGGGAGCCGGCCGGAGCGGACCCTTCCTCGGGAACGACGGACCCCCAGGGGACGATGGGCTCGGGAGCGAAGGGCGACCCTCCAACGTGAGCCGCCCGCGCGCCGGACGGCTGATCGCGCTGTTCGCGCTGATGGCCTTCGCCTTCGGGGCGATCTCGGTGCGGCTCGTCGTCCTGCAGGTGAGCCAGGCGCAGGAGCTCCAGGACCGCGCATTCGACCAGCGTGTGCGGACGATCGACCTGCCGGCACAGCGCGGGCAGATCCTCGATCGCAACGGGGCGCGGCTGGCGCTGTCGACGCCGGCCGACGACGTGTACGCGGACCCGCAGTTGGTCGACGACCCGTGGGCAACCGCGACGAGGCTCTCGCCGCTGCTCGGGGTCGGCGTCCCGGATCTCGTGCAGGAGATGATCTCCGACGGGACCTTCGTCTACCTCGCCCGACAGCTCGGCCGCGACGCCTCCGATCGCATCCAACGCCTCGCCCTGCCCGGCATCGGCCTGCTCCCGACCTCGAGACGCTCGTACCCCGCGGGATCGCTCGCCTCTCAGGTGCTTGGGTTCGTCGGGACGGACGGGGTGGGTCTCGCGGGCCTCGAGCTCGGGTACCAGGACGTCCTTGCGGGCACGCCGGGGGAGCGGACGCACGAGCTCGGGCTCTCGGGTCAGGCGATCGTCAGCGGGGTCGACGAGGAGCGCGCCCCGGTCGCGGGCGCAACCGTGGTCACGACGATCGATCGCGACCTCCAGTTCCAGGCGCAGGCCGCGCTCGAGCAGGCGGTCGAGGAACAGGGCGCCCGCGGAGGGACCGTGATCGTGATGGATCCCCGGACCGCCGAGGTCCTGGCGATGGCGAGCCACCCATGGTTCGACCCGAACGCGTTCGAGGACGCGCCGAGTGCTACCTACCGCAATCGGGCCGTGACGGACGCCTACGAACCCGGTTCGACGAACAAGGTCATCACGGCCGCGGCCGCGATCCAGGAGCGGGCGATCCCCCTAGGCATGCGCCTCACGGTCCCGTGGACGATGCCGGTCGGTGACTACATCATCCACGACTCGCAGCCTCACGGACCGTTGCAGATGACCCTCGGGGACATCGTGGCCGAGTCCAGCAATATCGGCGCGGTCATGGTCGCGGACCGTCTCGGCGCGGCCGCCCTCGCGACCTACCTCGCGCGGTTCGGGCTCGGGCGCGCGACCGGCGTCGGGTTCCCGGGGGAGTCCAACGGCATCATGCTCCCGCTCGACCAGTGGAACGACACGAGCCTGGCCACGATGGCGTACGGCCAGGGGATCGCGGCCACGCCGCTCCAGATGGTCTCGGTCTACTCGACGATCGCGAACGGCGGCCGCTGGGTGCAGCCCAAGCTGGTGCGGGGGACGATCGCTCCCGACGGGTCGCTCGAACCGAACGAGGCCGCCCCCACGAGGAGGGTCGTCTCTGCCGAGACGGCGAGGATGGTCACGCGGATGCTCGCGTACGCGGTGCAGGACGGCACCGGCACGAACGCGCAAATCCCCGGGTACCAGGTCGCCGGCAAGACCGGAACGGCGCGGATCCCGACCGGCGACGGCTCCGGCTACCTCGAGGGCCAATACATCGCGTCGTTCATCGGCTACCTCCCGGCGGGGGACCCGGAGGTCGTCGTCGCGGCGATCCTGGATCGTCCGGCGGCCGTGTACGGCGGGCTCGCCGCCGCGCCGCTGTTCAAGCGGGTTGCACTCGCCGCCATCGCCCGCCTCGGCATCGCGCCCGCCGACAGGGTGCCCCTGCCGCCGCACGCCCTGCCGGTCGGATGAACGCCGGCACCCGGGAAGGCGCCGCCACGCAGGCGATAGGCTCAGGAACCGTGGCCCATCCCCACTCCCGAACGCTCCATGACCTCGTCCGGGACCTCCCCGAGGCCGAGCTCCGAGGCAGCGCGGACACGCTCGTCTCGAGCGTCTGCTACCGCTCGGACGACGCCCGACCCGGCGCCCTCTTCTTCTGCGTCCCCGGGAGCACGTCCGACGGTCATGCATTCGCGGGCGACGCGGTCTCGCGCGGGTCGATGGGGCTCGTCGTCGATCGCTGGCTCGAGCTCGACGTGTCCCAGGTGAAGGTGCTGGACGTGCGCGAGGCGATGGGTCCGATCTCGGCCGCGTTCTACGGGCGGCCGGCGGATGGGATGACCGTCGTCGGCGTGACCGGCACGAACGGGAAGACCACGACGACCTTCCTGCTCGAGGCGATCTTCCGGGCGGACGGCCGGACCCCGGGCGTGATCGGCACCACCGGCGTGCGGATCGACGGGCGGCCTGGGACCTTCCCGAGGACCACGCCCGAGGCGCCGGACCTGCAGCGGCTCATGTCCACGATGGCCGACGAGGGCGTGACCGCGGTCGCGATGGAGGTCTCCTCACACGGGCTGCATCAGCACCGCGTCGACGGCATGCGGTACTCGGTCGCCGTGTTCACCAACCTCACACAGGATCATCTGGACTACCACCCGTCGATGGAGGAGTACTTCCTCGCCAAATCGCGGCTGTTCACGCCGGCGATGAGCGATCGCGCCGTGGTGAACCTCGACGACGAGCGGGGCCGAGACCTGGCTGGCTCGGGTCTGCCGACGATCACGTACGGGCTCGCGCCCGAGTCGGACGTGCGAGCCACTGACATCGAGTCGACGGCCGAGGGGATCGGCTTCCTCGCCGACGGGGTCCCGATCCGCTCGGCGCTCCGCGGGTCGTTCAACGTCGAGAACGCCCTGGCCGCGTTCGCCACCGCGCGATCGCTTGGGATCGAGGACGCCGTCGCGACCGACGCGATCTCGTCGGTCCGCGTCGTTCCCGGACGCGTGGAGACGGTCGAGGTGGGGCAGGGGTTCCTCGTGATGGTCGATTACGCCCATACGCCCGACAGCGTGGAGAACGTGTTGCGCGCGGCCCGGTCGCTCACGGACGGCCGGCTGATCGTGGTGCTCGGGGCCGGCGGCGATCGGGACCGTGTCAAACGACCGCTCATGGGCCGAGCGGCCACGGCGAACGCCGACCTGGCGGTCATCACGAGCGACAACCCTCGCAGCGAGGACCCGCTCGAGATCATCGCCGAGATCACGCCGGGCGCCGAACGCGGAGCCGACGAAGGATGCGGCCGTTTCGTTGTCGAGCCGGATCGGCGCGCCGCGATCCGGCTCGCGATGGAGGAGGCTTCACCCGGCGACGTCGTGGTGATCGCCGGCAAGGGACACGAGACCTACCAGGAGCTCGCGGACCGGAGGATCCCGTTCGACGACCGAGCGGTCGCAGAGGACGAGCTGCGATCGATCGGGAAGGCCACCCGTCCGCTGGAGGCGGCGCCGTGATCGAACGCCGGCTCTCGGAGATCGCGTCGGCCGTCCACGGCACGCTCCGCGGACCGGACGCCGCCGCGTCCTCGGTGGAGACGGACTCGCGCGCCGTCGGGCCGGGAGGCCTCTTTGTCGCGATCGAAGGGGAGCGCCTGGATGGTCACGCCTTCGTCGGCGACGCGGTCGCGCGCGGCGCCGTCGCCGCGCTCGTGCATCGATCTGGGATCGACGGGACGGTGATCGAGGTTCCGCATACCGGGCGCGCGCTGCTGGACCTCGCGGCCGACGAGCGCGATCGCATGACGGACACCCGCGTGGTCGGGATCACCGGCTCGAACGGGAAGACCTCCGCCAAGGATCTCGCCGCCGCGGTGGTGGGCGCCCGTCTGCGGACCTACGCCAGCCCGGCGTCGTTCAACAACGAGGTCGGGCTCCCGATGACGCTACTCGGCGCCGATCGCGATGTGGAGGTCGTGGTCGCGGAGATGGGCGCGCGACGCGAGGGGGATGTTCGGTTGCTGTGCGACGTCGCCCGACCCGACGCCGTCGTCGTGACGAACGTCGGGACGGCGCACCTGGGGATCTTCGGGTCGTGGGACGCGATCGTCCGCGCGGCGTCCGAGCCGGTCGAGTGGCTCGGCGCGGACGGCACGGCGATCTTGAACGCGGACGATCCTGTCGCCCGCGCATACGCCGACGAGACCGACGCGGCGGTGATCACCTTCGGTCTGGATTCGGGCGCCGATGTCTGGGCCGAGGACGTCGAGCTCGGTCCCGATGCGCGAGCCACGTTCACCCTGTGGTCGGCCGGCGAGCGCGAGCCGGTGGAGCTCGCGGTCCCCGGCGACCACATGGTGTCGAACGCCCTCGCCGCCGCGGCGGTCGGGCGCTGGGCGGGCGTGACGCTGGCCGAATCCGCGACCGCGCTGAAGGGCGCGGGCGTCGCGCAGTGGCGGATGGAGACCTCCACCGGTACGTCGGGGATCGTGATCGTGAACGACGCGTACAACGCGAACCCCGAGTCGATGGCGGCCGCGTTGAAGTCCGCTCGTTGGATGGCCAAGGGCGAGCGTCTGGTCGCGGTGCTCGGGCACATGGCCGAGCTCGGGCCGGTCGAGTTCGAGGAGCACGAGAAGCTGGGGCAGCTCGTGGTCAGGATCGGCGTCGAACGGCTGATCACGGTGGGGCAGCAGGCGCGAACGATCGCCCGCGCCGCGATCCGCGAGGGGCAGCTGCCCGAGGACGTCGCGTCGTACGAGGACCCGTCGGAGGCCGCGGCCGACGTCCGCGCATGGGCGAGGCCCGGCGATGTCGTGCTCGTGAAGGCGTCCCGGGTGGCGGGTCTGGAACGCGTGGCGGAGGCCTTGGGATGAGGGCGGTTCGCGGCCGCAGCGAGACGCGCCCGTGAGGCAGATCCTGATCGCCGCCGCGGTGGGCCTCTCGGTGACGTTGCTCGGCACACCGATCGCGATCCGCCTGTTCCGACTGTGGGGGTGGGGTCAGCGGATCCGCGAGGACGGGCCGCACACCCACCTGGAGAAGATGGGCACGCCGACGATGGGCGGCACCGTGATCATCGCGGGGATCGTCGCGGGCTACGTCGCGACCCGCATCGTGTTCACGACCGTCACCGCCGCCGGGATCTCGGTGCTGCTCGCGACCGTGCTCCTAGGGCTGCTCGGGTTCATCGACGACTTCATCAAGGTGCGCCGGCGGCGGTCGCTCGGCCTGTCGAAGACCGCGAAGGTGGCGGGCCAGGCCGTGATCGCCCTGATCTTCGGCATGGTGGCCGTCCGGGCGGCGGGGGTGCCGACCGAGCTCACCTTCATCCGCGCCACCGGCGTCGATCTCGGGCTCCTGTTCTACCTGTGGGTGTTCGTGATCCTCGCTGCGTCCTCGAACGCCGTGAACCTGACCGACGGGCTCGACGGCCTCGCCTCCGGTGCCTCGATCCTGGTGCTCTCCGCGTACGTCTTCATCGCGTTCTGGCAGTTCCGGCACACGTGCGAGCTGATCCCGAGCGCCGCCTGCTACCCGATCGACGTCAACGCCGCGCTCGATCTCGCGATCGTCGCGGGGGCCGGAGTCGGGGCGACCGCCGGGTTCCTGTGGTGGAACGCGGCGCCGGCCCGGATCTTCATGGGCGATACCGGCTCGCTCGCCCTCGGCGGGCTGATGGGGGCGCTCGCGATCGTGACGAGTTCGCAGCTCCTGCTCGTGGTGCTGGGCGGGCTGTTCGTCATCGAGACGGCGTCGGTGATCGCCCAGGTGATCGCGTTCCGCGGCTTCAAGCGGCGGATCTTCCGGATGTCGCCGATCCACCACCATTTCGAGCTCGCCGGTTGGCCCGAGTTCACGGTGATCGTGCGGTTCTGGATCGTGACCGGTCTGTGCGTCGCGGTGGGGATCGGGTTGTTCTATACGAACTTCGTCAGCCGCGGTGGACTGGGGCTCGAGTGATGGGTGCGTTCGGCGGCGAACGGGTGGTCGTGGTCGGCGCCGGTGTGGCCGGCTCGGCGGCGGCGCGCGTCTTGCTCGCGGAGGGCGCGACGGTCCGCGTAAGCGATTCCGGTCGCGCGACACGGGGAGCCTCGGACCTGCGTGCGGAGGGGATCGAGGTGCTCGAGGGCGGCCACGCCCCCGACCATCTCGACAACGCGACGATCGTCGTCGCGAGCCCGGGGCTGCCGCCGCACGCCGAGATCCTCAAGTGGGCCCACGATCGGATGCTCCCCGTGTGGGGCGAGATGGAGCTCGGCGCCAGGCTCGCCCGGGTGCCGTACCTCGCGGTGACCGGGACGAACGGCAAGACGACTACCACCGGCATGCTGGCCGCATGCCTGCGGTCGGCCGGTCTGGACGCAGTGGCATGCGGCAACATCGGGCGGCCGTTCCCGACGACGGCCAGGGAGTCCCACGACGCGCTCGTCGTCGAGGTCTCCTCCTTCCAGCTCGCGACGCAGACGTCGTTCCACCCGCGGGTCTCGGTGCTGCTCAACCTGGCGCCGGATCACCTGGATTGGCACGGCTCGTTCGACGCGTACGCGGCGGCCAAGGCGCGGGTCTTCGCGCTCCAGGGTGCGGCCGACGTCCACGTCGGGAACCTCGACGACGAGGCGTCCGCCGCGATCTCGAGCTCGGCCCCGTGCGAGGTGCGGTGGTTCACGATCGGTGTGCCTCCGGAGGACGGAGCGGGCGTCCGTGACGGCCGGCTGACCGCGGGGTGGAGCGGCGCGGATCTCGGTGCGCTTGCGCTCGACACGCCGGCGATGCGCGCCGACGCCGCGGCCGCCGCCACCGCGGCCCACGCGTTCGCGATCGGCGACCACGCGATCGCGGAGGCGATCGGGACGTTCGCGCCAGAACCCCACCGGGGCGAACCGGTCGCAACCGTCGACGGCGTCCGGTTCGTCGACAACTCGAAGGCGACGAACCCGCACGCGGCGATCGCCGCGGTCGGGGACGCGGAGGGGGTCGTCCTGATCGCCGGGGGCGACGCCAAGGGCGTCGACCTGACCCCGCTCGGGTTGCTCGCCTCCCGCCTGGCCGGGGTCGTCGCGATCGGCGCCTCGGCGGGGGATGTCCGGACGGTGTTCGAGGGCCGGGTTCCCGTTCGGGACGCCGGGTCGATCGAGGAGGCGGCGAAGGTCGCGTTCCGGATGGCGTCCGACGGAGGCACGGTGTTGCTCGCCCCCGCCTGCGCGAGTTGGGACATGTTCCGCGACTACGCCGAACGCGGGGAGCGGTTCGCCGCGGCCGCGCGCGCGCTCCAGAAGGAGGACGCGCGGACGTGAGTAACATCCGCGCCGCTCCCCCCCGGCCGAGGATCCTGCGGCTGGTCCCGCCGGACGAACGCCCGATCTCCCGGGCGCGGATCGATCTGCGGACCCGCCGGACCCTCGCGTTGCTGTTGGGCTCGACCGCGTTCCTCGTGGGGTCGGGGCTCGTGATGGTCCTGTCGGCGAGCTCGGTCTCGGCGTTCGCCGAGTACGGGGACAGCTTCCTGTTCGTACAGCGACAGGCCGCCTACGCGGTTGTCGGCGTCCTCGCGTTGCTCGTGACCTCACGGATGCGCTACGACGCGTGGAGGCGCCTGGTCGGTCCGTTCCTGCTCGTCACGATGGCGATGCTCGTGCTGGTCCTGATCCCCGCGCACGGAATCGAGGCCTACGGCTCCTCGCGGTGGTTCCGGCTCGGTCCCGTCACCGTGCAACCGTCCGAGCTCGCGAAGCTCTCGCTGATCGTGTTCGCCGCGGCGACCCTCGCGCGGAATCGGACCAAGGTGGACGACGTTCGCCAGCTCGCCGTGCCGCTCCTGCCGATCTCGGTCCTCGTGTGCGGACTCGTGATGATGCAGCCCGACCTCGGCACCACCTTGATCCTCGCCGTGACGATGTTCGCGCTGGCGTTCGCCGCGGGCGTCCGGCTCCGCTATCTGACGTTCGCGAGCACCATCGGCGCGGTGATCGGGGCGGGTTTGATCATGAGCGCGGACTACCGCAGGGTGCGGTTCCTCGCCTTCCTGCATCCGTGGGCCGACGTGAAGAACACCGGGTACCAGTTGGCGCAGTCGCTCTACGCGCTCGGATCGGGAGGATGGATGGGCGTCGGGCTCGGCGCCTCACGCCAGAAGTGGCAGTACGTGCCGAACGCGCACACCGACTTCATCTTCTCGATCCTCGGCGAGGAGCTCGGCCTGCTCGGCGAGCTCGTTGTCCTCGTCGCGTTCGGCACGCTGATCTTCGCGGGCATCCGGATCGCGGCGAATGCGAAGGACGTGTTCGGCCGGTTGCTCGCGGCCGGGATCGTGTCGTGGTTCGGCCTGCAGACGCTGATCAACCTCGGGGCGGTCACCGGCCTGCTCCCGGTTACCGGCGTCCCCCTCCCGTTCCTCTCGTACGGGGGGTCCTCGCTCGTGGTCTCGCTCGCGGCCGTCGGCGTGTTGGTGAGCATCGCCCGCGCGTCTGCCCGTGCTCCCGCCAGCGCGTCTGCCCCTGCTCCGGCCAGCGGTACATCCGGTCGTCCCGAACCGCGACGCCGGGCCGGCACCGAACCGACCCCGCCGACGCGCGGCGGCCGGAGGCGTCCCGCCGTTCGGCGTGGGCCTGCCCGCGCCCGAGGCTCGTCGCGATGAAGGTGCTCCTCGCAGGTGGCGGCACGGCGGGCCACGTGTTCCCCGCGATCGCGCTCGCCCGGGAGGTCGTGTCGAGGGGCCACGACGTGCGCTTCGTCGGCACGTCCGGCGGGCAGGAGGGACGCCTGGTGTCGGAGGCCGGGTTCGAGCTCGTGGTGGTGGAGGCGCGCCCGTTCGAACGCCGGGTCTCGCTCAGGGCGCTGATGGCGCCCGTCGCGGCCGTCCGGTCGGTGAAGGCCTGCCGCCCCTTGGTCGAGGCCGCCGACGTCGTGGTCGGGATGGGCGGCTACGTGAGTGTCCCGGTGGTGCTTGCCGCGCTGCGATCGCGGCGGCCGGTGGTCCTGCACGAGCAGAACGCCGTTCCCGGGCTCGCCAACCGGGCCTTCGCGCGGCCGGCGCGGACGGTGGCGCTAGCGTTCGCCGAGGCGCGCCGGGCCCTCCCGCGGCGCGCGCGGACGGTGCTCACCGGCAACCCCGTCCGCGCCGACATCCTCGCGGTCGCGACCGATCGCGAGCGGCTGGCGAAGGAGGCGCGCGCCGAGCTCGAGCTGGACGACGGCAAGCGGACGATCGTCGTGTTCGGTGGGAGCCAGGGTGCGCTCCACGTGAACCGCGCGTTCGCCGATGCGTTGCGCGTGTTGGACCGCTCGGATCTGCAGGTGATGCTGCTGACCGGTCCGGCCCACGTCGAGGCCGTTCGTGCGTCGCTCCCGGTCGGCGGCACCGTGACGGTGCGAGTGCAAGGGTTCCTCGTACGGATGGAGCTCGCGTATGCGGTCGCCGACGCCGTCGTGGCTCGCGCCGGCGCGACGACGATCGCGGAGATCGGCGTCAGCGGGCTCCCGTCGTTGCTGGTCCCGTACCCGTACGCGACGGGCCGGCATCAGGAGGCGAACGCCCGCGCGCTCCAGCGCGCCGGCGCCGCGACGATGGTGCTCGACGACGAGCTCGACGGTCGCGTCCTCGCG
>Ga0208890_1000003_pt1 | contig 26418 bp, 35 predicted proteins | sample SoimicmetaGmgHPA_FD_188328 | JGI IMG/M metagenome (GOLD analysis project Ga0208890, IMG submission 188328) | Soil and rhizosphere microbial communities from Laval, Canada - mgHPA (SPAdes) (version 2) | ecosystem: Environmental > Terrestrial > Deep subsurface > Rock core/Sediment | place: Laval...
GAAGAAATGGTTCAAATAATGATCGATCAATTAGGACTGAGTGACGCAATCGAGCTAGTTACGAAATAACGTCAACCTATGGCACCTACTACGGCATGGCATTGCGGGCGATACCGCCCCGCGTTTCTGGGACGCGTCAATTCCCAGCAATAGGAGTGCGAACCATGTTTAAGCGAACTATGATTGTTGCGGCCGTTGCGTTGTGTGTCGCTTGTGGTGTGGCGAAATCGCAAGAGATTGCGCCAATCCAAAGCGTAACCGACGCAATGGCGAACAAGTCTACAACGCCATCGTGGCAAGCGATTTGCGGTTACAAGTGGCGTGCATATCGTGCCGCTACTGGTGCCGCAGGTCGCGACGCTTATTTGGCGTTTATGCGAGCGCCTTCGACTGAGGGCGGTTGTGGTGCGGGAGAAAACCGGGCCGCGCCGCGCAATGTCGCAAGGTCGCATGACGACGCTATTCGCGCTTATCTTGAAGCCAATCCGCTCAAGGTGCCGCAAGCGCAGTAAGTATCAAGGGCGATGCACGGCCGTTCTAAGGGCCGTGCATTGCCTTTTCACTTGCTGCGTAGGTGGCAAGCGGTCGTGCATTTCAGCACGGCTGTAACCCCAGGAAAGGGTTTAAGACATGGCAAAAGTAGCGACTAGACCGGCTGTAAAGCCGGAACGCAAGCCGCCGCAAGGTCGCGCGGAAAACGCGGCCGAAAGGGCGGCTAACGAGACTACGGGCGGTATCGTTCCGCTCAAAAAGTCGGCATTGTCCCTAGATGTCGGCCCGCGCGTCATTCATGCGATGTTTTCGGCCGAAGCCCGCGTCGGGCAATTGGTCGAAGAGTTGCATACGTTGCGTGGTGTTAAGCGTTACGAGCAATTGTCGGAATTGACGCTTGCGGTTGCCAAAGCCGCAAGGGCCGACACTTCCATTGACCTTGCCGCGACCTACAGCGGCGATAAGAAGGCAATGGAACGCTTGAATGATCAACTCGGCATTGCCCTAGGTTTTCGTGAAATCAAGGGCACTGTTGATCGTAATGGCCTGACATATGAGGCGGTTGTCACGGCTAAGGCCGTTGGCGATTGCTTCCCATTGCCGGGAGAGACGCGCGATACCGTCAAAAACTTTGACCAGAAAAATACCTTCCGGTCTAATTTTATGACGCAGCTTAAGAAATGCGCACAAGCCGCGCACGGCCTAATTGAGCAAAAGATCGAAGCGAAATTGGATGCAAAATCCGGTACGCTTATGATCAGTGGCCCTGCGGTCAAAAAGCATTTCGGGCAGGATCGTGTGCTCCTGGACGAACGCCAGACTATCGGCACTGGTGACGCTGCGGTAAAGTTGAGCGAAAAGCCATCGTTTCAGGCTCTTGCCAACATTGGCGCGGCTACGCAGGGCGTTCAGCCTGCGGCGGCAGGTGCAGGTGGCGCGCAGCATCGCGGTAAGCAAAGCGGTACTGTGGGCGGTACTCTGGCGCAGCAAGCGGTCAAGGTCGCGGAAGTGACAGGCAAGGAAAGTCTGGACGCTGCGATAGTGACTATCTGCAAGGCATTGCGCACTGCGTTGGAAAAGACGCAGGGTGCTTTGTCGAAGGGTGCCAGTGCTGCGCTTGAAGAGACGAAGAACGCAATCGAGGTGAAGCTAGCGTCCTAAGTGATACGGCCCGGCATTCGAAAGGATGCCGGGCCGATCCTTGTTTGACTCAGACAGAAAACGGAGTGCGACTATGCGACCAATATATGAGATTGCTCAAGAGATAAGGCGGGAATGGAAACGGCCGTATTTCGGTGCAATGCCCTACATTGCGGCTATGTATTCTTTGCATGGCATCGATGACACCTATGGGGCGGAGAGCGCGGAGAGTATTGTGCTCTACTTCCTATCAAATGCTTCGACGTGGCGTGGTGACGTGGCGCGACGAATAAAGGCGGAACTGAAGGCAATGGTTAAGTAACCGCATGCAACGCAACGCCAGGAATAGGGCCGATCCGGTCCTATTCCTGGAGCGGTCTTGTTTGACTCACACAGCGTTCCCGGTCTGTTCCGCGCCCAGCCGCTGCCACAATTTCGCCACATTTTCGGCCGTCCCCCCCTCTGGGCCAGGCGCACCAGATATGGTCGAGGTCAGCCTCTGGGACAGGCGCACCAGATATGGCCAAGGGGGGTCGTGTTTGACTCACACGGAAGGAACAGGCGCATGAAAGTCGAGTACGAGGTACGTATCACGGACAAGGACAAGCTGCGATTTGACACCGATGGACAGGCGCGAGCGTATGCCGCACGGGTCGTTGACGAACGGCCAGAGCTTGACTTTGTGATCATACTTGCGTGGGTTGGCGACAAACCTGGACAGCGATGGATCGTTCGACGTGCGTGCAAGTGGTGTGGCAGGCTCATTGGAAGTGGGAAATGCAACGAATGTGATGGGGAATGGCACTGACTGAGGGGGGTGTGACATATTGTCGCACCCCTACGATTGTGCTTGACAGATTGCTATCAAAGTGATATACTGTTGATCTTGTTTGCACACAGGGAGATCGGTCCATGGGCCGGTCTGTTTGAGTCACACAGGACAGTAGCCTTGCCCTCGCGAAGGCGGGGGGTTGAGTACCGCCGGTCTGTTGACGACAAGTCTAACTACCTCCGCTCTAGCTGTTTGCACATGTGGTCATGAACACAGCCCAGCAGCGCAAGGGGATTAGCAGTTGGCAGACCGGCGGTGAGTGTTTGAGTCACACAGACCGAACTTGACGCTAACGGCGAACAGTAACGCGGTGTCCGTGGCCTACGGGTTTCACGAGAAAACACAGGCTTAGCCGGTCTGGCAAACATAGGAGTGCAAAATGCAAGTCTATATCTACCACATAGATGAGCCGGAAGTGAGAATGGTTGTCGCTCATGCTTGTAGCGAAAAGGTTGCAAGACACATTTTGGAGGCGTACCAAAACGCAGAGTTTTGGAGTGCTGAGCGTAAGAAAGGCTTTAGGATTGTTCTCACATTCGATAGGAGTGCAAAATGTGCAGAATACGAGACGCGAAGGTTGTCGGAATTACAGTAAATCTTGGTGATAACTCGCATGAGTTGGATGTGAACACGTCACTGGCTGGACTACAAGAGATGATTAGCGATCATGCATTGGGTGAGTGGGACAGCATAGTTGTTGTGTTGCTTCCGAAAGAGGAGGGCGAAGATGACAATATTTCCGCACAGTGAAGAGTTCGAGCGTGGTAAGCGCATACGTGATCGGTCAGCAGCAGTCGAGCTTGCGGTTGTGCAAGCTGAGTTGTTGGCAGGTGAGTTCGGTGGGCGTGGTGAAGTGCGGCATAGTCTGTATTATCGGTTTGTGCAGACTGTGCTACGGATCGGCAAGCATCTGAAGCTGACAGATGACCAGACCGTAGACTTCGAAAAGAAGATGCGCGATGCGGGAGTAAAGGATACGACCGTGATCGTGACCGGCAAGACGGTGTATATCGAGGGTCACTTCGATCTGGCCAAGCTGCGGAAGGGCGTGATATGGTGACGGTAACGGTATGCCGAAGAGTGTCTGTGAATGGCCAAGGCTATGCGTACGGTGGGCGCCAGTACTTCGGTACTGGCGTGCCGCTGTATTATTACGAGTTGTCGGATGGTAGCAGTGGCCACATACGGGCTCATTCGCGTGGGAGTGCAGTGAGCAGGTTGGTGTTTGACTCAAACCATGTCCTCGCGAAGGCGGGGAAGACAGGAGTGCAAAATGAAGCAGACTAAGAAGATGGAACGAGCGCCGGTCTATAACAAGGATGGCAACGGTCGGGTCATCAGTGGGCCGAACGAAACATGGATACCGCAGGAGAAGATGGGGAAGGGGAGCAGGGAGTACGATCCTTGGCAGGCTACGCGAAGGCCGCAGCGGACCAAGCAAGAGGCGATGGCGCTGGTGCCGAACATGCCGAAGGGGGGTGTGATATGAGTTGGAAGCCGCAGGTACAGGTTGCAGGCGAAGGCGAGAAGTGGCTCGATAACTCGCTGCGGTTCGCTACGAAGGAAGAGGCAGAGCATAGCGCGAGGGACTTGGCTCGGCGTTGGATAATGGTGACTAATCACCGAGCCGGGGAAAGTTTCGATCCCATCACTCATATGATAAAGGATGACCGGATGGTCGCGTTGCGTCAGGTCGAGATGCGCGAACTGGAGCATGGTGATCTTGTGATAATAGATGGAGGTCGCTTTACCTGTCATCCTGGTGGTGAGGTGCGTATTGAGTACGACAAGAATGGCATATCGTTCTTGTGTGAGGCTGGGCATCACTATCTTGATGAGAACGATGTGAATGACAACAGCAAGGTAGTCGGCGTTTACAAACCAGTAAAGGCAAGTCCTCGCGAAGGCGGGGAAGAAAGGAGTGCGAAATGACTAAGGAAGAGATTACAGGGCTCACGGTGCGGGCTGTCGAGCAGATTGGGAACAACGCGGCCAAGCAATTGGAGGATGCCGCCGAGCAATTGGAGGCAGAGGCGAAGGTGAAAGGCGATCATCTGAGGGCGTTTGCGAATGCCATCAGGGAGCAGACCATGCGCGCTTCGGACGATCTCTCTGATTTCGTTCGGCGCATGAACGATGTGTTCAAGACCAACGAGAACCTCTCGCATAGGATCGACCCAAGGGCATTGGACGAGCTTGGGAAGAACCAAAGGTCTGTTCCGTCGCCGATCGATGGTCGGCGATAGTGTTTGAGTCACACACAACAGGAGTGCAGAACATGGCAACTAGAGCGAAGATGAAGGAAGCTGCGGAGAGGCCGGAGCCGAGTGGGGCTCAGGCAAGCACGTTCCAGGGCAAGATCGTGAAGGAGTTGGGCAAGCTGACGGGTGACTTGCTGGCGAAGGTCAAGCCGGATACTGGCAGGGGTGCGAACCTGTCGAGTGTCCTGGCGGAGATGTACATGTGGGCGCAGATCAGTAAGATGGCTGATGGTCACTACGAGCGTCTGATGGACATTGCCAAGGGGAACGGTGTAATTGAGGTTGCTGACTTGGAGACAGGCACGCATATTGCAGCGGAGAGCAGGCATTTCGTTGTGACTGTTGCTGTGACCGAGCCTGTGAAAAGGTTTGATCCAGATGTGCTGGCTGCATGGGCATACAAGGCGTACAACGTTCCGGTCCCGCTCATGAAGGAACAGGTCGAGCGCGCCAAGGTGCCGACCAAACCACAGAAACGCATTGTGATAACTGAGCGTCCTTAGGATCGCCCTCCACAGGACGCTTGGTGAAGGGGAGGCCGACTTGATCGCACTCCGGTCGGCCTCCCTGCCTGCACTCGTGAAGCATGTCCTCACGAAGCATGCCCTCACGAAGGTGGGGAGCGGGTGGCGGTGTTTGACTCACACAGGACGAAGCACATGAGAAAGCTTATTAGATGGATACAGAACAAGTGGTATTTCCTTTGTATTGGGCCAGTACACTGTGCGAGAATTGGGAACGAACAATGCTGTCATTGTGAGTGGAAGCAGAACGGAGAAGTGTGATGTTCAAGAAATGCACATGTTGTTTCTGGGGTTGCTGTCCTGCATGTAGGTGCTACCGACCGCGAGGGGAAGCCATGACCATAGATCGTCAGAAGGGCAATATCGTCTTCGAGTGCGATGCGTGCAATGAGACGCTGGAAACGAATACCGGCAATTGGGATGCTGCTATGAACATGCTGCGTCATGAGGGTTGGAAGGCGCGCAAGGAGGACGAGGAATGGGTTCACTATTGCGACAAATGTATAGGGGCTTGAGATGCCGCTAGTATTGCAACCGACATTCAGCGACAAGACGCGGGATCAGATCGAGAACCACCTGCTGGAGGTTAGAGCGCGTCGCATGGCTGCGGTTGTGACGTACTACGCAGGTGTGAATGCCAAGAACATGCATTTGGTGTCGAAGGAGCGACTGCGGGTTATGCGAGAATACCAGATGTTGAAGCGCGACTTGGACAGGATGCACAGGCTTGACAAGGCAATCAATGATCGACTGAACAAGATTGTGCAGCATCAGCAGGAGTTGGACTTCCATCTCAGTAACATAGTGGAGATACCAGATGGCGACGACGACGAGCGAGAGCATAAAGAGGGCGGAAAGGCTAACGGGTTTATCAGAGCAGGAAGGCCGCCCGGTGGGTAATCACGTCATGAGAACGCGGTATCCGCAGATACTGCCGCAGCATACGTTCATGGCGAGGTGCAGCCAAGGTGTACAGACATGGCTGTGCTATGCGGAAAGCGATCAGAGCACGCCTCTGTGTCCCGAGTGCGGCGAGCCAATGGAAGTCATTACGGAGATGAACACATGACCTTCAATGAGTTTCAGCGAGAGTTGCGCGCTCTCGGCGTAGATGGGCCACCTGCGTATTTCTTCACGTTGCTGTACGAGCGACTGATTGAGACGGAGAATCAGCTTACGCTGTGCGCCAAAGTGGTTCAGCAGATGGCTACATCAATGGAAGGGTTCGTGCAACTGAACGAGGTGCAGCAGCGCGAGGTTCGCAAGTTCATTCGCGGCGGTAGGCCGGATGGCATCGAGGTTGCGAGCGTGGCGAACACGCCGGAGGATGATTGAGATGGAACGTTCAGTGTACGTCGCGGCTGCGATCCTTATTGCTTTGATTGTTGCAGCATTGGCCATCTATTGGTTCGCGGACGTGCCGCAGCCGATTGGTCCTGTTTGAGTCACACAGGTAACGGGGAAGAAGTACAGCGGCTTGAGATTAGGGTCTATCAAGTTGCTGAGTGCAAAGACCCGACAGAAGGACGTGCTACATGAGAAAGCTCTTAACGACTGTTGCCATGCTGACGGCAATGACGGCGGCGAGTCAGGGTGCTGTCCTGGACTGGAACTTCCAGGATCATCTCGGCGTGCTGGGCAACACGCAGACCTTCTCCGCTGGTGGGAACAATCTCACAGCGCGAGGGTTCACGGCCGGCGATGTCGCGACTGCGCTCTACGGCAAGAACGGTGGCGGTGACGAGAATGGTCTCGGCCTCAACAACGATGCGTCCGGCGATCACGAAATCACCGGCGGCAACTTCGTCCAGTTGAACCTGGATGGTATCCTTGGGCTGTTGGATTTCAACAGCTTCACCTTCCAGATGGGTTCGACTACCCAGAACGAAGGTTGGCAGGTGTTCGGGAGCAATGATGCGCACCCGTTCCAGTTCACGCTGCTCGCAAGCTCGACTGATCCGGGTGGACAGGAAGGCTTCCACACCTTGGCCGGTGGCTACGACAACTATAACTTCTTCTATTCCGGTCTTGGTGTGAACCAGTGCGGTTCTGGCTGCAATGCTAACGTGTTGCTGCGGAACTTCGAGGCGACGTTGGCGACTACTCCGCTCCCGGCGAGTGCGTGGCTGTTCGGTACTGGCCTTGTTGGGCTGGTGGGGATGGCTCGTAGGCGTCGTAACCGTAGGCTGGCATAGTACCCGCTCTGCCAGCGTACAGGCCCGCCGGGGTCCCGTCCATCAACGCCCCGGCGGGCCACTGTTTGAGTCACACACATAGCAGGAGGATAACTAAATGCCAGCAGGAAGTCTAGGTGCATCACGGGTACGGGAAGATTTCAACCCGTCCAAGAACGATCTTGTCACGAAGATCAAGCGGTACTCTGCCGATCTGATCGACTTGTGCCATGACGAGCAGGACAAGGGCGTTGAGTCGGAGGAGGCTCGTTTGTGGGCACTGGCTATGACGCACTACGAAGACGCCGCGATGTGGGCGGTGAAAGCTGCTACGACACAGAAATAGGGCTTGCCTGACGGTGAGGTCAGGTGAGAGGCCCGCCGGGTTGGTCCACCACCAATGGCTCCTCCCCGGCGGGCTGCACATCACAGGCACAGGAGGCACAGGCGAAATGGAAACGCTAGAGGCGCTAGAGATGGCGATTGCAGAGATACATAGCCAACTGTTATGGCGTGGCCCGTCAGGTCGTACATTGGCGCATGTCGTGCTTCCTCGTGAAGTCGCTGAGATATTGGCAAAGCGATGCGAGGAAAGTTTGCAGAGGCAGAAGAAATGAAACGTGTCACAGGGTTCCTTGCTGACGACGGAGTGTACTTCGATGCCAAGGAGGATGCCGAACTGTATGAGGCGCTTCATGCGCTGGAGTTCTCCGTCAGGAACATAGGGGCAGACCCAGCCAAGTTTATGATCGTGGTCGAGGGCTGTCAGGAACAACTCAGGAGGTACTTAGATGCCAAAGCTGGCTACGAAAAGAGCGAAGCCACAGGTCCGCGACCGGGGGCCGGGACAGCACCAGATAGTGTCGATCACGCCAACGACAGCCGCACAGAAGCTGCTGCACCCGTTCTCGAACAGTCGATTGACGAACATCAACACGTGCCCGACGTACGGAGCGGTATCAGCACAGAGGCAGTACGAGACAACGGCCCGGTCGATGGCGCTGGAGGCGGGAGCGTTGATGCACGAAGTGTTCGCCGCGCTCCGCATATGGCAACTACATCGAGTGCAGCAATTGCCGCAGCACGCCCTATCGACAGCAACACGTTTGTTCGGCAAGCCGAAGCAAGAGAGAAGCTACTACGATCAAACGTTTGACTCAAACAGATGGCGCAAGTGCTGGAACAAGGCAGACGATCAGAAGAATGATCGCGAGTCGATGATGGTACTTGCGTTCGAGATGTTGCGCAGTAGTGGCTGGGAAGACAGCCCAGAGGATAAGATCAGGACTGTGGGCAACATGGAGATGGCGTGCATTGTGTATATCGATACCATCTTGCCTACCTTGTCCAACTTCCCGATCTATGTACAGGACAAGAAGAATCCGAACTCCGTCGTTGGGATCGAAAACACGTTCGATGTGGTGCTGACGTACGATGACGGTAAGCAGTTTAGGTTCATCGGGACGTTCGATGGCCTGACGTACAACAACGCTAAGGGGTTCTCTACGCTCGAAGACAACAAGACAGCATCGAGACTGGACGCAGGCTGGAAGGCGTCGTTTCAGTTGTCGAACCAGGTGACAGGCTACCTTGCGTGCGCCGCGTCTGTGTATGGGTTCGACATCTACAACGCACGCATCCTGGGGCTCAAGATCAAGCCGACAGGTAAGGGCGAAGACGTGTGGCCTTTGGTGACGAATAGGACAGGCGAACAGCTACAGCGTTGGGCATTCTGGTTCAGGCACACGGCGGAGATGTACGAGCAGTATAAGGACAACTATGAACATGCGCCACGGTATACGCATTCTTGCAATCGGTACTTTCGACCATGTTCGTTGTTGTCGTTCTGCTGCGATACCCAAGATGGCAGGGTCGAGCAATGGAACGAAATGGTCCCTGCAAAGTCAAGCCCATCGGAGCTAGCAGCGGAGGGAGACTGACATGAATGTACTTGTCGTGGACGAACTGCTCGACGCGATACATGCAATCGAAGAGGATACGCCAAGGCTTGGTGACGTGGATGCAATTCTTGGTGCGGCTATGTTTATCGGTGCACGGCTTGAGCGTATAGCTGTGGTTCTCGAACGGATTGCGAAGATGCAGGAGAGTTTGATTCAAACAGCAATAGTGATACCGGCAGATTCTGTAGGAAAGAGGTAGGCCATGGCGCTATTGCCCTTCAAGATAGGGCCAGTTGCTGTAACGACTGGAGCAGAAGCGCCTCGAAGAATGGCTGTGCTCATATGGGGACCATCCTCTTGTGGAAAGACCACCTTCGCGGCAACAGCACCTGGAAACAAACTGTGGCTGTCGTTTGGCGATCAAGAGCATGTGTCAGTCGCGCATCGTTCTGATGTTCGTGTGGCTGACTTGTCAGGACTCACACCAGAGGAGGTATTCAAGCACGGGAAAAGCGACAATCCTTTTGGATTAGACCAGATACTCTCGCAGCATACTGACATCAAGACAGTTGTGTGTGACTCAGTAACAGCGTTGGTGTATATGGCATTGCAGCGGTCGGTAGAGATGGGTATCGGAGCAGGTAGACGCGGTTTCATACCGACGGTTGAGGAGCCAGGGCAGTCTGCGTACGGTGCTCGCAATGCCTTAATGCTGAAGGTACTGACAGGATTGCTCAGGGTGACTGCGAAGCATGGAGTTCATCTGATTGCTACTGCGCACGAAGCCGATCCTGTGATGGAAATTCGCGACGGTAAGGAAGTTGTGAGTCACATAAGCATCATGCTTGGAGGACAGTTGGTCAACAATGTAACATTCCGTCTGTCGGAGATATGGCATATGTCGGCAAACAAGGAAAATCGAAGGCTGGCGGTGCGCTCGGTGCGTCTCCGAAGACCGATGAAGTCGCGTATGTTTTCGAGTAGCAGTGAGGCAGAGTTTGAGTTGAAGTACAATGCGGAATTGCCTGACAAGGGCCAGATGACCATAGCGAGATGGTATGGCGAATGGGCCAAGAAGGGCATGAAGATTAACCCGAACGGCTCAGGACAGTGAGTATCTGAAACCCGTTGTGAGCAGGTGCTGTCCGACTTGCTCATCAGGAGGAATTGTAATGATTGACGACGGCGAAAGCCTTGACGTGATCGAACTGGAGGAGTCGCTCTCTGATATTGAGCGCCCTGCAGAGCTGCCGCCCGGAATTTACGTGGGCGAAGTCCAGGACGTGCAGGTTGGTACGTCTGCCAAGGGTAACGCTTACTACGCGGTCAGGTTTATCATCCAGCCTGACGAGATTCCTGCTGACATTCAGGACGACTTCGAAGACGGTGCCGCCCTGTTCTGGAATCGGCAAATCAAGCCGAGGGACGGCAAAGACCGTCGTGCGCTGTTCAATCTGCGCAAGTTCGTTGAAGCCCTTGGGCTGGATGCGAACACTACGTCGATTGACCCGAACGATTGGATGGGTTGTCGTGCCCGTCTGAGGGTTCGGCAGACTGTCAACCCTCGCGATCCGGCATCTGGAAAGCGTGCCGAGATTGCGTCGGTTGAGCCACTTGAGGAGGCGGCACCGGCTCGCGCAAGGGAGCCGGAAGTCGAAGAGGAAACAGCACCGCCTGCGCGTAGGGCAACCCGCGCTCGCCGGTAAGTAATGCAGGCGCTGCGGGGGCGACTCCGCAGCGCCTTCTCTGTTTGAGTCAAACCATGTCCTCGCGAAGGCGGGGAAGAGGAGAGGCCAAAGATGAGCGAGGATAATTGGGTTCGCGATCGAATCGTTGCGGCGCTAAAGAAGGGTGACTCCTACTCAACTATAGATCAGCAAGCGGATGCGATCATGGTGTTGTTGAAGGAGACAGCATGTGAACGCGATACGTATCATGCGTTCGTGGGGTATCTGAACACACTGCGCCTGGAGCAAGAAGATGGTTGAGGCAATCCAGCTACGACTTGGGGAATCTGTCATCAAAGGTGTGTGCCAGATCGTTGTCAGGATTCGGCTTGACGACAGGCGCGATGTTACGGAGGCGGCAAGGTTGCTGAAGATTACCCAGGCGCAGTTCACTCGTAATGTGGTGGTCCAGGCGGCAAGAGCAGTCCTGGCAGAGGCGAAATCTGAGGAGGCAGCGTAATGCGTGCTAGAGTAGTAGCAACCAAGATAACGCTCGGTGATTTGAAGCCGGGCGATTTGTTCTCGTACAGCGATGGGACCAATTGGAATAGTGCAATGGCTGGGGATGCTCCACCACAGGCGCTTGTCTGCACGAATACGACAGACGCAGCAGCGTTGCGAGAGGATACGCTCTACGTGTATCGTCTGACTATAATCAAGGAGAGTGTCGATAAGGACGGTACGAAGGTTCAGCAGCGGGACGCGCACATGTCGGCAGTGCTCGATCCGAATGCTCCTCCGGGTGTGGTGAAGGGACGATAGCATGAGCGATGAGCAGAATCTGAGTGGCGAGCAGGAGCATGCAATCGAGATGTGCTGCGATGTGACCAATCGTATCGCAGGGGTTACGGGTGGGGCAGGCACAGGCAAGACGCTAGTGCTTGGTCACGTGTACCGAGAACTAGCCAAGAGGTACAAGGTTGCTCTGTGCGCTCCGACAGGCAGAGCAGCTAAGCGCATATACGAGCTTACCGGCATCCAAGCGAAGACGATTCACAAGTTGTTGGAGTTTCCGCAGCCTGGCAGTGATCCGCTATTCGGTGATGGCGATGAGGAAGTCGAGAACATACACGAGCCAAGACGGAACGCAGCCAACCCATTCGAGGAATTCGTCATTCTCGTTGACGAGTCGTCTATGGTAGGGCCTGAGCTATACAGGCAAATGATAAATGCGCTTCAGAAGAAGGGCGTAATCAGGTTCTTTGGTGACAACAACCAACTGCTCCCGGTCGAGGAGGGCGATCCGCCGTTCAGGACAGTGCTAGAGAAGTTCCCAGCGGTGAAGCTGACGTTCAACTTTCGATCAGGCGATGAAATTGTTAGTAACGCGTACCGGATACTGCATGGACAGGTGCCAGTTCGCAGTCCGAGATTCGATGTCTGGTATACAGACTACCCCGTGTTGGCATTGATTAGGCATATGGAAAAGCATCCAGAGTTCGGAGATGATAGTAGTCAGATCATCATGCCTACTCGCAAGGGGAACGTCGGGACGCTGCGTATCAATCCATCCATACAGGTGAAGCTGAACAAGGGTAAGGAACTGCTGCGACTACCGAGGTTCGACAAGCACGAGAACGAGTTGGTTGTGCGCGCGAATGACAAGTTTCTATGGGTCAAGAACGACTACGCGCTGTCCATGTTCAATGGTGAGATTGGGCGCGTGGATAGAATTGATACGGAGGACGGGACGTTGTGGCTGAAGAATGAGGATGGACGGTGCATCGAAGTGCCACCGAGCATTCGCACGTATAACACGTACCTGCGATGCGTAATCAATTACGATCCTCGTAAGCAGATCGAGTTGGGTTACGCAATCACGACGCACAAGTCCCAAGGCAGTGAGTTCGAGCAGGTGATCTACTGCATATCAGCGGCGTCGGCATTCCTGCTGAACCGCAACAACTTTTACACAGCCATAACGCGAGCCAAGAGTAAGGTGATTGTCATTACTGATCGTCGTGCCATGATGCTCGGCCTGCGAAGGGAGAAGCGTGTGTGAGTCAAACATATGTGATCTTCACAGGTCCGTCACAGAGTGGGAAGACGCTTGCCGCATCGTTGCTTGTAGCGGCGTTGCGAAGCATGGGCCTGCTGGCTATGCATCACTCATTCACGTCTCCCATGAGGCAGTATCTTGGCGCGCTGTTGGGTCGAAAGGCAAGTGCGATCAGACTGGAAGAGTCAATGGGGGAGTTGTTGTGGAAGACGCCGAGGGACTTCTTGAGGCTAGAGGCAGCGCATCTTAGGTTCAATTATGGACCGAACGTCATGGGCAAGATGCTTCAGACGAGGGCTAAGGAGAATGTGATTAATCCTAAATACATTGTGGTGGATGACGGTACGAACGTCCTGGACTGTCGTGTATTGGGCAACTATAGATTGATTCAGATCACGCGCGATAGTGTAGAGCGTGTCTATCCGTTCATGATCCCGAACGCGCATGTAGTTATCCGCAACAATGGTTCGATTGCGGAACTCGAAGTGAAGATGAAGCTAGTTGCTGACAAATTGGAGGAAGACAAATGAGCGTAGCTGAAGAGTTTGTTGCAATAGCGCAGGGATTTGGGCTTGAGCCGAGAGCCATATCCAGCGGTCCAGAGGATGCAGAGATTGCATTCATTGGTGAAGGGCTGGGTGAGGTTGAGGTCAGGAAGAATGCACCGTTTGTGGGTAAGTCTGGTCAACTGCTGTGGAAGCATGTCGCACGGTACGGACTAGCACAAGGCGGTGTGTATTCAACCAATGTCATCAAGCGCCAGATCAGCGCATCAAGCAATGATGCATTCAAGGTGCATCGTGACGAGCTTGCGCAGTGGCAGGAGTTGCTCAGGTGGGAACTGGCGCAGTTGCCGAACCTGAAAACGGTTGTGCTGCTGGGCAACTACGCGCTGTCGGCTATCCTGAACAAGGAAGGCATAGGCTCGTGGCGTGGGTCTGTTGTCGATATTAACTTGCCGAACGGTAAGCATGGCAGGGCGATCTGTGCCAACAATCCAGCGTATCTGCTGCACGAGCCTAAGTCTGAAATCACGTTCATGATGGATATGCAGAAGGTTGGGAAGGTCATCACAGGTAAGTTCAAGCCACATGTGGTGGATGCAATCATCAATCCAGGGTATCGTGATGTGATGATGTTCATGGACGATCTGATGCGCAGCGACAAGCCGGTAGCTGCTGACATCGAGGGCTTGAATGGCGAGACAGCATGCATGGGGTTGGCGAACGAAGCGCATCGCGCCATATGCATCAACTTCAGAGATGCTGACCGCAATCGGTTCACGCTTCGTGAGGAGTGTGAGATATGGCTGCGGATACAGAAGCTGTTTGACTCACACAAGGTCATCGCACAGAACGGAGGATTCGATGCGTATTGGTGCTGGCTTCGAGATTGGCTACGCATTCATGTATACTTTGACACGCTGCTTGCGCATCACACTCTCTATCCGCAACTTCCGCATAATCTTGGTTATCTCACTGCCCAATATACGAATCATCCGTATTACAAAGACGAGGGCGACTACTGGAAAGAGGGCGGAGACATCAATGAGTTTTGGGTCTACAACTGTCGTGATGCCGCCATCACCTGGGCTGTCGCGGAGAGAGAACAGTTCGAACTGAAGAACCAGAAGCTGGACAAGTTCTTCTTCGATCATGTGATGCGAGCGCAGCCACACTTGGTCCAAGCGACTGTGCATGGGTTGCCAGTAGACACCACGGTCAAGGCGGCGATTGCACAAGAGATCGACAAGGACGTGGACGATCTGGAGCGTGAGTTCCATCGGCTTGTGCATGAGTGTGTGGATGACACAACGTACTTTCCCAATCCGGCATCATGGCAGCAGTTACGTGAACTGTTCTTTGGACGGCTCAGCCTGAATGGTGTTGGGCTGTCAACGGATAAGACGAATCGCGATCACATAATGAAGCATGCAAGGACGCGGCCTGTCGAGCGTGAGATGCTTGCTGCGCTCAACAAGTACAAGACTGAGGATAAGTTCCGAGGCACGTACGCGCAGTCGAAGGAGTCGAAGGATGGTCGGTTCAGGTTCGAGTTCAAGCAGTTCGGTGTGCAGAACGCACCAGGAAGGTTGTCGTCGTCTGCGTTAATCAACGGAGAGGGTGGTAACATTCAGAACCAACCGATGCGCGCCAGAGGATTCTTCATTGCTGATCCTGGATGCGTATACATATACTTTGATCTAGCGCAGGCAGAGGCTCAGGTGGTGTCGTTCAGGGCGGACATACCGAAATGGAAGGAGCAGTTTGCCAGGGCGAAGCGTGACGGTAGCTACGACTGTCATCGTGCGCTGGCGTCAGAGATGTTCAGTGTGCCATATGCCCAGGTGCCGACAAAGGATTGGGACGAAGACAACCATCCGACGATGCGCTACATATCGAAGCGTTGTCGGCATGGACTGAACTATCGCATGGAGCGATTCAAGTTGTCTGAAGTGACTGGTCTACCATATCACACTGCTGCACGGGCATTCATGCTGTACCACAGGATTACGCCAGAGTTGCAGGACTGGTGGGCGGAGGAGGAAAGGGTATTCAAGAAGGAGCGAATGCTGTTCAATGCACTTGGAAGGAGGTTCAGGGTGTTGCAGCCTGTCGATGATGAAGTCTCCAAGTCGGTTGTGGCGTTCTATCCCCAGAGCACAATCGGGGATAAGGTTGTGCAGGTATGGTATCAGGCAGAGGAGGATGATGATTGGCCGAAGGGTCATGCGCGTGTCGCCATCAATGTACATGACAATCTGGTTGGCATTGCTGAGACGAAGTATGCCAAAGTGGCCTTGCGCATCCTGAAGAAGTACGCGGAGAGCCCGCTACTCATTCAGGATGCTTGGGGTCGGAGGCCGGCTGAACCATTGTCCATCGGTGCAGACTGCAAGATTTCATACCCGACAAGCTGGGACGAGAAGACGAAACGATTTGTCGAGGACGCCAAGGGTCTGCACCGATGGAGTAACATGAAGAGTATCGAGCTATGACGATCAGACCAATTTTCGCTTGGTATGATTTGTGGATTGGTGCGTTCTGGGATCGGAGCGCACGCAAGCTCTACATTCTGCCGCTACCTTGTATTGGCATGGTTGTGGCGTTTGAGTCAAACAGACGGAGAGGAAGGATGGATGCAGACGCTAACATGCTCATCGACTACATTGTTGCGCTGAAGGCTGAGATCGAACGGCTGCGCACGGTGCTCAAGGAAATCCAGAATAATGGCTATCGTGCCGCTTTATGCCATGCGGTAGCAAAAACCGCCCTGGAGCAAAATCCCCTGGTTTAGTGCAGCTTCTCAATCTCGCGAGTAGCACGCCATTGAGCGATCTGGCCCGGAAGTATAAACTTCTGGGCCTTTTTGTCTGCGGCGAGTGTACGCAGGAAGGCTATTACATCACCGTCGCGTATGTTGCCACCGGCTTTCTTGATGATGTCGGACTGCCTTCGTCCCTGCGTGCCGCCTTCGATCATGAAGCGTGTGATCTTGACCTGCCAGTCTTCGTCTGTCATTGATCTAGTCCCTGTTGGTATTCAAGTGCTTTCGTATTTGCCAAGTCCGTTTGGCTCGGTGCGTCGTACGGATCGATGTCTTCTATCTTGATCGGCCTCTTGTATATGTTGGACATGCTGCGTTCTACCTCAGTAATGGCATCGTTCATCGCACGCGCAGCGCGTTGTTGCTCATGAACGTAGTAGCTCCTCACCGCTGTAGGATTCTTCCAATCTATGCCCATGTTTTGCATCAGCCTCATAACTGTGGGACGCGATTGGATTTGGTTCTCCCAATCCACTTGATTGCCAGGATCGATATTGAACATCGTACGAGCCGCATCACCCGCTTCCTGGTATCGCCTCCAGATTGATTTGTAGCCCATGCCGCCCTTCTCAAGCGAGTCGGATTCCGTGCGAGCATGTAGGAACTGAGCGAACTTTATATACAGCGGATTTGTTGGCTCCTTTTGTTTAAGCCCCGGCACTTCAGGTGGCACATGCTGACCGAGCTTTGCTGTTGCCATCATCTCTCCGCTTTTACTGATCGGCTTAGCGTGACCGATATGTGCTATTCCGGTGAGGCCATACTTGTCGTAATAGTTGACGATCCTATCAACAGCCTGTCTCCGGTTCATCATTTCAGCCGTGACGCGCGTGTTATTGGACAAGGCATTGACCTGGCCTGTGAGAGGTCCAAGCTCTGGTGTACGTCTCAAGGCCAACTTCCCTACTGCCTTACCTGCGTTCCCAAGTGCATCTGTTAGACTGCCTTCCGTATGTGAAGCCGCAGCATAGCCTGCCAATAGCATGTCTGCTGAGGCAGCCGCAATGGCTCTGAACGTACTTGACATCATCTGTGATACTGGTCTGTTTGAGTCAATATACTTATCACCTCTGCGTACGTATACGTCGCCGCCCATATCGACGTTCGAAGTGTTTTGCCCGAGCATTCCACCGAACATTCTATTCAGCGGCCAGACCGCTCCGTAGTTTGCAGGTGCCGCAGCACCTGTGGCTTCATACATGGCTTGAAGTAGCGGATGCAGCGGTGGAAGTACAGCAACGTCCATGAACGCTGTTATTGCAGCCTTAGCATCCTGTGCCATGGTCCAGATGTTCTTTCCATGGTAGTGGTCCATTCCGGCTTCTACCATCATCTTTATCGCAGAGAGTTCCTGAAACGATGGAATCTCCAAACCCATCCAAGCAGGGAGTCCCTTGATGCCCAAGTAGTGAAACAAGGCTTTCTTGTACTCACCTCTACCGTTCATCATATGGTCAACGTATGGAATACCTTGCGGGTCTGTTCCCAAACTGGCATTGTACCAGTAGGTGAGTGCAGACGGGACCGCACCGTACGTGAACGCTCGCGCCAAGAACTCGGTCGGGTTCTTTACGAATGCAGCCGGGAATCGCTTAGCACCCTGAATGGTCATGTTGTGCCACGGCGCCATTGTGCGCAAGAACTCGTTAGGCATCACCCATCCATACTGAGCAACCTTTCCAGCCGCCTGTGCAGCAAGCCTTTTAACACCTGTTACTTGTGCTCCAGGGTCGTACGTGATTTTGCTACCGCTTGGCGTATAGTAACGCCCGGTAACCATTGGATCACCAGCCATGTCGTTCGCTTCTAGATGTAGCTTGTTGAATGTCTCCTCCATTACTTGTTCGTGTGTTGCGTTTGGACCCATCTCTTTCCTGACTTGTCTCGCCACATGCCTTAGGTTGCGCTGTATGTATGCAAATTGCGAGCCACTGTGTACTGCATTGATTGTATTCTTCACACCCATAATTGATGTACCTAGTCCGGGTACTTCTTTTGCTCGCGCGATTGCCTGGTCTATGTAGTTGTTCTGTAGGTGTCGATTCTCTCCTTGACGCGCAAAACCAGCAGTGTGCGTACCTCTAGCTTCTATCTGAGCAAGTGTGCTGCGGTGGTACGCACCGGCTAGTACTGTGGCTAGATGGTCTGCCGCTTTGTTGCCAAATGCACGCCTAAGCCATCCACCACTTGTTGCATTGATCGAGAATGCTGCATGCTTTGCCAGCCTTGGAATAGTCTGTGACGCTATCGCCCAAGGCAATGTGCCGGGTCCAAGCGGAAAGCCTGTGAGTCCCAGGGTTTGTCTTATTCCGTAACGGCTAGGCGGTCTGCGAGGGAACGCTGGGACTGGAATGAAGCCAAGTTTTCTGCCCATAACCATTTTCGGAATTATCCGTCCAGGCCCCATGCCTTTGTTTGCGGCTCCGACCGTCATCTGTCCGATAAGCCAGTTGCGATCCATATCGGTCTTCGCAAACCAAGGCGCCAGCAAGCCGGTGGTGTTAGCCACTTGTAAACGCCTAGTAGCATCTAGTAGATGCGTGCCTGAATGAGACGCGAAGTGATACGGGTCCATTTTGAGTAGGTCTGCCATCGTTTGGCTATTTGCTAGCCAATGCTCAAACTGACCACGACGCCTGAACGTCACCACACGAGGGAGCAAATGAGGAGATTGCCTCAGTTCCGCTCCTGTGATTGGCCTGAACATGCCTCGACTGCCAGGATTGTTGTGAAGGGCATCGATGGTCTGACCTACAGCTTCATTAGTCAGTCGCTTTCGGATAACTCTGCGAACGAATTCAATCGCAGCCGCAACAGGATCAGGCCGTTTGATTGGCTGGCCTTCAGCATCGACTGCACCACGGCTCCTGTCTCGACGCCTTTGCGGAACCTCATTAGGATTGAGAGCATTTGCGTCTCTGTGGTGATTGCTTGTCATGGTTGCAAATTCACCATCAGCCATGGCACGACGCGCTTCTCGTATGTTCGCACGATATAACTCACCTACTCGTGCAAAGTCTGGATTTTGTTGCTCTGCATCCCGTATGTATTTCTGCAAATCGGCTTCGGTGTAACCATGCAGAGTCATTGGGCCTGCTTTTGTAGTCGATGGCAAACCATTGAATAGCCCCTGCTGCTGCGGGTTATTCCTTTTGGACAAGTTGCGTTGCATTGCTTGCAGTTCATCTAGCGTATCCCCTGCATGCAGATAGTCATTGAAGTCTGGAAAGTGCTTCGCGTACCGTGCAATCTCTGGCAATGATGTATCGACATGGAAGTTGACGGCCGGAGTCAGCGCATGACCACCCGATGCCGCTGCGTCTGCAACAGCGGATGCCTGTCCCCCCGTGTGAAGTCTGAGAATCTCTTTAAGTCTTTGAAGAGCTTCATAGTTTGCATCGCTACCCCAGCCAGACCTTTTGAGTGCCCTTCTGTAATAGCGTGCGATCGTGCCGGTCTGGTCATCAGCCATACGTGCGTAATCAGCAGGACTGAGCCCTGTTGCTGGATATTCCGGGATCGGAACGCTCCCAACTGCCGACTGTGGAATCTGCGGCCCAGCAGGAGCAGATGGTGTTTGACTCACACGAGGAGTTGTCGGTACGGACGTAGGTGCTGGCGCAGCAGGAGGCGTAGGTGCAGGGGGAGGCTGCATTTGCGACTGCCGTACCATTTCAGGGTCTACCTCGACATAGCCAGGAGGCGGCCATGCCGGTGCAGGAGGCGGTACGATTTCTGCATTGATAGGCGCAGGCGCACGCGCAGCAGGACCAACAGTGCCCGGCTTCGCTACGATAGGAACTCGCGGTGCCTTCCTAGGAGCAGTTGCTGCCGCAGGCGGTAAAGGTGCTACAGACCCAGGAGCCCCAGGCTTTATGTCGCTCAGTTCCGGCAGCTTCTCCTTCAGCGCATTCAGTTCGTCGATGGGGCTTTTCGCAGCCGCAGCAGCCTCTTCAGCAGCTTTCCTAGCGGCTACTGCTCGCGGATTGAGTCCGAGTCCGCGAAGGTTTGTGCCTGCTGCCCTGCGGTTCTTAGGCGGCGCAAGTTGTGGCGCAGGCGGCAGTCCAGGCTCAGGCGCTACTGCTGCCTCCGGTGCAGTTGGCAGTTTGGGCTCAGGTAGTCCACCCGTCCTGGCAGCCTCACGCTCGGCAAGCAATGCACCGACAGGACTCAGACCAGGCTCAGTGGTTCCGACCTCAGTGGTTCCGACCACTTTGGGCTTAAAGCCACCCTGTGCTTTGGTTAGATCGGCAGCACCCTTCGGACCAAACGCTCCTTCAAGGCTCTTTACGTTCTCTTGTATTGTTGCCTGCAACTTAGTTGGCGGTCCGCTAATCTCCTCATCCGTAAGGAACTGCCCATCAGGGCCTCGCGGACGCACATCGGCACCAGGGCGTTTGACAAATCGCCCTAACTCATCTACTGGATAGTTGAACCTTCCACCACCACCCATACCGAGCGCATGCGTTTCCATCGTAGCGGACGGGAATCTCGCACCTACGACATTCATGGCTGCTTCCGTCGCGGCTGCTGCGGCTCGATCCTCTGGCAAAGAAGAATAACCCATTGGCCCAATGCCAAGTGCCTTGCCAACCCATGTGCTATCCTGTGTCGGGACAGACGACCCTGTAGTATCGTTGAAGTCGCCAACTGGTCCGTGTGCATACGGATTGCCTCCAACGTCCATAGCAGCATTTTGAGCCTCTTCCGCTCCACGGTAAAAGCCCTGAGCCGCACGAATAGGCAGTCCCAAAGTGGCTATTGCAGCCATCTCACCCGCGGTCATTGGTCGTCGCGTATACGGCATACCAGGCTTGCTATACAGCTTCTGAGCCTCATGCGACATCGAATGCAGTTCTTCGTCTGTGAAGTTCGGCGGTGTTGTCTCCTCATACGTCGGTGTCAAGCCTCGACGCATCCTGTCCAATGCCTCCGGTGCCATGAAGGCGCCTTTAGACATGCCAATCGTAGGATCGACCATTGCGTCCATAACATTGATCGTCTGCGGATTGCCATCGGCACCAGTCACCGTAACCGTATGGAACGGAGGCGCCATGCCAGCAAAGTTAGGAACCTGAGCAGGAATCGAAGAAGGCTGCAAGTTCACCGGCGATGTGGGCAGGTTCAAGCTGCGTACGTAATCTTGCAGATTCTGCGTCTCAATGTTCGGCTGAGAGAGTGTTTGACTCAAACTGGCAGGGGATGGAGGGGATGGCGCTTGTGCTACTTGATATGGATTCTCATCGCCAACGTCAGGGCTTGCGTCTGACATTTCGCTCGGGTTGATTTCAGCATACTGCGCATCTTCGTATGGCTCAGGGCTCGCATCCGACCTAATACCTGTGTCGAGCGCAGCATACTGACGACCACGAGGCTGCATAGTGCCTACATCGCGCATCTGTGGTGTGTAAGCGCCCAAACTGTTGATCCACTTGAGGTCTCTGAGTTCATGCACGAAACGTTCGCCTGTTCCTGGATTGAACGAAATGTGCGCACCACCAGAATGCACACGACCGCTATCGTTTCCGGTAGCGTAGTTACTAACATTCGATCCTTGCAATGCGCTATTGGCAAGGTTGTTGATGCGGCCTTGAGTGTCTGGTCCGAAGCCATCACCGAGTAGGCTCAGCGTCCTTCGAGGATAGTACGCAGGGTCTTGGATGGCCGTAGACAACGACATGCCACGGGATAGCGCACGATTCATGACCGATTCGATATAAGCCTGCTCCGCCCGTGGCCCTTGTCCACCGACTTCAGCTTGTGTCGAAGCTGCAAGCAGTCTGCGCACATTCGGGTCTTGAAGCTCAGTACCGAATCGGTTCTGTCGTGCCTGTGCCAGGGTCTGGACAGGCCCGCCCTCAAAGGGCTGTTGCATACCAACAGATCGGACAGACGACGCAGGCTTTACATAGCCTGGACCGCCCGCATCCGGTTGACCGAAAGGCTGCTGGTCGGGGGGCTGTCCCCTGCCGCCACCACCTGCCAGTTGGATATGCACCGGGTCTTTGGCATACGCACCGCCCTTCAAGAACTCAAGACCGAATTGGCTAGCGTTCCTATGCAGCCAGTCAAGCACCGGACCATGGGAAACGTCAGCTGCGGTACCTTGCTGATGCTGGCTTTTGCCCGGCGCTGCTGCTAGTCCGCCCTGACGTTGTGGATTGTAAGTAACGCCACCGAACGTGACGGGGTGGCCTTTGTAGTTTGCATAGTACTGTGCCTGCGTCTCAGGCGAGCGGTACAGATCGGTCAGATTCGCCCTAGAGCCTGTGGCAGCTTCCGCAGCCTGAATAGCCTGCGAGAGCCTACCAGCAAATACCGGATTGAGGCCGTGCGAATTGAGGCCCTGGCCTTTGTTGAGTAGGTACTGGTAAGGGTTGACCTGCGATGCGATAGATGACGGACCATACTGTACAGGCTGCTGAACGGCCGATGCTGGTGCCCTGTAGCCAGGACCGGCAGATAGCGGTGATAGTTCCGCCAGGGTCGGTATAGGCGGAATAACAGGCAATGGCGCAGGCGCTTCTTGCACAGGCTCTTCCTGCACAGGCTGCGGAGGCAGCGGCGACATGCCAATAGTAGCCACAGGAGGGCCATTAGGAGGCGATGCCATTGCAATTGCATCAGGCAGTGGAATGTGTGGTTGATCCTCCGGGGGCAACGGCAGAGGATCAACCACTGGAGGAGGCGTTACTAACCCAGGCTGTTGCTCATCGATAGCGAGGTTATTCAATTCCTCAAGATTGTTGTTGTCGGTGTCGTCTGTGTAGTCATCATCTTCAGCCATCGGAGTTGCCCCGTGTTTGAGTCACACACATGTCCTCGCGGAGGCGGGGAGCAGTTAGTACGCCTTCTTCTTCGAACCCATGTTCTGCTGCGCTTCTGCAAGTTCGTCTTCCGTAGACATAGGCTCGATTGACCCTTGCGACGACGGTTGGGGCGGTCCATTGCCACTGAACGCAGCAGGTGGTACGCCGCCCATGGGAGGACCACGCCTCGGCATGCCAGGGGGCACACCTCTTGGAGGCATTGGGGGCATACCACCTGCTCCTGGGGGCATGCCACCCGGTGCACCACCACCACGAGGCATCATGCCGCCAAGCACCATAGGCATGAATTTCTGAATGATCTGCGGGATGATCGCTGGATTGGTTGCAATCTGCTGCACCAGTTGCGGCGGTAGCATCTTCATGATCATCTGCACGATAGGCTGGGCAGTTGCTGCTAAGCCACCACCACCACCAGGCATCCCACCAACGGGCGGACCACCTGCAGGCGGCATTCCTCGTGGGGGCATTCCTCCTCCGGGGGGCATCATTGTCATGGCTTCTACTCCTGGTTCAGTTGGTTCATGATGGTAGTTAGTACGTGCGCTCTGTAGTCTGGTCTCGTCGATGGAGTTACGCGATCCGGTAGCCTCTTATACGCTCCTTCCGGCGTCTTCCGTATGAAGTCACGAGCAACAGCGCCCATTTGACTCTGATCGTTCTGATGCGCGAACATGTACCGTTGCTGCGCCTTGGATACGATTGGCATGGTCTACCTCCGTTTGAGTCAAACAGGAAACGGAACTACGCGAAGCTGCTCCAGTCGCCACCACCACCAGAGTCGTTCCATGACGAATCCCATGGCGAAGCGGCATTGTATGGCGTGCTCCCGTAGGTGTCACCTTTCTGTTGGAAGTTGGTAAAGCCAGGGTTTGGGTCGTATAGTGGTGGAGAGTACGGTGCCATTCCTCCTCCTCCAGACTGATCGACATAGCCCACACCTGGGGTAGTCCCTGGCTGGTCCTGCACTAATCCATATTGGGGTTGCGAACCCTTGCCTCCGCCTTTGCCCAACCCAGCTAGTGCTGACGCAACACCACTTAGGTTTGGTGACTGACCATAGGCTTTGGCAAGTTCGTTGTATGCTCCACCGACCGCAGCCGCTCCTGACTGATTGGCTGACTGAATTGCAGCAGCTTGTTGACCTTCGATTGCATTGAGTTCCTGCGGTACTGTCGAATACGGAGACGGCGCACTGGACGAACCACCTGCCATCATTTGTTGCAATGCCTGAAGTCGTGGCAAGTAGTAGTTCTGGCGTTGTGCAACATCTTGCGCAAACTGCGGAATTGACTTCTCGTAAGCACTCAGCAGGTTCGGACCAACACTCTGACCCTGAGCATCGTCCAGCGCCTTGATAGCTGTTGCGTAGTCTGCACCACGGCCTTGGCGGAGCATCGTTCGTCCAATAGCTTGCCTATCTCCTCCGATGACATCCTGACTCGCCAACGACATCAGAGTGTATAGCTGATTCTCATCGGCTCCACGGCTTGGTGCTTGATCGTACCTGAAGCCTGCAAGCGCCTTGTTGTAGTCAGGAACGGCTTGCAGACCGCGTTGGCGCTGTTCTTCGAGGATGAGCCTATTGCGAGTGGCGTCCTCGGTTAGCTTCTTCAGTTGCTCCTGTTCGCCTGCACCAACAATCGCCCTCTGTGTTGGTGTTAGATCAGTCTCCCAAGTGTTTGTAGCTGCGTTGTAACGTTGTTGATTGCCATAGGCGTCAGTACGTGTCGCTGCGGCAAAACGCTGGTTCTTTGCAGCCTGTTGCTTCTGAAACTGTAGCTGCGCAAGTTGTATCGTTTGTTCCTGAGCTTGCGCACTAGCCTGTAGACCTGCACCGACCAGGCCGACTAGTGCTCCCATGATCTCTGCCATGTTATGCCGCCTCCTCTTCGTTGTCGTCCTGAGCACCTGGCACAGGGTCGTATCTCATGGCACTTGCCAAGTCAGGATACGGAGCCTCGATCGCACCTTGTGGTCCTAGTGCCTTGGACTGAGGCTGCGGCGGTGCTGTTATGGCACGATACGCACCAGTCCCTAGTTTCCACAGTATGTCAGGTATGTAGGACGGTCCAGAAGACTCGGTAGGAGGCGGAGTTGCTCCATCAGGAGGCGGCGCATTGTTCACAGCAGGAGGTGCATTGTTCACAGCAGGAGGCGGATTTGCCACAGGAGGAGGCGTAGCAACAGGCGGATTCAGTGCATTAGTTGTAGCCTCAAGGTTCAATCCACCAACGAACTTCTGAACAGCAATGCGATCTGCCGCCCCTTGTGGCGAGAATTTAGGAGACGTATATACCGGAACAGGACCACTTGCTGTCATCTTCAACGGAATATCATGATCCAGCCCTGGTATCCTTAGCGCCTGCGTTCCGTTCGATAGCGTTACTATACCACCCTTGTTGGGATCGATGGGCGGAGCGGACTTAGCAGGCCCACCGGATGGGACCATAGGATTCAAAACAGAAGGAGCACCCGCAGGCCCTGCCACAGGGGGAGCTAGAGGATCGCCTGGCATATGGAACGGTGTCGTATTACCAGGACCAGGATTGACTGTAGCCCATGGCGTACCTGAGATCATCGCAGACGGCGGCGGTCTGTAACCCTGGCCACCACCGTATTGGTTGGCAGCCGCAGGAGCAGACTGGCCTGGTATTTGGTACTGCGGAGCCAATCCTTGCAGTTCAGCCAATGTATTAGCACGTATCATTCTATCTTTCATTCCCTCTTCCGCACGCTCCCTAATGCCCTCTGGCGTATGTGCAGGAAACCGATACGTAGTGCGCGCACCTGTGCCTCTGCCGTACAGTCCAGCGTTGCCACCGTACGCACCGCTACCACCCTGCACTCCATATGCGGGCGCAGGGGTTGATTGATTGTTCGCGATGCTGGACATCTTCGCAACGCTGTAGCCTTGAGGCGCTTGCGGAATGTTCAGATCGACGTACTTGTATCCAGGAGGGGCAGGCGGATACACCTGCTTGTCCCCTCCACCGCTGCCGAAGATATTGCCGAAGGGATCACCGCGACCCCCTCCACCGACTGATGGACCAGACATGGCGTCCTCCTGTTTGAGTCAAACGCTCTCCTCATGGGTGTCAGAACACGAGTTGCGAGTCTTTGTTCTGATTCGCCTGAGCGTTTGGATCGACGACGCCAGCCTGTGCTGTAGGATCGAATGGCAGGTTCTGCGCGCCCTGGCCAGCACCGGCGA
>Ga0208890_1000004_pt1 | contig 21784 bp, 21 predicted proteins | sample SoimicmetaGmgHPA_FD_188328 | JGI IMG/M metagenome (GOLD analysis project Ga0208890, IMG submission 188328) | Soil and rhizosphere microbial communities from Laval, Canada - mgHPA (SPAdes) (version 2) | ecosystem: Environmental > Terrestrial > Deep subsurface > Rock core/Sediment | place: Laval...
GCCCGCGATGAAGAGCGCGCTCCCGTCGGCGGTTGCCTCGATGGCGCCGACCATCCCGTCGAACGACAGGTTGAGCGGTGAGATGACCCCCGTCTGGCTGTCGAAGGCGACGAAATTCTGCCTGGCGTACGTGGTCGTCATGGAGGGGTCCTGCACCTGAGCGAACCGGCCACCGGCATAGACGGTGTGACCGACCTGCGCGAAGGCGCGCACGTCATAGGACGTATCGGTGATGAGGACGTGCGGGGTTGTGTCGGCGGGGTTGTCCGACACCACTGCCGGCTGAGACAACGAAGCCTGCGCCGGCAGCGTGCTCCCGACGACCAGCGCGACCGTGCACAGCGTGGAAACCGTCGCCTTCTTCAGGATCCTCACTCGTTCCCCTTCCTTTCACGATCTGGTGGTTCGTTCAGCGAGTCACGTCAGGGCGTGACGCGGCCGGGCTGGTCGCTCGGCCCTGGGCGAACCGTAGATCGACGGAGAGATCCCCGCGCCACCCGTCGTGCGTACCGGGGCATACATCGAACGGAGTAATCGACGTACACCGCTCCGGCGTGTACCCCACCGCGACTCCGGCTGACACGGCCATCTCGCAGGCCCTCACCCCACCTGACAAGACTCCCTCGTCCGTTGGTCGTAGCGGCAGCTACGTCGGCACGCGGATGTGCAAGATCGACGGACGGACCTACCATCCATCACTTCCGACCAAGGGACAGGGCCGTGAGGCGGATCTGCATCGTCATCGCATCGGAGCACGCACTCGGCGTTCACGTTCGCCCGGAGGCTGTAGCGCTCGGGAGGCAGAGCGGTGCGTTCGAGGAACTCGACGTCGTCGACTGGGGGGAGCCGGCATGGACGGTGGGCACCTCGCCCCTCCTCGCCGCCGCCCGGTGAGCGCTCGCATCAACGACGCGACAACGATGCGACCCGACCCGTCGGCAGCAGCGCTCTCCGTCGCCGCCCACGACACGCACATGCTGTCTCTCGCGGTGGCGCTCGCCGGAGCCCTCGACGAGGCCCAGATCCCGTACTGTCATTTCAAGAGCAACGAGGCCCTCGATCGATCGATGCGGGGTGAAGCCGACCTCGATCTGCTGATCGGGGCCGAGGGAGCGCAGTCCTTCTCCCAGATCCTTCTCAGGTTGGGGTTCAAGGAAGCGCGCCTCGCCGCGGCGCGCGAGGTCCCGGGTGTCTCCCAGTCCTACGGACTCGACGCGCCGACCGGGCGCTTGGTGCAGGTTCACGCGCACCGCCACCTCGTGATCGGCGATCACACGACGAAGAACTTCCGGCTCGACATCGAACCCGAGTATCTCGCCGAAGCCGTCCCCGCGCCGTTGCTGCGCGTCCCCCGCCCCGAGCACGAACTCGTCCTGTTCGTCCTCCGGATGGTCGCGAAGCATTGCACGTTGGACGCGATGATGATGCTCCAGGGCAGGCTCTCGACGTCCGAGCGCCGCGAGCTGTCGTGGCTGAGCGAGCGGTCGAGCCCCGACCGTGTGGCCGGCTTCCTTGGGGCCGCCCTGCCATACGTCCCAGCGGAGCTGTTCAGCCGTTGCCTCCGTGCGGTCCGACCGGGTACCTCGGTGTGGTTCCGCGCGCGCACCGCCGGACGGCTCCATCGGGCGCTCGACGCGCATGGACGGCGTTCCCGACGCGGCGACGCGGTGCTCAGGATCTGGCGTCGTATCGTCTGGGGCACCCGAAGGCTCGTGCGCGGTGCCCCCAAGAAGAAGCCGGCGGGCGGGGGGTTGCTCGTCGCGATCGTGGGCGGGGACGGCGCAGGCAAGTCGACCGCGGTCGCGGACCTCGCGGGCTGGCTGTCCGCCGTGTTCGCGACGAAGACGACCCATCTCGGCAAACCTCCGCCGCATGTCGCGACCCTCCTCGTGAAGGGGCCCATGGTCGTCCTCCGACAGCTCGGGCTCTTCCGGGCCACGCGGGTACCGGCGTACCGACTCCAGGACTCAGGGGCACCCTTCCCAGGTCACGCGTGGCTCCTTTGGAACGTGTTGACGGCACGGGATCGATACCTGGCATACCGTCACGCGCGCCGATGGGTCATCGGAGGCGGTCTCGTCGTGTCCGATCGCATGCCCCTGTCACAGCTCCGGACGATGGACGGCTGCCGTACGTCATGGCTGCGCGGGTCTGCCCGGTTGGGCTACCTGGCACGCAGGCTCGTCGCCCTGGAGATGTCGTACTACGCGAAGATCGAGCCACCGGACGTCCTGATCGTTCTTCGCGTAGACCCAGCGATCGCCGTCCAGCGCAAGTTGGGGGAGGACGATCCGGGTTCCGTGCGGGAGCGTGCCGGAGAGGTCTTCGACATCGACTGGGCGGGCACGCCGGCTGTCGTGATCGATGCGGCGCGGCCGCGCGATGAGGTCGCGTCGACGATCCGCCGGATCGTGTGGTCGAGGCTGTGACCCCAGGCTTCGTCGTCGAGCTGTTCGGGCTCCCGGGATCGGGCAAGTCCTACCTCGCGGAGGAACTCCTCCGGATCTCGGCCGACATCGGGCTGCCTGTGAACCTTCCCGCCGCGTGTGTTGGGCCGGCAGTACCTTCCCTCCCGAGGAGGGCTCGGAAGCTTGGGCTCGCGGCCGGGCAGATGCTGCAGCGGCCCGTCCCATCGTTCATCACGATGCGAAGCATCGTGATGTTCCAGCGCCCACGCACAGAAGGCCTCAGCCGCTGCGTGCAGTGGGCGATCACGCAGCGACTCCTGACTTCCGCGGGTCTCTCTCCGGGTGTGCACCTGTTCGACGAGGGGCTCCTTCAGGCACTTTGGTCCGTCGGGCTTCGTGGTGACGTGACACCCACGCTTCGCTCGCTTGAACAGCGATCCGGCCGCTACGCCATGCCGGACCTTGTCGTCACCGTGCACGTGTCGATCGACGAGATCGAAGATCGATTGGCGGCCAGGCTCTCTCGGCATAGCCGCCTCCAAGAGCGTCTGGATCCCATCGCTCGAAGGAGGGAGCTCGCACGTGGCGCGGAGCTCGTGGGGTCGCTCGTCGCTTGGTGGGAGCACGTCGCACCCGGACCGGGACGCCTGATCGAGATCCGGAACGATCCGGGCCGCGATCTCCACGGCGAGGCGGTCGCGCTGCTCGACATGATCGCGTCGCGGGCCCACCTCGCCTCTCGGCCGGTCGCCTAACGCGATGGTTCGTTCTAGCAGCGCACCTCCTTCGGCAGGTCGGGTCCTCGTATCCAACACGGTATGGCGCGCCGCGGCGTTCGGGGCGCGGGCCGTGGGCGGAGTCGTCGTGACGGTCCTCGTCGCGAGGACCCTGGGCCCCCATGACTTCGGTCGATTCCAGTTCGCGCTGGCCCTGACCCTGCTGCTGAGCTTCGTGGTGATGCTCGGTCTACCCAAGCTCCTCGTGCGAGAGCTCGCGCGAGACCCAGACGGAGCGGTGACTCGGATCGACTCGGCTCTGTTCATCTGTCTCGTGGCCGGCGGTGTGGTCGGCGGACCCCTGCTCGGTATCGGCTGGCTGGCGGGTGCCGACATGTCGCTCCTCCTCATGGCCGGGCTCACCATGATCGCGGACTCCATGGCGCGGATCGTCATGTCGCTCTTCTGGGCCGTCGAGCGGATGCGATACGAGGCCGTAGCCGTCGGGATCCAGGAATCGGCGTTCGTGACCTTCACGCTCCTGGTCCTCGCGGCCGATGGCGGCGTGGAGGGCGTGATGCTCGCCTACCTCACGTCGCGCGCGGTCGGCTTCGTCGTTGCATGGGTGATCGCCGCCACGAAGCTCTCCTGTCCTGCGCGTCCTCGCCGACACGCGGGGGTAGTGCGTCCGATGCTCAAGGCTACCGTGCCGTTCGCCATCGACGATGGCCTGAGCCTCGCATACGTCCGGATCGACGCCGTACTCCTCGGCGTGTTCAAGGGTCCGACCGCCGTCGGCCTCTACCAGTCGGCGACGAACCTCGTCCTCTACCTGAACGTCCTGCCTCGCATGCTCAACATGTCGATGTACCCGCAGATGAGCCGAGCCTGGCCCGATCACCCGTTGGCGCTTCGACACTTGAGAGACGCGTCCCTCCGACTCCTGGGGGCCGTCGCGATCCCCATCACCGTGGGATCGTTCTTGCTCGCGCCGGAGATCTTCGGGACCCTCTACGGTCCGAAGTTCGAGCCGGCCGTGCGCTTCTACCAGCTCTTGGTGCTCGTCATCCCCTTGCGGATCCTGGGGAACACGCTCGGTACCGCGATCACGTCGGTCAACCGGCAAGCGCAGAGGGCGTTCATCGTCGGGGTGGCCGCAGCGCTCAACCTCGGGCTCAACCTGGTCCTCATCCCGATGTGGTCGATCGACGGGGCTGTCGTCGCGACGCTCGTCACCGAGTCGTGGGTGTTCCTCGCCTACGCGGTGCTGCTGCGCCGCGCGCTTGGCCCGTCGCACCTGTTCTCGGCGGTCGCCGCTCCCAGCCTCGCGTGCGTGCCACTCGCCCTCGTCGTGACGGCCCTGTCCCCGGCCCCGCTGGCGTTGCTGATCGTCGCCGGCGCTGCGGCCTACGTCGTCGCCCTCATCGGCATCGTGCTGGTGACCATGCCGCGGCCCGACCTCAACCCAAGAGCGATCGTCACGTCGTTCCTCGCGCGGAGGTCGTGACGCCTCGACGAGCTCATGTCCCGCCGAGGGTGAGGACCGGGCTCGGGGGTTCCGCATGGGCAGCCCCGTCGTTCGCCGCCATGAGCGGGACCAGCTCCCGCAGCAGCGCCGGGGCGAACGAGAGGCGACGTGAGATCGATCACCCATCGCGAGAGGTCGACATCCGACAACCTGACGCCCGCGAACAGATCCCGCCTCGAGGGTCAGTATCCGTCCATCCGGGACGGTGTTCCTCGCACGTTCGACCTACGTTTCGCGCGTAGCCGGGCCTACGCTCCGAGACGCGTAGCCCAGGTACGGAGGACAGCCGATGCCTCTCTCGGACGGCCCGGAGAGACTGCTGGCTTACCGTCGAGGGGAGGAGCGTGGCAGCATCGGGATCGCCAGGGCCAGGCGGCTGGCCACGAACCACGGCTCGTCCAAGACGTGCCCCTGGACGCCCGTCCGCGGAGACACGCGTTGCTGCGGTTGAAGGTCGTCGCGGCGGTGGGGTCGCCATGATCGTTCACACACGCCGCACGCGTGGGCGCATGCCCAACTTCCTGGTCATCGGCGCGATGAAGGGCGGAACCACCGCCATGTACCGGTACCTCCAGGCACACCCCGACGTCTTCATGCCCCCCGTCAAGGCGCTGGAGTTCTTCGTGGCGGAAGCGAACTGGAGACGCGGCCCCCAGTGGTACCGCCGGCAGTTCGCGGGCGCCGGTTCGAACGAGGTCGCCGTCGGGGAGGCGTCGAACGCCTACACGAAGTACCCGCGGTTCATGGGCGTTCCCGAACGGATCGCCGCGCAGATCCCGGACGTGCGGATGATCTACGTGGTCCGTGATCCGATCGATCGGATCCGGTCCCACTACCAGACCCGCGTGTGGCAGGGTGACGAGCGTGCCCCGATCGAGCGAGCGGTCATCGACGACCGGCGCTACGTGGATTACAGTCGCTACTGGTTCCAGCTGCAGCGGTACCTCCAGTGGTTCCCCCCCGAGCAGTTCCTCGTGATCACGACCGAGAGGCTCCGCAACACGAGGATCGAGACCCTCCGTCTGGTCTACGACTTCCTCGACATCGACAGCACGACGATCCCCGACAACGTCGAGCGCGAGTTCTACCGGTCGGGCGATCATCCCTACAGCTCGCTCGTTCCCCTCAAGGTCCGCAAGGCGCTAAAGCGATACGTCCCCGCCGCCAAGCGCGCGAAAGAGCTGGAGAACCGGATCTTCCAGGTCTTGAACACGGCACGTGGGGAGAGATCCGCGCCGCCTCGCCCGCCGATCGCGATGCCATCGGCCGTCCGGGACCGGCTCGCCTCGATGCTCCAGGAAGACGTGCGAGGGCTCCGCGCTTTCGTGGGACCCGAGATCGACGGATGGGGGATCGCGTGACGGTTGTTGCGGGCCGCGCCGCGGTCAGAGATACGGGGAACGTACGATGAACGGCCGCACGCGTCGACGGACCCTCAACGGAAGCGAAGGAGGGGTGCGCGGGTGAGTATGGCCGGCGTTCGGATCATGTGCACCTTGGGGCCTGCCTCCTTGAACCCCGTCGTCGTCCGAGAGCTCGACGCCCGTCGCGTGGACCTCCTTCGCATCAACCTGTCTCACACGCGGATCGAGGACGTGCGGGCCGCGATCGACCTGATCCGTGCTTGCTCCGATGTGCCGATCAGCCTTGACACCGAAGGAGCTCAGGTCCGATGTGGCTCCGTGGTGCCCGGCCTCATCCTGGAGACGGGCTCGATGATCGACCTCCTTCCCACGCCCGTCCAAGGCGATGCGCACAGGATCTCGCTTCGACCTCGGAGCATCTTCGAGACGCTCGAGCCGAACGCCACGATGACGATCGACTTCCAGGGGGCCACGCTCCGCGTGATCGGGCTGCGCGGGAACGGTGCCCGGGCCGTCGTCGAGCGAGGCGGTCGAGTCGAGTCGAACAGAGCGGTGACGATCGCGCCGGCTCCCTCGTTGCCACCGCTCACGCGGAAGGACGTGGCAGCGATCGAACTGGGCCGCCGCCTGGGGATCGGCCACTACGCCCTCTCGTTCGCCGCGTCCAAGGAGGACGTGGCATCGGTGCGAGAGCTGATCCCATCGGACGCGCACCTCATCTCGAAGATCGAGAGCCGAGCCGGCGTGCTCAATATGGACGAGATCATCGTCGGATCGGACGCCGTCCTGATCGACCGGGGCGACCTGTCGAGGGAGATCCCGCTCGAAGAGGTCCCCTACTACCAGAAGGTGATCGTTCGCCGCGCGAACCGATGGCAGAAGCCCGTGTACGTGGCGACCAACCTCCTGGAGTCGATGGTGATCAACGGTCGGCCCACCGTGGCCGAGGCCAACGACATCGCGAACACCCTCCTCGACGGGGCGCACGGCCTCGTGCTGGCCGCGGAGACCGCCATCGGCGTCGACCCAGTTGGAGCGGTCGACATGGTGCTGCGCTGCATCTTGGCGTTCGAGCGGACCAACTTCAGGGCATTCCCCGAGGGATCTCCCGCAGCGCCACCGCCGGAGATGAGCGCCTCCGTGGCCTGAGCGCCGGTACGCGCTTCACCAGTCTTGAGGGGTCGGAGCTGCGGGAGCGATGCCGCGTCGATCGAGAACTACGAGGGCTCGGGGCGGCGGGGCGGACTGTTCGGGCTCGCAGCCCACGGCCGGCTCAATAGCGTTCGTGTCCCCGGTTCTGGGCGCTACGGCAAACGCACGTCTTGGGGTGGGGTCGCGTCGAGACCGAGGTCCCGGATGAGACTGGCCATCCGACGGGCTGCGGTGTCTTCGACCTGGACCGCCGGATGCATCACGCGCTCACCCGACACGTCCGTGATCACGAGCCCCTCTTCTGCGATCAAGCCGCGGGCCTGCTCTTTCCGATCCCAGGCCTCGGCGGCCGCGGTCAGGATCACGAGGTCCTGAGTTTCGAGGTCGTACCCCTCGACAACCGCGCGCCACCATCGCCTCGCGCCTCGGGACAGATGGGTAGGGGCTCGGGTGGGACCGGTAGCAGCGCTCGGTCCGAAGGACCTGCTGATGGCCTGACTCATCCGAATGCAAACCTCTTCCGGCGTGGCACTCGCGCAGACGGCCAACCGGATCCGGCGGCCCTTCGCTGCATCTTGCCACAGAAGAACCGTGTCTCGACAAGTCACCCGGAAGGGCTACGCGGTTCGTCGGATTGGGCTCTCGCGAGGGACGCAGGCTGAATCGTGCGCCTCAGAGCACAGGCTCGCCGTGCGGCGCGGGCTCTCGGTGCGCCCAGTGTCCGGGGGGACGCCGAGACGGCGACCGGTACGGCAAATGCGTGACGCGGCCAAGCTACTCGGGCGCTAGCCTCTCTCACGTCGTCGGCCTCCTACCGGCGACAGGATGTGCCGGAACAAGGGCCTCCGCACCTGGGGCTCTAACGGTGTCGGTAAAACGGTTCGAGGTCCGAGCCGAGGGCAAATCTGCTGAGGCAAAGGACTAAGGCCCCATGTCAACGGGCAGCGCCGCGGGTGACACCACCGACGACCTTGGTCGACTCGATCAGTGTCCGGGTGCCCAAGGTGAGGGTAGCCAGTCCCTCCATCCGCCCCTTCTGGGGAGCCTGCTTTTCGGGGCTCCCCAGATCGGGTTGAAGCCGTCGACGATCAGCGGATCGGACCCGACGTTCCCACGACGACCGCCTCGTCGTCGAGCGCCTCGTCGACAAGGTCGTCGGCCGTCGCGGCTTGCTTGGTGACAGCGTGGACGGCATGCTCGAGGATCTCGCGCTCTCGGCGTGCCACGGCCGGATCGTAGACGTCCTCGGGTCACGCCGATTGCCGCCGAGGCTCCGCGAGCCAACAGAGCGGGCTGCAGGAGCCACGCAGAACGATCCCCACAAGGCACCTAGGGTGAGGGGCCGCCCCGCCGGCATCGAAGGGATCAGCGGAGCGCAGCTCGAGGTCGTCCAAGCCCTCGCTTCCGTGTCTCCTCCAGGCGATGTGCGCATTTGTACGCGCTAGGCCTGTTCGTCGCAGATCTGGGGTGGAGGGCGGTGAGCAAAAGTGCCATCTACCTGGGACTTTGATTGTCGGGGCGGGCGGATTCGAACCGCCGGCCTCCTGCTCCCAAAGCAGGCGCGCTGCCAGGCTGCGCTACGCCCCGTGCGATGGATGCTAACGCGCTAGCTGTAGTTCCCACCGAGGTTGTTGACAGGCGCGTGGGTGCTCTTGGAAGCATCTACATCCTCGTCACCCATCTCGCAGGCCGCGGGCTCGACAATGGACCAAGGATCGCGTAGGCCGACGAACCCACGCGCTAGGATTTCCTACGCCATCTGCATGGTCACCCCGATGCTCCTCGCTGCTACAGATGCAGGGTTGGCTTTAGCGATCTGAGTGATCCAACGCGGAAGTGGACGAGAGGTCTCGCTTCAAGACGTCCGGCCTTGAGTCGACGGGTGCGATCGGTCACATCCTGCAGCGTTGCTTCGAGGAGGCATCCCGCCGCGGGATGAGCTTCCGATAACGGATCGGTCATAGGAGGGTCAGACATGCGGCGTGCAACTCGACAACTGGTCTCACTGAGCGTGGTTCTCACCGTAGCGACGGTCGGGATGGGGACCGCGCAGGCCCTGATCAGCACGACGCAGCCTCAGCTCACCCTCAACCATTTCATCCAAACCTCCCCGTTCGTGGGGACGTCGACGAAGGTCTCGGACAACGAGGGCAGCACGTACGTCGCGAGTGACGACGCGCTGTGGATGGCGGACGACAACGGCGACGCGCTGTGGGAGGTCGACCGCACGACCGGCGCGCTGCGGCGGAAGCTCGCGCAATCGGCCTTCATCAACGCGCCACGCTTCGGCGTCGGCGGCACCGCCGGTCAGTCGCGCACCGAAGACCTCGAGGCGCTCGCCTACGACGCGAACGCCGACATCATCTACGCCTTCTCCGGGAGCACGAGCGCCACCCCGACCGTCTTTCGCCTGACACGTGACGCCAGCCACCAGTTCCAGGTCGAGTCGTGGCAGCCGTTGCCATCGGAGTGGACCGGCGCTGGGTGGCGCTCGGCCGACGGCCTCACCTACGTAGTCAACGGCTCAACCCTCCGCACCTACGACTTCGCCACGAACACGTTCGGGCCCTCGTTCTCGATCTCGGGGCTCTCGAAGGTCTACGGCATCGACTTCGACGACGCGACCGGCGATCTGCTGGCCGTCAACAGCAGTCAGCGTCTCTACCGGGCGTCGATGAGCACCAGGACGCTCCTGCCCGGATGGACCGGCATCAGCCTGACCGGGTTCGGTCTCCTCGACACACGAGCGGTCGAGGTCATCGGTGAACAGGTGTTCGTCACCGACGGAGCCGACTCCAACAAGCGCTCATCATCGAGCCCCATGTTCCACGCGGTCTTCGTGTTCGACGTCAGCGGTCCCGGCGGGCCGGGCCCGACCGCGGGCTTCACCGCGACGCCGACTAGCGGAACAGCGCCACTCAACGTGAACTTCACGGACACGAGCACCGGCTCGCCGACGAGCTGGGCCTGGACCTTCGGGGACGGCGGCACCTCGAGCTCGCCCTCGCCCTCGTACACGTACAACAGCACCGGGACCTTCACCGCGACCTTGACCGTAAGCAACACGCTGGGATCCAGTTCGGCCTCCCGCACCGTCACCGTCAGCCAGCCGTCGGCCCCGATCGCGAGCTTCACCGCGACGCCGACCAGCGGCGCGGTACCGCTCACGGTGAACTTCACGGACACGAGCACCGGTTCGCCGACGATCTGGGCCTGGAACTTCGGGGACGGCGGCACCTCTTCCTCGGCCTCGCCCTCGCACACGTATGACACCACCGGGACCTTCACCGCGACGTTGACCGCCACCAACGCCCTCGGGTCCAGCTCGGCCTCGCACACGATCACCGTCACGCACACCGCCGTCATCTCCCCCTCCGACGACACCCAGATCAACCTGTCGGGCACGCTCGTGCCGGGGTCTGCGCCGAGCTTCAGCGCGGACGGCTCACCGGTGAGCGACGGCCTGCTCAAGTTCAACGTCAACGTCGTCGGCCAGATCACGGGCGCCAAGCTCCGGCTGTACTGCGTGGACCCCTCCTCCGCAGGCGGTACCTTCTACGCGGCCGCCGAGACCAACCCCCCCTGGAACGAGGGAACGGTGACGTGGGCGACCTCCCCGGTCGCCGGCGCGAGCTACGGATCCCTGGGGGCGGTCCAGGTCGGGTCCTGGTACGAGATCGACCTCGGGGCCCTCGTGACGGCGAACGGGACCTACACCCTCAGGATCAAGAACACGTCGACCAACGGCGCCGACTACGCCACGAAGGAGGGGGCGGCTGGAACCGCTCCACAGCTCGTGGTGACGACCGCCTGATCAGGCTGGACGGTCAGAACGGCGTCGGGATGTGCCGCAACGGGAGGTCCGGCTCCACGTAGCCGCCGGCTCCTGAGCCTGATGCTCTGAGCATGATGCTAGCGCCGGCCGACCTCGCGATCGCTCCGCCACTGGTTGACGCGGATGTCGTCGTTCGCCTTCCCGGGCGGTCTCTACGATGCGGGCGGCGCGGGTCGCCGGACGTTTGACCGCGTCGATCCACTCGAGGATGGCGTGGTAGCCCCTTGAGCACGGCCGGGAGGTCGCGGGGGACGCGGGGGACGTGGCTCTTATCCAGCCGCGTCCACGAGCCGTCGGCCTTCGCCCGCTCGAGCGCCGCGAGGCCAGGCTCCGTCATCCGACCCTCGGCGATCAGGCGCTCGGCCGTCGCTTGTTCACCGCCGACCACCCGCTCTTGGGTCTCCTCGGCGCGAGCCACAGCTTGTAGCGCTCGGCGTCGACCGTGTTGCCCTTGCTGTCGATCCACCCGAAGCAAAGGGTCTCCTCGACCACCTCTTCGGTCGTCGCCGACGAGATGGAGCTGTCCTTCTTCGCGATAACCACCCAGACGTCTCGGGCCGAGCGTGGCTACGCTGCAGCCATCTCCTCCACGACGCGTGGTCTCAAGGCCGCACCTCGGGCGGGTCGTTCGTCACCTCGGGCGGGTCGTTCGTCCCCATAGCCGGTGCAACGAGACGCCACGGCCCCGTGTTCCCCTCGATCCTGATGGGCCATCCCGTAGCTGCTTCTTCCGGTCCTGATGGGACCCCCGAGGGCAGCGACGTCAGGCGGCGCTGTACGTGACGTGCAGGATCGGAGCGAACGTGCCGTCGAAGGCCTCCGCCGTCCGCTTCCCGGTGCCGGTGATGATGACCGCCAGGGCGTTACCGGGGGCCCAGCCGGACCGCGCGATGATCTCCCGGACGATAGGGGAGATGTCGGGCGTCCGCTGATCGGGGCCGTGCACCTGGATCGTGGGCCACGGTGGCGGCACCCACGCAACGCTCGCGGCAGTACGGGGACGCGACGAGACGTTGAACGTGCTGGAGGAGAAGGTGGTCGGCTGATCTGCCGCCTGACCCTGGATGGTGAGGGAGGCGGCGCCCGTGGTGACCTCGTCCGACTCGAACTGGACATAGGCGTCGAGGATCGTGGCTCCCGGCGGGATCGGCACGCTGGCGAACCGCAGGCCGACCGTCTGATCGGTCCCATCGAACACCAGCTCGAGGTCGGAGCTCGTCTTCGAGACGCTTCCCGTGACCGACTCCTCGGCGTCATCGGCGCTCGCGACGACGGGGATGTCGAGCATGACCGTGCCCGCGGCGTACACCGTCACGCTGACGTCGTCGCTTGCCTGCAGGGTCGAGTCATCGGCGGTCAGACGCAGGACGTAGGTACCGGAATCGGTGAAGCTCACGGTCGTCGTGGGGGACGTTGGGTCGGTGAACGTCGCCGTCCCCGGTCCGCTCACCTGCGACCAGCTCGGCGTCGCCGACCCAGGCGGGTTCGGCAGCCCGTCGTCGGCGACGGACGCCCGCATCGTCGCCTGATCCGGCAGCGTCACGGTCTGGTCCGGACCCGCGTCAGCCGTGGGCGCGCGGTTCCTCTTCGCGCAGTCGACGGATCCGGAGCGAAGATCCACGCCGTTCACATCCTGGAACGTCCAACCGATGGAGTCCGCCGAACCGCCGGCCGCCGCTGCGTTCAACTTCAGCGCGAGGAGGCCGGCCGTCTTCCCCTTGGACCATGCCACCCGCTGGCCACTTGAGTCGCTCACCGCGCTACTGAGACTGTGGCCCCCGGAGCCCGCGATCAGCTCGACCATGTGTGCGTCCGCGGTCCCCGCGTTGAAGCCTCCGTCCAGTGCCTTGTACTCGGCCATGCTGTGGACGTGGGCGGTGAGGAGGAGATCGCCTCCGTTGTTGGCGAGCAGGCTCCACATCGCCTTCTGCCCCGACTTGACGCTGCCGCCGCTGATCGCCGGGATGTGCCAGTAGGTCACGATGCACGCCGGTGCCGCGGGATCGGTGATCGCCGCCTGCACGAACTTGTACTGCTGGCTGGTCGCCGACATCGATGCTTCCGAGTTCAGATCCAGGAACAGGACGCCTCCGAACGTGAACTTGGTGAATAGCGGCCGCCCGTGCCAGTAGTCGATGTACTCCGTTTGGTTGGGACCCTCGTGATTCCCGACGGTGGGCTGGGTTGCGTCGGCGATCGTGCCCCACATCGTGCCTCCGCCCGGCACGTCCATCGCCGACCTTCCGTAGTGGTTCAGGTTCTCGGCGAACGTCCCCGTTTCGTAGACGTCCCCGAGGAACAGGAAGAGTGGGGGGTCGATCGCGGCGAGCCGGGCGGCGACGGCGTTCGAGCTTGCCTCGTTCGAAGGACCGTCCCCCACGGCCATCACGACCGGATCGTTGGGCTCGTTCCACGCGCCAGGGAGGAAGTTGGCCCAATCGTTCGGCGCGTGTTGGAAGTCACTCGTGTTCCCGTTGTTGAGCGTCACCGCCACGTCGACGGGCGCGGCGGAGGTCGATCCCGCCTGCACGCGAAGGGTTCCCGACGCGTCGAGGTACTTCTGCGTGGGCCAGACGAATGAGTAGTTGTTGGTCGAGGGGTAGGGGCCGGACGCTTGGATGAGTGCCTTGGCCGCACTGCCCGATGGCATCCAGGTCGAGATGACGGTGCCCGAGTTCTTGGAGTTCGTGATCGTGATCGTCGTCTCGCCCACGAGAGGACCGTCGGGAACCGTCACGCACAAGGTGTGGCTGCCCGACGTGCCACACCTGCTGGTGACCGCACCCTCCGCCGTTGTCGGGACGGCCAAGGCCGCGATCAGGAGGAACAAGACGAAGGAACAGCGCACGAGCCGCCTGAACCCGGACGTCATCACGTTCCCTCACGACGGCGTGCTGCAGCTGGAATCCCTACAGGCAAAGATGGCTCCCCCGGTCGACTGGTCTACGTCAACTGGCTCGTCCACGCTACCAAGCGTCGCAACCGTGCCATCGTCGATTCGGCGTATGTGCTCTACGTCGTCAATGTCGTCGTGCAGTAACCCGAGATCCTGGCGGGTTCCTCGTCTGTGCGGACACGGGACCCGCCCCGAGTTCCGCGAGCGGTCTGTCTTGCTCCCCCATCCGCACCAACGGTCTTGCTGGTGGGAAACCTCCTAGCGGCGCCAGGGCGTCGTAGCTCGCCTCGCGCTTCCCAGCCAGCGGCAAGCGGTTCCTCCTGGATCTCGCGGTCCCGATCGGACATCGGATAGGTCATCTCGCCACCTCCGCCCGGAGCATAGCGCCCGACTGAACGGCCGTTCAGTCCGAGGAGGGCGAGGGGACGGGGACACGAGCGTCGTGGGTGATCAAGAAGGGGTCAACGGTCGCAGGCAGGCTCGAGCTCGACATCCCGTGGGCGGTGAGCCAGGCGTTCCGAACCCCGGTCCACATGGAATACGCCTGATCGCCGGTGAGCACAGTCACGGCCGCCGGAGCCGGGCCGGGGTAGGTCCCGGGCCCCAGCCAGCACACATAGTTCGTGCCGATGAACACCGCGTCCGGCGGGAAGCCTGCGGCGTCCCAGCCTTCCGCCGGCTCCTGTGCAAGCGCGAAGACGGAGTCAGCGATGACGGGCGTGTGGTTCTGTACTCCGCGGCCCTGCCACTTGAAAAAGTACCCCGGGCCATCGTTCCCGGCGTTCGCAGTGTGGATCCGCACGTAGCAACGCGCGACATTGATGAAGCGGGATTCGCCCGGCCCGATGGAAGCGAACAGAGACCGTGACTCGTTCTGCTCGGAGATGAAGGCTCGCACCCCATCCATCAAGCAGTCCTGGACCGCGCCCGGCATGAAGTCGTCATCTTCGATGCAGTCGTCGCGGATCGCCGAGAAGTAGGAGTCGTGAAGGATCCACGAACCAATGTTCGCTGCGACCTGTTGAGGCTTGATCCCGTCCTCGATGTTGTGCACGCGGAGGTAGGAATACGTCGTCAGCCCGCGCGAGTACGACTTGATCGCCGCTCCTCCGTAGCTGTGCGCCTGATCCCACGTCCACCTCGTCGGGACGCGGCCGAGAAAGAGCCCTCCCAGCCACTCGATCTCGGCGCCCAGGGACGCATCCGAGCCCACCTCCGCGCAGATCGGGCTCGTGTCACCGGACGCCGTGGATGTCCACCTAGTCGCGTCGTATCGCTGGCCCAGAGCGGGCTTGGGATCGACATAGCCCTCGTCGGTCGTACCGGTAAGTACAGTGGTCCTCGCGCCGTGACCCGGTGCTACTGGTGCGAGCGTGCCGGTCGATGTTCCACCCCCACCGGAGCCGGCGGGCGCCGGGCTCCTGCCGCCGCTCTGCTGGCGCGTACACGCGGTCACCAAGGCCGGCACTCCGCCGACCAGGGCGGCGCGGCCCATCCGCCGCAGGAACTCCCGACGGTTGATGTCATCGGACCATGCCCGCACATCTACCATTGCTTGATTCTTCCGCTTTGGCGCATTGTACGGACCATCTGGTCCTCCTCCGGTTTGGCGGCCGGTTGGCGGCGAAGATGGGAGCGGGCAAGGACCGAGGCGCGACCCACTGCGCGCGCCTCGGTCCGTTATTTGGCAGGTGCGCACGGGTGCGCACGGTCCAAGGGGTAAATGCCCTGGTCAACGGCCTGGCGCGAATCCTCCTTCTCTGATCTGAGAGGCCCTGCTCGTGCGATCAGGGACACCGAGGGGAGACCTGCGACGTCGGGTCCATGGGGAAGCCGAGTTCTCTTCTTCACGCGGCCTATGCCATGACGACCCCGGTGTCCCTCGACCGCACCCGAAGCGTAAGGATGTCTTCTGGACGGAGCATCATCCACTCGACGTACGTACTGACGATGGCCCCGTATCGACTAGGTGGCGTACTGCACCGCCGGTTCGCCGTGCGGCGCGGGCTCCCGGTCCGCCCCCGTGACCCGTCGTGATCCTTGAGACCGCTGACCCAGGGCACCGTCTGACCGCACTTGGAGCAGTTGAGACGACCGTCTGAGTTCGAGCCGCCATCATCCGTGACATCCGTGGTGGCCGTTGTCACTGACCCTGCCGTTCGCACGCACGAACGCCCAGGTGTAGCCGTCGTCTTGCAAGGTCATCCGAAGCACTCCGAACACGTCGGTAATCCGTCTCTGCGACCCGGGGATCGGATCGCCGAACGGATAGCTGCCCGCTCCGCCAGTTCCGACGACGAACTCCCGAATACCCGTACGCGGTTCGCGGTCGCCGCTCGGCGACAGGGGCGCGAATCGCTCGTAGTTGTGTTCGTGCCCGTTGAGAACGACGTCAACTCCCTGTCCGTACAGCACCTGCCACAGAGAGGCCATGTCCTGGTCGGATCCGTGATTGGTGCCGGAGGACCAGCGGGGGTGGTGCCAGTAGGCGAGCTCACACATCGCGTCGCTCCGAAGAAGATCATCCCGGATCCAGTCGAGTTGTGCGTTAGAGATGCTCCCCGGTCCGGAATTCACCGCAACGAGGTGCCAGGCGCCGAGGTCGAAGCTGTAGTACCCGCCATTACTGCGATGCGCGCGCTGGCCAAAGTAGTCGAAGTACCCGTCGGCGCCCGCCGTGTGATAGTCGTGGTTGCCCGGGACCGGTCGCGTGATGTTCTTGAAGCGGCCCCACGTCGGGTCGTACGAGGCCATGAAGTCGGCCAGCTCACCGTCGGCGTACTGGTTGTCCCCGAGCGTCAGCGCTGCTGTCGGTTCGATCGATAGAACGAGTCGAGCAGTCCGTCGCTGTGGTGCGTCTGACTCTCCCTCATGCGCGATGTCTCCGGCCGCCGTGATCACCGGAGCCCCGGCGACTGCCGGGGAGGCGAGGAGGGGTGCGGCGAACAGGAGCGCAGCGACCACAAGAGCGATCCTCAAGCGGACCATCGCCGATTCGCTCATCGCGGCGGGACAGTAGCAGCCCTCGCGAGTGGGTGCGAGGTCTCTCGAGACCGCAGGCTCGCCCTGCGGCGCGGGCTCTCGATGCGCCGTCGCTGAAATGCTGGCACTGGTGTGATGGTCGTTCATCGCTCGACGTCGAATTTGAACACGGCGAACTCCAGGCGGTCATTGCCACTCCGACTGGCACCGTCCAACACGAAGAACCGGCCTCCGATGCGCTCCACGGCGCGACTGTCCCGTACACCGAACGGCGTCAGATCGAACGACCACCCCGGGATGATCATCTGGCTCTGCCAGCCGACGGCTTGTAGCACCTCGTGGCTCGTGACGGCGTACATCTCCGATCCATCTCGCGAGAAGCCGAGGCCGAGGATGTCGGTCAGATCGGAGATCTGGAAGGGCTGGCCGAGCGCGTTGCGTGGGTAGTTGTAAGTCCGAAGATCGGGTCCCACGGCCACGTACAGACGATGATCGGCGGAGTTCCATCCGGCGGCCGTGAAGTCGCTGGTCCGTCTCAACCGCTGCCACGAGTCGAGCCGAAGCACGCCGCGACGGCGCGTCAGGCGGAAGACCGTCGGTCGGACCTTTGCCGTGCAGCATTTCCCAGAGAAGACGTACAGAACATCGTTTGCCGCGTCGTAGGCCATGCTCTCGAAGTCCTCGGTCCGGTTTCCTCCGGCACGAGGACCGCCGCCGAATCGATGGGTGGACTGGAATGCCTGTTCCCCTATCACTCGTTTGAGTTTCCCGGTCTTCGGGGCTACTTCGAAGATCGCGTCCGTCTCGTCATCTGCGAGCCAGAGGGAGTGGTCCCTCGGAACGTAGGCGCTGCCCTCACCGTCGTGCATCAAGATCCGAGTGTGAACGAAGGGCGTGGTGCGGATGACGCCAACGCGCCTCAGATGCGGCGTCGTCTGTGCAGTCGACGACGATGCGGTGAGAAGAGCTGAAAGCACGACGGTCCACACGAGCGTTCGGACTCGGCGACCCGACCTGCTGGTGATCGCGCGCACGGTCCTCCTTCGCACCTCGTCTCGTATGACGGAAGCTTCTCCGAATGCGACGAGATGGCACATTGGCCTTTCTTCCTACGTCGTTCGCAGAGAACCACGCACAATTGGCCGCGTTGGGGGCGATACGTTACCTTTCCCCTCGCGGCGGCCGCCTGCTCGGCAACACCCGTTCGAAGTCGGGCAGCATCAGGACGTGAAGCAGTTCCGCACGGGGAGCTGGCCCGAGGGCATCGAGGCGTTCACGGAGCTGACGCTCGACCTGCTCCAGGTCCACGAGGTCGGACGCTAGCACCCTGATCGTCGGTGATGACTCGGTCGGGCCGTCTTCACCACGGGCAACTAGGCGCCTCACGGGTCATCTCGCTTCGGGCGCGGATCCGCGCACGGTCGACCCGGCAAGTCCGCCACCGGACGCCCGCGCCGTCCCACCGCGCCGGTGATAGAAAGGGGACCCGATGCGCACCCTCCCTCGATCACCCATCGGTCTGAAGGACGCCGCGGTGGACCTGCGCGGGGTGACGAGACTGTTCGGCGCCGCACCGGCGCTCGTGCGCGTCGACCTCGCGATCGAGCGGGGGGAGGCCGTCGTCCTGCGAGGACCGAACGGCGCGGGCAAGAGCACCTTGCTCCGGATCGTCGCGACCGCGCTGTCCCCGACCTACGGCGGTGGCTCGGTGCTCGGGTTCGACCTCGCCGACGCGCGCGAGGAGATCCGCCGGCGCTCCGAGCTGCTCACCCATCGCACCCGTCTGTACGAGGAGCTGACCGCGCGCGAGAACCTCGAGCTGTTCGCCGACCTGCTCGGCATCCACCACCACGTCGTGCAGCGGGCGCTCGAACGCGTGGCGCTCGCGGATGTCGCCGACGAACGGGTCCGAACGTTCTCCGCCGGGATGCGTCAGAAGGTCGCGGTCGCTCGCGCGATCGTCCGCGATGCCGAGCTCCTCCTGCTCGACGAGCCGACGACCGGTCTGGACGACGCGGCCAGGAGCGCGGTCGACGAGATGATGCTGCATGCGTCCCGCGAGGGTCGGACGCTCGTGATCGCCACCCACCACGCCGTGGCGCCCGGCCTAGCCGCGCGCGTCGTCACGCTGCGCGACGGCTCCGTGGAGGCCGGCTCGTGACGCTCGCGCACCAGGCGACGTTGATCGCGCGCAAGGACCTCCTGATCGAGGTCCGCGGGCGACACGCGCTCGGGACGTTGCTCCCCTTCGCCGCCACCGTCCTCGTCGCGTTCGGGTTCGCGTTCGGGCCCGGCCGCGACGTGCTCGAACGCGTGGCGCCGGGCCTCCTGTGGATGGCGGTGCTCTTCTCCGCCGTGATGGCCTCGAGGCGCGCGTACCAGACCGAATCGGAGGACGGGGCCCTCGAGGGACTCCTGCTCGCGCCGATCGACAAGGCGGCCGTGTTCCTCGGGAAGGCGTTCGCCGTGACGGTCGAGCTGCTCGCGCTGGTGATCGCGGTGCTCCTGCTGGTGATCGTCCTGTTCGACCTGTCGATCGCGAACCCGTTCCTGGTCCTGGCGGCGTTCGTGCTGGGCACGATCGGGCTCGCTGCGGTGGGGAGCCTGTTCGGCGTCGTGGCCGAGTCCGCCCGCACGCGCGAGGCGATCTTCCCGATGCTCGTGCTCCCGCTCGTCGCGCCGGTCCTGATCGCAGGGGTTCGCGCGACCGATCTCGCGGCGGCGGGTCGCTCGAGCGAGGTGCTCTCGTGGCTGGGGCTGCTCGCCGCGTTCGACGTCGTGTTCCTGTCGGTTGGCGTCCTGGTGTTCGGCTACCTGTTGGAGGACTGATGGCGGCGACGGCGGAGCGCGCGCTCGGCAAGGCGACGTCTCGGAGCGGGGAGCACCTGCTCGGGATCGCCACGCTCGTCGCGCTCGGGGTCTCGGCCGTGCTCTCCCTCGTCGTGACGCCGCCGGACGCGGTCCAGGGCGAGGTGCAGCGGATCATGTACGTCCACGTCCCGGCGGCCTGGCTCGCGTATCTGTCGTTCTTCGTCGTCTTCATCGCGAGCATCGGGTACCTGAAGACCAAGAAGACGCGATGGGACCGCGTTGCGGCCGCATCCGCAGAGATCGGTGTCCTGTTCACCTCGCTGGCGATCGTCCTGGGGATGCTGTGGGGCAAGCCCGTCTGGGGAACCTGGTGGACGTGGGACCCGCGCCTCACCACCACCGCGGTGTTGCTCCTGATCTACGTCGCCTATCTCGCGATCCGCCGGATCACGGACAACCCGTCCCGGCGGGCTCGCTGGGCGGCGGTGGTCGGGATCGTCGGGTTCATCGACGTGCCGATCGTGCACCTGTCGGTCGTGTGGTGGCGCTCCCTGCACCAGGGGCCGACGGTGTTCCGGCTCGGCGGGCCCGAGATCGAGGGGACGATGCTGCTCGCGCTCCTCGCCGGGGTCGCTGCGTTCACGATCACGTACGCGTACCTGATGACCCTCCGCCTCCGGGTGGGGCGGCTCGAGGAGCGCGCCGCGCGCGAGGCGCTGTCACCGCTCGTCGGGGCGGAGCGCTGATGGCAGCGAACGCCGGCTACGTGATCGCCGGGTACCTGGTCACCGCGCTCGCGCTCGGCGGGTACACGCTCCGGCTGTTCGCGAGGGCCAGGACCGCCAAGCGCCGGGCCCGGACGATCGCCGACCGGCGTCGCGACGGCTGACGGGATCTCCCGCCTCCAGACCTACAGCACTCGCCTCGAGGTGATCTTCGCGACGGCCGTCCGAGCAGGTCGGCCGCCACGCCGGCGTGCGACCGCAGGGGATCCCGAGTGCTTCGGAGCGTCGCGGAGCGCTCCGGCCGGATCAGGTCCCGTGGGTCTCGGCTCGGGCCTCCGCGATGAGGTCCTTGGCCGTCTGGCGTTCGACGCCGAACGGCGCGGCGTCCAGATAGGTCTCGAACGCCGAGATCGCGTCCTCGGGACGATCGAGCCCGCGCAGCAGGATGACGCCCCGGATGAACAGCCCCTCCGGGTACCGCGGGTCGGTCGAGAGCGCCCGGTCGACGGACCGGAGCGCCTCCTCCGGACGCCCGTTCTGGTACAGGATGATCCCGACGTGCGCGAGCGCCTCCGCGTCGTCGGGGTCGAGCTCGAGCGCCACCGCGTACTCGGACAGGGCGTCCTCGATCATGCCCGCGTCCAAGTAGCGATGCGCGAGGTCCAACCGAGCGGCCAGGTCGTCCGGGTGCTCCTTCACACGTCGCTCGAAGAACCCGAGCGGGTCGTCCGAGGCCTGCGGCGTGGATGCCTGCAGCTGGGGTTCGGCGTCGCGGGCCAGGGACGCGACCACGACCGCGAGGACGGTTCCCCCGATCAACACCGCGACCGCCCACGGCGGGACGCGTCGAGGTTCGGCGGCGCTCGTTCGACCGCCTCCGGCCGGCGCGTCCTCGAGCGCGACCGCGGAGGCGCTCCCCGGCGGCGCGGCATCGCGTCGGTCGAGCGCGCGCAGCACGCGCGCCATCCGGCCCTCGGTCTGTTCGCGCAGCCGGAGGTAGCCGGCCCCGTCGAGCGCGCCCGACGCGTGCGCCTCTTCGAGGTCGGCGAGCGATCGCAGGAGCGCCTCGCGGCGGTCGTCGAGCGGGTCGGCGAGCGGCTCGACCGGCGCCGGCGCCTCGCGGAGGAAGCCTGCGATGACGCCGACGCCGGCGACGAGCGCCAGCCCCGCGACGGCGAACGAGATCGCGATCGGGTTCACCCGCTCCTCCCGATCACCGACATCCCCCGGTTCATCCGGGCTCCTCGAGATCCGCCAGCTCGCGCTCGATCCGCCGATGCTCGGTCTCGGTCACCTCGCCGGCGGTCCTCGGCGCTCGCCGGCGGACGAGCGCGACCCACAGGGCGACCCCCGCGACCAGGCCGACG
>Ga0208890_1000005_pt1 | contig 21119 bp, 18 predicted proteins | sample SoimicmetaGmgHPA_FD_188328 | JGI IMG/M metagenome (GOLD analysis project Ga0208890, IMG submission 188328) | Soil and rhizosphere microbial communities from Laval, Canada - mgHPA (SPAdes) (version 2) | ecosystem: Environmental > Terrestrial > Deep subsurface > Rock core/Sediment | place: Laval...
AACAGGCCCTTTTTCGTCCCGACTAACAGTTCCATCGCGGCCCCACCGGACACCGCGCCGATCACCTCGAGGCGGTCCTCGTTCGTGACGCGGGCGTCGCCGTCCACGCGCTCGCCCCCCAGGAACACGGCGACGTGCTGGCGGACTCGACCGCGGTCGTCGAGGATCCAGCCGCCGAGTCGCGGGTGGGAGCGCTCGAGCTCGCGCAGCACGTCGACCACGGTGCCGCCCTCGACGGTCACCTCGCGTCGGCCCTCGGCCAGCTCGCGGAGCGGGGGCCGCAGTCGGACGATCGGCATGGTCCCGAGTGTAGAGAATGACGGTCGGAGGTCACGAGCGCGCATGCGGATCGAGATGCCACGCAGCAGGTTCGCGGACCTGGACGGTCCCGTGCACTACGTCGCGTGGGACGGGCCGCCGGGGCGCACGTTCGTGCTCGTCCACGGGCTGGGCGGTTCCCTGCTGTCGTGGCTGGCGGTCGCGCCGGGCTTGGCGAGGCACGGGCGCGTCCTCGCGATGGACCTGCCCGGCTTCGGCCGAACCGAGCGGAACGGACGTCGGAGCCGCGTCAGCGACCTCCGGCGCACCGTGTCCCGTTTCGTGGACGAGGTCGCGGGCGGGGGACCGATCGTGCTCGTCGGGAACTCGATGGGCGGCGGGATCTCGATGCTCGAGGCCGCGCTCGAGCCCGCGGCGGTCGAGGCGCTCGTGCTCTCGAACTCAGTCTTCCCCTGGAAGCGCGGCTCGTCGCTGCCGGCACCGATCGTGTTGGTCGGCTTCGCGTTGTACGAGCTCCCCCGGGTCGGCGAGTGGGCGTCGCGACAACGCGTCACCCGTCTGGAGGCCGAGCGCGCCGTCGAGCTGGGCCTGCGGATCATCGCGGCGGACCCGTCGACGATCCCCGACGACCTCGTCCGCCTCCACGTCGAGCAGCTCGTCCGCCACCAGCAGAACCCCGACGCCGGACCCGCGTTCCTCGAGGCCGCGAGGTCGCTCCTCGCGCTCGGCCGGCGACGGGAGATCGTGCGCTGGATCATCGGGTCGGTGAAGGCTCCGGTCCTCGTAATCCACGGGCGCGAGGATCGGCTGGTCCCGCTCGGGTTCGCGATGGGGGCGCTCGAGACGCGGCCGGACTGGGACATGCGGCTGATCCCGAAGGTGGGTCACGTCCCGCAGATGGAGGCGCCCGAACGCTGGCTCGCCGCGGTCGAACCCTGGCTCGAAACCCTGGGGGCGGGCTAGAGGCCGGCGGCCTTCGAGACCTCGGCCAGCGACGCCTCGAGCCCGAACGCGAGCCGCTGCAGGTCCGGCATGCCGTCGTAGTCACCGGTCAGGCCGAACGCCATCGTCCCCCCGATCGAGGTACACGCGATCGACAGCGCCGAGTTCTCGCCGAGCGGGAGCGAGGGGTACTGCGCGACCAGCCGCGCGCCCGCCATGTACATCGGTTGCGGCGGCCCCGGGATGTTCGACACGACGAGGTTGAACCACGAACCGCGGCTCGCCAGGCGCGCGGCCGCGGCGAGCAGGCCCCCCGGCGCGTAGGCGCCCAGCCCGATGATCGCGTCGGCGCTCATCGCCATCATCGAGTCCTTCAGGTGGCTGGTCCCCTCGCGCACGAGCGCGAGACGACGCCTCGGGCCCATCGCGCCGACCGGCAGGTCGACGAACGCCGGCGCCACCCGGTTGCCGAGGGACGCGTCGCGGCCCCCCTGCACCGAGACCGGCACCATCACGCGGAGCGTGCGGCCCCGCGTCGGCTCCTTCCGGTCGCGGAGCAGCCGATGCAGGGCGCCGCCCACGACGGTGAGCACGGCGTCGTTCACGGTCCCACCGAGCACATCCTTGATCTCCTTGAACCGCTGGAGCGGCGCATCGGCGATCGCGAACCGCCGGTTGGGGCCGATCTGCACGTCGAGCGGCGACGCGGGCCGCGCGCCCATGTCCAGGATGCTGCGGAACCCCGACAGGACGGTCCCGACGTCGAGCGCCGCGACCGCGGGCGAGCGTCGGATCGCGTCCATCCCGTTCATCAGCGCCTGGACCGGGTGGGCGAACAAGGTCTCGGTGGCCTCGCGGAGCAGGTCCTGCGAGGACGGTTCGGGTTCGGGCTCCCAGGCGGGCGGTGGTGGTTCGTGGGGCGGCACCGGCGACAGGTCGAACAGAGCCGCGGTCAGATGCATGCCCGAGAGCCCGTCGATCATCGCGTGATGCACCTTCATCAGGGTCGCGACGTGCCCGCCCTCGAGCCCCTCGATCACGTAGAGCTCCCAGAGCGGCTTCGACCGGTCGAGCGCGCGAGAGAGGATCCGCTGGACCTGTTCGCCGAGCTCGACCCGGCCGCCGGGGTGCGGGAGCGCCGCGCGCCGGATGTGGAAGTCCAGGTCGAACGCGGGGTCGTCCACCCAGACCGGCAGCGCGAGCCCGAACGGCACCATCTTGACCTTTTGCCGCAGGCGCGGCGCCAGGTGTAGGCGCGACGCGAACACCCGCTCCACGTCCTCGAACCGCAACCGGCCGTCCCGGCGCGTCGACGGGTCCAGCACGGACAGGCCCGCGACGTGCATGTGCATCGCCGGCCGCTCCAGGTACAGGAACGACGCGTCGAGCGCGGTGAGACGTTCGGTGGCCATCGGACCCTTTCCCGGAGGGCTACCGCTCGCGCGTCCGCGCTCGCTCCTTGAGCCCCCCGAACCCCCGTCACCGTACCGCTCCACGACCGGCGTGGAAACCGGTGCTAGCCTCGCCCGCGATGCGCCGACGCCTGCGCGCCGTCACCCTGCTCGCCGTCACGTTGGTGCTCGCTCTCCCCTCCACGCCTGCCCGAGCCACGAGCGGCGAGGGGTACCGCGACGTCGAGGTGCGCGACAACGTCTTCGCCGCAAGGATCGTCCGCATCCCGGTTGGCGGGACGATCGAGTGGACGAACGAGGGGCGGAGCACGCACAACGTCACGGCCGACGACGGAGCATTCGCTTCCTCCGATCTGGCACCTGGTGACGCGTTCGAGGAGTCGTTCCCCACCGCAGGGGCCTTCCCGTACTTCTGCTCGATCCACGGGGCGCCGGGCGTTGGGATGACCGGTCTGGTCCTGGTCGGCGACGCCCCGATCCCGGGTGCCGCGTCCGACGTCGGACCCGGTCGCGAGACGCCGCCCTCCCTCCCGGGGGACGAGGTCCGCGTCCCGCGGGACGCGCCGACGATCCAGGCCGCGGTCGACGCGGCCGAGCCCGGCGGCATCGTCGTCATCTCGCCCGGCGTCTACGAGGAGGCGGTGGTCGTGACGACCCCGTTCCTCACGATCCGGGGCCTCGACCGCAACCGCGTGATCCTTGACGGAGGGTTCGCGCTCGACGACGGGATCCAGGTGATCGAAGCGGACGGCGTCACGATCGAGAACATGACCGCCCGCCACTACCTCGTGAACGGCTTCCTGTGGTCGGGCGTGTTCGGCTACCGCGGGTCGTACCTGACGGCGTTCAACGACGGCGACTACGGGCTGTTCGCGTACGACTCCCGGTACGGGCAGTTCGACCACTCGTACGCGAGCGGGCACCCGGACGCCGGCTTCTACATCGGCCAGTGCTTCCCGTGCCACGCCCTGATCACCGACGTGCTCGCCGAGAACAACGCCGTGGGGTACTCGGGCACGAACGCCGGCGGCGACCTGTTCGTCGTCAACTCCGAGTGGCGCGAGAACTTTGCGGGCATCGTGCCGAACACCCTGGACTCCGAACAGCTCGCACCGCAGCACGACGCCCTGATCGCCGGCAACTGGGTGCACGACAACAACAACGCGAGCGCGCCCGCGTTCGACCTGGAGTACCCGTCGCTCGGGATCGGGATCATCGTGAACGGCGGGCGCGACAACGTCCTCACGCAGAACCTCGTCGAGGATCACGACGCCTTCGGCATCGCGCTCCTCCCCTCGCCCGACGAGGAACTCTGGCTCACGCAGGGCAACGAGGTTCGCGACAACCTGGTTCGGAACTCGGGTGACGCCGATCTCGCGCTCGGCGCTCCGTCGGCGGGCGACGACTGCTTCTCGGGTAACGACTTCTCCTCGAGCCTGCCGCCGGCGATCGAATGGCGGGCCGGTTGCGGGTCGCCGTTCGCTCGGATCCCCGGCGGCTCGGTCGGCGCCGTGTTCGGTCCGCTCGAGCGCTACCTGGAGGCGGCGCTCGGGGACGTCGCCGTCGGCGACTGGCGTTCGCAGCCGCCGCCACCGGATCAGGAGCAGATGCCGGGCGCCGAGGTCGCCCCGCCCGACCCGGCGATCGCCGAGACCGCCGTCCCCGAACCCATCCACATCCGCGACGCCCGCACGCTCGACGTGCCGGCGTCGCCCGACGTCTCCCAGGAGGTCACCGTGCTCGGGATCTCGCTCGCCACGAGTTGGTGGGGTGTGCTCATCGGCTTGTACGCGTACGTGCTGCCGCTGATCCTGTACTCGGCGTGGATCTCGATCGCGCTGTGGGACCTGGTCCGCCAGGAGGCCGTCCCGAACCGGACCCGCGTCCTGTGGATGCTCGTCGTGCTCGTCGTCCCTCTCCTGGGGCCGATCGCGTACTACGCGTTCGGGCGCTCGCCGATCCAGCGGTCGCTCCGGGTGGTGCTGGTGGCCGGTGGGCTCGCGATCTACGTCGCTCTCACCGCGCTGGCGATCGGGCTTGGGCCGTAGGCGAGGGATCACGCCTTCCCGCGGCGGCCTCCTGGCACCCGCCGTGCCGGCGACGGTTCGAGGCTTGCCCGTCGCCTAGGGTTTCCCTCGGGTCGGGTGTCGAAAACCGCTCGGCGGCTCCGACCCAGTCGTGAGGCGCCCACCACGGGCACCAACGAAGGGAGTGACGGGATGAAGTACCTGATCATGATGTTCGGGGACCAGGCCACGATGATGGAGACCCGGTCTTTGGAGTGGATCAGGTCGATGATCGGGTTCATGCAGGACCTCGACCACGAGCTCCGGGACGCCGGCGAGTACGTCGACGGGCAGGGGCTCGTCGACCCGACTCAGGCCAAGACCGTCCGCTTCGAGAGCGGTGCCCCGGTCGTGACCGACGGACCCTTCGCGGAGGCCAAGGAGTCGCTCGCCGGGTACTGGATCGTCGACGTGCCCGAGGGGCGGGCGCTCGAGATCGCCTCGCGGATCGTCACGTTCATCGAGGGCCCGATCGAGGTACGGCAGATCGCCGACGCGCCGCCCGAGTTCTGAGTCCGAGTACGGCCGACCGCAGCACGAAGACACGAGGAGGACCGAGATGCCGAAGATCACCCCGTTCCTGTGGTTCGACGACCAGGCCGAGGAGGCCGCCGAGCTCTACGTGTCCGTGTTCAACGCGAGGCCGGGCTCCGCCGGCGACTCCGAGATCCTCGGGGTCTCGCGCTACGGCGAGGCCGGCCCCGGCAAGCCGGGCTCGGCGATGACCGTGTCGTTCCGGCTCGAGGGCCAGGAGTTCACCGGGCTCAACGGTGGCCCGCACCACTCGTTCACCGAGGCGGTCTCGTTCCTCGTGAACTGCGAGACGCAGGAGGAGGTCGACGCCCTCTGGTCGGCGCTCTCCGATGGTGGCGAAGAGGGACCTTGCGGGTGGCTGAAGGACCGGTACGGCCTGTCGTGGCAGATCATCCCCACCGCGCTCGGTGAGCTCCTCGGCGACCCCGACCCCGAGCGTGCGGCGAGGGCCATGCAGGCGATGCTGCAGATGACCAAGATCGACATCCTGGGGCTCCGCCGCGCCGCCGAGGCGGCGGCGTAACGACGACCCCGATGTCATCGGTCGACGCGCCCGGCGTCGAGGACCTGCTGCGCGACCTGGCGCCGCAGGTCCTCGGCGTGCTCGTCCGCCGGTACGGCCGGTTCGACGCGAGCGAGGATGCGGTCCAGGAGGCGCTGCTCGCCGGCGCGACGCAGTGGCCCGAGCAGGGCGTGCCAGAGAACCCGCGAGCCTGGCTCGTCACGGTGGCCTCCCGGAGGCTGGTCGACGGGTGGCGCAACGAGAGCGCCCGCCGTCGTCGCGAGGAGGTCACGTTCCTCGACGTGCCCGAGCCGGGACCGGTCGCCGAGCGGGACGACACGCTCACGCTCTTGTTCTTGTGCTGTCACCCGTCGCTCTCGGTGCCGTCGCAGCTCGCCCTGACGCTCCGAGCGGTCGGCGGCCTCACGACCGCCGAGATCGCGAACGCCTTCCTGGTTCCCGAGCCGACGATGGCCCAGCGGATCACCCGGGCCAAGCAGACGATCAGGAACGCCGGCGCCCGGTTCGATCTGCCGCCCGAGGAGGAGCGCGAGGATCGGCTCCGCGTCGTCCTGCACGTGCTCTACCTCCTGTTCAACGAGGGCTACACGACGAGCGCGGGTCCCGCCCTGCACCGGGCCGACCTGACCTCCGAGGCGATCCGGCTCGCGCGCCTGCTCCGACGGCTCCTGCCCCAGCAAGGCGAGATCGCCGGGCTGCTGGCGCTCATGCTGCTGACCGATGCCCGGCGCGAGGCGAGGACCACCCCGGACGGCGCCCTCGTTCCCCTCGCCGACCAGGACCGCGCCCTATGGGACAGGACGCAGATCGAGGAGGGCGTCGAGATCATCAGCGACGCCCTCGCGAGGAGTGCGATCGGGCCGTATCAGCTCCAGGCGGCGATCGCCGCGATCCACGACGAGGCGCGGAGCGCCGACGAAACCGACTGGCCGCAGATCCTCGCCCTGTACCACGTGCTCGAACAGGTCTCGCCCGGCCCTGTCGTGACGCTCAATCGGGCGGTCGCCGTGGCGATGGTCGACGGACCTCGAGCGGGTCTGGCGGTGCTCGGCACACTGGACGCCGACGAGCGCATGGCGCACACGCACCGGCTCGAGGCGGTCCGGGGGCATCTGCTCGAGCTCGCAGGCGAGCCCGGCGCGGCACGGGAGTCCTACCGGCGTGCGGCGAGGATGACCGCCAGCGTCCCCGAACAGCGCTACCTCGCGATGCGCGCCGCTCGGCTGCGCTAGGGGATCTGCTGCTCCTGCGGGGTGGGCGTGCGGGCGAGGCTCGCCATCACGGCGCCGGCCAGGATCAGGAGGCCACCCGCCGCCACACCGAAGGTGACCGACTCGTCCAGGAAGACGAACCCGAGGACCGCGGCCGCGAGCGGCTCCATCGCCGAGACGATGGAGGTGCGGACGGCGCCGATCCTCGCGAGGGCCTCCATCAGGAAGAAGAAGGCCCCGGCGGACGACAGACCCATGCCGACGAGCGGCCACCACTCGGCGGCGCCGGCGGGCAGGTCCCAATGGCCGACGACGTTGGCATAGACGAACAGCCCGATCGACGCTCCGGCGCTCACCCACATCGCGCTGGTGAGCGCGTTGGTGCGATCGACCAACAGGTCCACGCCCGTGAGGTAGGCGCTGTACGTCATCGCGGTCACGAGCGCGAGCAGCACGCCGACGCCGTCGATCGCGAGACCGGTCCCCGTGCCGACGACGATCGCCGCTCCGGCGACCGCGCACAGGAGGGCGAAGAGCGTGAGCCGCGCGGGCAGGTCGCCACCAAGGGCCCACGCCCAGACCGTCACGAAGACGGGGTAGGTGAAGAACAGGAGCGTCACGGCGGCGACCGTCCCGTGTTGGGTGGCCGTGAAGAACAGGCTCGCCTCGATCGCATAGCCGAACAGCGCGAGCAGGACCAGCCGGAGCCGCTCGCCGCGCGCCGCCAGGACCGGCCGACGCGTCAGGAGCAGCGCCAGCAACAGCACGACCGCGCCGATCGCGAACCGGATCGACAGCATCGTCTCGACCGGGACGCCTCGCTCGAGGACGAACCGGCCCCAGATGATGATGGTGCCGAACAGCACGGCCGAGACGGCGGCCGAGGATCCCCCGAGCAGGTCGTGACGCGCGGGCGGATCGGTCGCGCTCAGGCGAGTTCGATCCGCATTCGCTTGAAGGCCTTGCCCTTGTTCTCGGTCTTCGCGACGCGTACGTGCCCTACCTCGGCCGTCGAACGCACGTGGGTCCCACCGTCCGCCTGCTTGTCGAGTCCCTCGATCTCGATCACACGGATCGGGTCCACCGACTCGGGGATCAGGTTCACCTTCGTACGGATCAGGTTGGGATCGGCGAGCGCCTCGGCCCGCGGGAGGAAGCTGACCCGTACCGGGCGGTCGGCCGCGAGCTCCGCGTTCAGCTTCTCCTCGACCTCGCGACCGAACTCCGAGTCGATCGTCTCGAGTTCGAAGTCCATCCGCGCGACGCCGGGTTCCATGTTCCCGCCGGTCACCTTCACGTCGTAGTCACGGAACACCACCGCGGAGAGCGCGTGCAGCGCCGTGTGGGTCCGCATGAGGATGTGGCGACGATCCCAGTCGATCTCGGCCGTGACGGGGGCGCCGACGGGCGGTGGGTCCTCCTGGACCAGATGCACGAGCGCGCCATCGCGCTTGACGGTGTCCAGGACGCGCACCTCGCCTCCGTCCCACCGGAGCACGCCTGTGTCCCCGGGCTGGCCGCCGCTCCGCGCGTAGAAGACCGTCCGGTCCAGGACCATGCCCTCGTCCGCGACGTGCACGACGGTCGCTTCGCACGAACGCGCGTACGCGTCGGTCGCGCAGATCTCCTCGGTCACGCCCAAGAGCGTAGCCGACGCCGGAGCCGGCCCGGTCCCGCCGCCGGACGCACGGGAGAACGGCAAGAGACTCATCCCGAACCGTGAACGTGCCGAAACATGGATGGAGATGCTCCGACAGCTCGAACCTCGCTCGGTCGAGATCGTCGAGATCGATCTGGCCCAGACCGCCCGCGGCGTCGCCGCAGGTCTCGGCGCGTCTGATCGCGTGGTGATCGACATCCCGGAGGGCACTGTCGCCACGGACCGCAGTCTGATCGTGGAGATCCTGACGGACATGTTGGATCAGGCGCTGAGGAGCTCAACGGGTCCGTCGCCGGTGACGGTCTGCGCCGACAGCGACAAGTCTGGCCTTCGACTGTGGATCGGCGCGGATGGCGTGCATCTCGCGAGAGCCGTTCGCGAGGGCGTGCGGGGTCGCGTCGAGTTCACGAGTGCAGAGCGCCAGGAGGGTTCATCCGCAACGGCTGCCTGAGCCACAGCCGCACCGGTTCAGCCGCTCGCGATGAAGGCGGAGACGCGCGCGACGAGCTCGGGGATCCGCCGGAGCAGCTCCTCCTGGCTCCGGAGCGCGATCAGCTCGGCGTTCGGCAACAGCTTCGAGAGGAGCCGGCCGAGCTCGGCCGGGTGGATCTCGTCGCCCTCGATCGTCACGACGATCGTCGGCGTCGCGACGTCGCGCAGCAGCTCGCGGTCCGGGATCGGCCAGTCCTCGACCACGCCGTGGATCGCACGGGCGAGCCCGTCGGGATCGTCGTGCTGCCACAGCACGCGGTCGAGCTCCAGGCGCCACGGCGTCTCGACGTACTCGGCCACGCGGGCCGGATCGTTCAGCACGGTCTCGAGCGCCTCCCGCGGCGTCTTGCCCTCCAGGTCCTCGGCGAGCAGGTGGTAGCGGTTCGCCAGCCCGAACGGCAGGTCCAGCCCCGCCGGCAGCAGCCAGACCATCCGTTCGAACCGGTCGGGTTCGCGGCACACGAGGTTCCCGATCGCGCCCGCGCCGAGCGAGGTCCCCACGGCGACCGTCGCTCCGAATGCGTCCGCCACGGCGTCGAGGTCGCGCGCGAAGTCCTCGAACCGGAACGCCGTGGGGTCCCGTGGCGAGCTCGAACGCCCGTGCCCACGGAAGTCGAACCTCACCTTGGTCCCGGGCACCAGCGGCGTGAAGGCGGCGAGCTCGTTGCGGTTGTTCGTCAGCCCGTGCGCGAAGACGGTGACGGGCTCGCCCTCGCCCTCCACCTCGCAGAACAGCGTGGCGTCGTCGCTGCGGACCTCGGGCACGAGCTCAACCTACCGAAGCCCCGGTCGTACGATGCGCCGGGATGGCCGACGTCACCGTGATGCGCAGGGCGGACGGGGACCCGATGCGGTTCGACGTGGCCGTGCGCGAGGGCGACGCCACCACCGAGCACGACGTCACCGTGTCCGAAGCGGACCTCGAGCGGCTCGGGGCGGGCCGATCGCCCGAGGCGTTCGTTCGCGACTGCTTCGCGTTCCTGCTCGAACGCGAGCCGAAGGAGTCGATCCTGTCGTCGTTCGACGTGGGCGTGATCGGTCGCTACTTCCCCGAGTTCGAGCGCGAGATCGCCGACCGCTAACCGTCGTCGGCGGCCGAGCCCGGCCTCCGCTCGATCTCAGCCGAGCGCGGCGAGCGCCCGGCGGGCCTGGTCCAGGTGGAATCGGTCGTGGCCGGCCGCGAGGTTGAACGTGAGATCGAGGCTCTCGGGTCCGCGCTCCGTGTGCAGGCCGACGCGGGCCCGCTCCTGCTCGGTCGAGCGGGCCCACAGCGCGAGGTTCGCGCGCCGGAGGGCCTCGAACGTCTCGAGCAGCACCTCCGGGTCGTCCTCGTTGTGGTGGAGCCGGTCGACCCACAGGTCCTGGTCGTAGCCCACGAGCGGCGGCTCGTCCTGGGCGACGATCCATCGGTACCGGCTCGCGACGACGACCTCGGAGTCCGTGACGTGGCCCAGGCACTCGAGCACGGACCACTCGTCTCGCTCGGGACGTTCGGCGACGCGGGCCCCGGCGCTCCGGATCACCTGGCGCCAGGCCTCGGCGGATCCCGCCTGGACCTCGGCCGGGTCGTCGTCGCCGACGAGACCGGTGAGGTAGCGCTGGTACTCGGCGGCCTCTGCCACCGGATCGGGTGTGGGGAGACGCTCCATCTACACCTCCTGTTCGACGAGGTCGTCCTGCGGCGCGAACTCGTCTCGTATCGAGCGCGACCAGCGCCACACGAGCGCGGTCAGCACGAGGAACAGCGCGCCCGAGACGACCAGGATCGTGCGCACCTGCGCCGGGTCGTTCTCGACCCAGACGAACGAGAGGATCAGCGCCGGGACGATGAACCCGAGGTTGTACGCGATGTCGAACAGCGCGAACGTCCGCCCCCGGAAGTCGTCCGGCATCGCCTGCTGGACGATCGTGTCCGCCGAGATCTTGCCCAGGAAGAACGAGAAGAACCCGACGAACAGCAGGGCGGTGAACCCGGCAAGCGACACCGGCGCGCCGAACACGACCGTCCCGGCGCCGAGCAGCAGCATCGAGGCGAGCAGCAGGCGGATCGGCGGGATGCGGTCCTTCCACTTCTGCGCCAGGATCAGGCCCAGCGCGCCGCCGATCAGGCCGCCGCCGCCCGACAGGCCGAGCGCGACGCTGCTCGCGTCGCCGCCCTGCACGAGGTTCTTCGCGTACAGCGCGAACGTGAACAGCACGAACCCCCAGAACTGGTAGCGGAGCATCTGGAACGACGACAGGCCGACCGCCGCCGGTGGGCGAGCCGCGAGCTCGCGGATGCCGGCGGCGATGTTCCGCAACACCTGAGAGGCCTCCGCACCGAAGCTCGTCTCGTGCACCGAGGCCTCGGCGTGCCGCATGTGCCTCGCGACCAGGGCGGCCACCCCGAGCAGCACCGCGCCGACGACCACGACGAGCCAGGCGGGCAGCGCCGCCGCCGCGACCAGCGCGAACCCGATCCCCACCACCTGGAACAACGCCCCACCCGCCTGCGACAGGCCGTTGCCCTGGAGCAGGTCCTTGCCCGACAGGACGTCGGGCATCGCCGCCGACTTCACCGCGAGCGCGACGCGCACGCACGCCTGGGCGGCGAGCAGACCGATCACGAGCGCGACGGTGGCGCCGACGTCGCCCTCGGTGGTCGCCTTGCCGAGCGGGATCATCGCGACCACGGCCACCACCACGACGATCGCGGCGACGACCACGTTGGTCCATTCGACCACCTTGCGGCGCTCGAACCGGTCGATGAACACACCGATGAACGGCGAGATCAGCGTGTAGGGCACGTAGAGCGCGAGCACCACCTTCAACAGATAGTCGGCGGACGGAACCGTCGAAACGTCGAACCCCTTCTCCCCCCCGAACGCGATCGACTTGCCGATCGCGCCCTGCACGACGCCCTGCCCCATCTGCGCCAGGTACTGCATGCCGACCAGGACGGAGAAGTCGCGGTTCGAGAAGACCGAGAACATCGAGTTGAAGAACCCGCTGAACCCGTTGAGCACGCGCCGAAGCGGCGCCGCCCCGAAGCGCAGCCCGGCCGCGACGGCCGTCGCGAGCGCGAGCGACGCCCACCCGTGGACGGCGCCGAACGGCGCTCGGGTGACCGCGACCACGACGATGCCCGAGAGCACCGTGAGCGTGATCGAGATCCCCGGCACGAGCGCGATCCTCAGCCACGCGTCGTCGAGCTCGAACCACCGGGCCGCGATCGCCCCCGGCACGACCAGCAGTAGGGCGAGCGCGAACACCACCCACAGCGTGTGCCCGAGGTTCCCGAGGATCCCCGGGTGATCGGCGTAGAACGCCGCGACCTCGCCCTCGGCCGCGCGCGCGTCCGCGATCGCCGCGTCCGAGGGCGTCGTCAGACCGTCGCCGGTCACCACCGCCACGTCGTCGCCGAGGATCACGAGGTCACCCGGCGCCTGATCCAGCAGCTCCTCGTTGACCGTGCCCTCGTTGAACTGGCGGACCAGGATCGCGATCGGCGGGCCGGGGTATTCCTCGCGCAGGTCGGTGAGCTCCCGGTGGAAGGCCCTCGACATCTTGTTGTAGGTCGGGTCGGTCAGGACGGTGGGCCGGTCGGCGAGGAAGTCTTCGACGCTGCCGAAGTACGTCATCGAGCGTTTCACGGCGTTGCCGGGCAGGCCGGTGCGCGAGACGTTGGTGAACGTCTTGGACCAGCCGTAGGACTGGTAGGTGTCCTCGTAGTTCACGACGAACACGATCGGGCGGTCGGCGGGCTCGTTCTCGACGACCGCGCGCGCCGCCTCGAGCGCCGTCCGCGTCGGTTGATCGATCCACTGGCTGTCGGGGTCGGCCCAGTGCGAGATCTCGCGGCCCTGCATCCAGATGTAGCCGAACGACGCCACGATCAGGAGCGACGCAACGACGCCGGCGACCTTGGCCGCGCCCTCGCGCTTCCAGAGCCATCGGATCGCCACGTACGCGCCGAGCCCGCCCAGCGCGAACAGCGCCATCGTGGCGTTCATGAAGCGGTAGTAGGGGTAGGTCGCCGCGACGAACCCGAAGATGCCGAGGAACGGCAGCAGCAGCATCGCCGAGATCGTGCCGAATTCGTCCGAGCGCGCGCGGTCCCTCCGCGCCCCCCAGATCGTCCACGCGATCGCGAGCAGCACGAGCGGCACCAGGATCGCGGGTTGGAGCGAACCGACCCATCCCTTCAGCCGGTCGAGGAAGACCTCCTTCGTGTACGGGGGCGGCAGGGCGGCGTCGGCGAGCGAACCGCTCACGCCCCACGGCGCGATCAGCCACGTCGAAAGGCCGAAGATCATCCCGAACCCGACCGACATCAGGGACGGCCCGAGCTCCTTCAGCGGCGGACCAAGGTGGAACCGGCTCGTCAGCAGGCGCAGCCCGAACACCGCCATCAGCGAGAAGCCGAAGATCACGCAGGTCGTCGGGTGCGTGAACGCCGCGGCGATGCCGATCAGGAACATCGCCGTTCGCGCGCCCCACGAGGTCCTCGCCGGCGCGAAGAACGCAAGGATCAGCGAGAGGAAGTACAGGACCGTGATGTTGTCGAGGTAGCCGACGTACGGCGTCGTCATGAACAGGGCCGCCGTCGACAGCATGATCAGCAGGAACAGCAGCGGGTCCCTGTGCGTCCGCCGCGAGAACGCGCCCAGGGCGAGGCCGGTCAGGACGGGGATGCCGACCATCAGGAAGGCGCTGAACGTGTACAGGTCGATCCCGGCGACCCGCTGCAGGATCGAGCCCATCAGGGGCACGCTCACCCGGTACCCGCCGCCGAACATCGAGAACGGGCCCCAATCCCCGGCGATCAGACCGGGGTAATCGTGCATCATCAGGTTCGAGCGCCACGTGTACCAGGCGGGGTCGCGCGTCGGGGCGCTGATCGAGGGGTCCTGGAGGAAGGTCCAGCCGAACGCGACCAGCAGCAGGGCGATCGCGCCGATCAAGACGAGCGGGCTCGACAGCCAGCCCCCCCGCACGGGTTCGGGAACCTGCACGGTGGCGTCGGTTCGGTCCTTCGTGAGTGCCATCGGTCTGCGGGATCCCCTCGTCCTCCCAGGCTCACGCGGGCGGCGGGTGAGCGTGGGACCGGCCAAGGATACGCGACGGATCCACGCCGACCTTAAGGCCGGGCCTCGGGCAGGCAGTCGAGGTGCTGCAGCAGCGAGATCGGGAAGGCCGCCGAGAACACGCGTTCGGAGACCTCGACCCCCGGAGGGGGCGGCGCGTCGTCCGGGGTCCCCTGCGCGTGCGTGTAGTCCAGGAGGAACCGCGAGATCTCCTCTTGGGTGTACCCGCTCGAGGCCAGCACCTCGTCGTTCAGGTAGATCTGACTCGAGCGGACGGCTCGGAACACCGAACCACCGCCGGTCACGGGGAACGCGGCGTTCAGGTCGCGCTCGAGCTCGGTGGGCGTCACCTGGAACGCGCCGGAGACCGCCGGGTCGAACTGCGCGCCGTGGTCCGCGGTCACGATCAGTACGTAGCGACCCGTGCCGACCTCGCGGTCCAGGAAGTCGACGAACTGCCCGAGGTCCTCGTCCTGCCACGACAGCGTGTCTTGCATCTCCGGACTGTTCACGCTCCAGATGTGGCTCACGTGGTCGATCGCCTTGAAGTTGATGTACAGCAGGTCGGGGACCTCGTCGTCGCCGAAGCCCTCGCGCGAGATCACCTCCTCGATCATCCGTTCCTGGTACGGGATCCGTGCCGGCGTCGCCCACCCGCCCTCGAACTGCTCGATCGAGTTGTCGCGCCACTTGCCGTCGAGCGCACCGTCCTGCCGGTCGATCGCATCCGTGTACGAGGACAGGCCGGGCAGGTCGTTCACGTAGTCGGGGAGTTCGTAGAACGGCTGGTACGTGCCCTGGAGGTTCCACGTCGTGCCCTCGGCGCCCTCGTTGTCCGCCTGGGTCGGCACGCGCAGCACCGCGATGTCGCGGTCGCCGCCACCCCAGAGCGACCCGTGGCTCGCCATGTTGAGGTGCCAGGTCACGCTCGCGAGCGCGCCCACGAGCGGCTCGTTGCCCATGGCGCGGTCGTAGAGGTCGGCGAGCGTCGGCTCCATCAGCAGCACGGGTCCGAGGGCACCCGCGCGGACCAGGTCGTCACCGAGGCGGAACTCGGCGTCGGTCTGACCCGTGTGCATCGGGAACGCGCCCGTCCCGAGCGTCGCGTGGGTGGCCGGTGTGATCGACGGCGAGGACCCCACGCTCGCGTGATCGAACCAGACACCCTTCGGGATCATCGAGCGCAGCACCGGCCAGTCGTTCGGGAACGCGTCGAGGACGCTCAGGCCACCGGCGTCCCACACGAGCGTCACGATCAGCGGCGGCGGGGTGTCGGTCTTCGGGACGATCTCGGGGATCGCCTTCCCGTCGGGCGCGTCGAACCCGAAGTGCAGCAGCTCGGCCTGCGTGGGCGCCACGTCGGCGAGTGTCACCGGCCGCTGCACCCCGCCTAGCGCCGGGATGATGCCGGGGCCGTACCAGAACAGCGGCACGTCCTGCAGGTAGTCCCACGGCCCCGAGTGCGGGAAGTTCGTGCCGACGAAGTTCGGCTCCTGCGGCACGAACACGATCTGCCCCGAACGCTCGGGATCGGTCCCCCGCCAGATCCTCACGAGCTGCCGGTGCGGGATCGCGCAGGCGGCGTCGGCCAGCGCACCGGGCGCGGGCAGCGCCACCGGCTGGGCCGTCGTCTCGCTCGAACCGGAGGGGGTCGTCCCCGTCGACGCCGCCTCGGTCGCGGTGTCCGAGGTGCACGCGGCCGCCAGGACCGCTACGGCGACCAGCAGTGCGAGCCGCCTCACGCGCGCGCCTCGGGCAGGCAGGGGAGTTGGCCCATGATCTTGGACGGGAAGGCCGCCTGAAACACGAGGTCGTCGGCCTGGCCGGCCGGGACCGTGACGCCGGGCTGCGCGGTCTGCGCCTTCGTCAGCCCGAGGATCCATTCGGAGATCTCCTCGAGCGTGTGACCGTTCTGCCGGAGCTCGGCTTGGTCGATGAAGATCTGCGTCGGCTGGATCAGCTGGACGATGTGGGTCTGGTCGCCGTCGGTATCGAACGCCGCGTTGATGCCGTTCTGGATCGGCGTGGCGGCGATCTGGAAGGCGCCACTCACCTTCGGGTCGGGGATCGACCCGTGGTCGGCCGTGAGCACCATCGCCCACTGCCCCTGGCCCACCATCGCGTTCAGGAAGTCGACGAACGTCTCGAGCGCCGCGTCCTGTCCCTTGACGGCGTCCTGCATCTCGGGGCTGTTCACGGTCCAGACGTGGCTGATGTAGTCGATCATCTTGTAGTTCACGAAGAGCAGGTCGGGCGTCTCATCCGCGCCGAACCCCTCGCGCGAGATCATCTCCTCGATCACGCGGGTCTGGTACGGGATCCGCGCCGGCGTGTCGAACCCGTCCAGGAGCGTCTCGATGTCGTTGGTCCGCCACTTTCCGTCGATCTGGCCGTCGTTCGCGTCCACGGCGCGAACGTCCTTGGCGAACCCGCCGACCCGGTTGAGGTAGTCGGGGAACCGGTAGTAGGGCATCAGCTCGGGCGTCAGGTTCCAGTCGGACCCCTCGGCGCCGAGCGTGTCGGCCCCGATCCGCTCTCGGATCACGGCGATGTCATGGTCGCCGCCGCCCCACATCGCGCCGTGCCCGAGCATCCCCAGGTGGATGCTGACGGTCCCGATCTCACCGACGACCGGCCGGTTGCCCATCGCGCGGTCGTAGAGGTCGGCGAGCGTCGGCTCCATCAGGTACGCGGGACCCTTCGCCCATGGCGTCGTGAGGTCGGCGCCGATCCGCAACCGGTGCGCGACGATCAGGTGCGCGTCGGGGAACGCGCCGGTGCCGATCGTCGCGTGCGTCTGCGCGGTGGACGTGGGGCTCGTGCCAACGGTGGCGTGCTCGTACCACGCGCCCTGCGGGATCAGCGATCGCAGGTAGGGCCAGTCGTTCTTCCATCGTTCGAGGACGTTGCGGCCGCCCGCGTCCCACACCATCGTGACGAGCAGGCGTGGGGGCGTCTGGTTGCCGGCGATCGCCTCCGTCATCGGCGAGCCGTCGATCGCGCGGAACGGGAAGCCGAGCAGCTGCGCCTGCGTCGGCGCGATCCCGGCGAGCGTGACCGGTCGGTCGACGACCCCCGCGGGAGCGATGTGCCCCGGCCCATACCAGAACATGGGGATGTCCTGCGCGTAGGGCCACGGACCGACGTGCGGGAGGCCCGACCCCACGAAGTTCGGCTCGATCGGCAGGATCTGGATCTCGGCGCTCCGGTCCTCGCTGTTCCCGCGCCAGGTCCGCAGCAGCCACTCGTGCGGCAGCGAGCACGCGATCGACGCGAGGCTCCCGCCCGAGACCGGGATCTGGTCGACGGTCTCGGGCCCGGTGCTCGTCGGCCCCGTGGCGGCCACCGCCGAGGTTCTGGGTGCCTCCGGCAGCTCGACTTCCTCCCCCGAGCACGCCACGCCCACGACGAGCAGGACGGCGAGCACGGCGAACACACGTCGGGAGGGCATCGGCGCGCATACGAAACACGACCCCGCCCGGAACGACAACCCAACCAACGATCGGCAGTTGGTCAGTTCAAGGGCGGGTTCTTGCGCCTGCCCAAGGATTGCTCCCGACGATTCGCAGGCAATGTCGTTTACGTCCAGGGACGTTTCTTTGCCGCCTATCCATGACCACGGTGAGCCACCTGCGGATCACCAACCCTCGAACCGCCATTTCCAAGGCTCGCGCGATAGCGTGACTGCCTCGTGACCGGTCGGCGTCTCCTGCTCATGCTCGTCCTCCTCGCAGCTATCGGGATCCCGGCGGCCGTGCTCACGGCCACCTGCGCCGGTCGCTCGTGCGAAGCATCGGGTGGTGAGACCGTTCGCGTCCCGTTCTGCCCGCTGCCCGCGGCGCTGAAGGACGGGATCGCGAACGGCTTCCGCGAGGGACGATCGCCCGACGTCCTCGGCGTCGCCGCCGGGACGCCCGTCTCCACGGACGTGGACGGCCTTCGCACGCCGTGGCCCGCCACCGGCGCATCCACCGATCCTCGTGTGCCGATGGTGTTCGCGGGCATCGGGGTGACCCAAGAGGCGAGCGTCCCGGACGGGACGACGCTGGATCGCGTCGCGCCGACCGTGAGCGACGTCCTCGGGTTTGAGCGAGACCACCCCGAGGTGCGTTCGGGGGCCTCGATCGCCGGCATCGCCGACGGCGCGCGGCCGAAGCTCGTCCTGTTGATCGCGTGGAAGGGGGTGGGGTCGTCCGAGCTCGAAGCGAGACCGGGCGGGTGGCCGTTCCTCTCGTCGCTGCTCGAGGACGGCGCGGGGACCCTCGAGGGCGCGGCCGGATCCCTCCCGCTCGATCCCGCCGCAAGCCTCACCACGATCGGGACCGGCGGCCTGCCGTCGCAGCACGGCATCACCGGTTCGTTCGTTCGGAACGGCGAGGGCGCGGTCGTGCAGGCCTACGCGCCCCACTCGCCCGTGCAGATCATCGCGACGCTGGCCGACGATCTCGACCACGCGAACCCCTCGACCCTCGTCGGGCTCGTCGCGGACGACGAACGCGATCGCGGGATCGTGGGCGGCGATTGGTACCCGGGCGAGGACCCGGTCGACTCGGTGATCGGCGACAGCGCCACCGCACCGCTGTCGGTCGAGGTGCACCTCACGACCGGCTACGGCGCGGATGATGTCCCCGACGTCATCGGGGTCGTGCTGAACGGACGCGTCCGATCGATGGATCGCTGGACCCGCGAGATCGTGACCGAGGCCGAGCGGGCGACCTCGGGCTTCACACTCGTCGTGGTGGCGGGCACCGGGTCGTCGGAGACGGACCGCCTCGCCGTGCTGGACAAGGGACTCGTCGACGCCGTGGAGGAGGCCGTGCCGGGCGACGCGCCCGCGGTCGCCGCCACCGTGCCCGGGGGCCTCTTCCTCGACCAGGCGGTGCTTCGCGAGGAGCAGGTGACGGGGCAGGTCGCGGTGGACGCGCTCCTGTCGGCTTCGGGGCCGAGCGGTGAGAGGATGCTGGCGGACGCCTTCCAGGGGTTCGCCGTCTCGTTCGCCCGCTACTGCTGAGGAACCGTTTCGATGGCCCAGATCGCCGAGCCGCGCCGGATCGCCGAGCTCCGCCGCCCGGCCGACCGACGCACGGGTGTCACCGTAGCGGCGATGCTGGTCGCGGTCGCGCTCGTCGTGAGCATCGGGGACCTCGGGCGCTTCGCGTGGGTCCGGACCTTCTTCGTGATCTTCGGCTCACTGCTGATCCAGGCGCTGCCGTTCGTACTGCTCGGCGCGCTGGCCGCCGCGCTCGTCGAGGTGTTCGTGCCGATCGGCTGGTTCGAGAAGCTCGGCGTGCTCCCTCGGCCGCTGCAGCTACCGGCAGCCGCGCTGGCCGGACTCGCGTTCCCGATCTGCGAATGCGGGTCGGTGCCGGTGGCTCGACGGCTGATGCAGCGAGGGCTGATGCCCTCGGCCGCGGTGACGTTCATGCTCGCCGCGCCGGTGCTGAACCCCGTCGTGATCGCATCGACGTTCGTCGCGTTCCGAGGCAGGACCACGCTGTGGACGATGGTCGGCGGCCGCTTCCTCCTCGGGATGCTCGTCGCGATCGCCGTGGGGTGGGTGATCGGCAACCGCTCGAAGGACGAGCTGCTCAAGCCGAACCCCGAGGAGGTGGACGAGCACCTGCTCGAGCTCGGACGACCCGAGGCGCGATGGCGGCGCTTCTTCGTCCACCTCGGCAACGACTTCCTGTTCATGGGGCGCTACCTGCTGCTCGGCGCGACGATCGCGGCGGCCATCCAGACGTTCCTGCCTACGTCGCTGCTGACCGGCCTCGCCGAACGTCAGGCGATCGGCATCCTCGCGATGATGGCGCTCGCGGCCGCGCTCTCGCTCTGTTCCGAATCCGACGCGTTCGTCGCGGCGTCGTTCGTGCAGTTCGGCCCGTCGGCGATGCTCGGGTTCCTCGTGTTCGGGCCGATGGTGGACCTGAAGCTCGTGTCGCTGTATGCGGGAACCTTCCGCCGAGGGTTCGCGCGAACGGTGGTGGTCGTCGCGGCGGTCGGGACGTTCGTGGGGGCGTTGTGGGTCGGGGTGGCGTTCGGATGAGCGACGCCGTCGTCGCGCGGACCGGCGCCGCGGTGCGGGCCGAGCCCCGGCCTCGCCGCCGATGGAGCTCCGGCGGTCTGGCCGGTGCGCTCGTACTCGCCGCCTGGGCGGGGCTGTTCTGGTTCCTGTGGATCAGCGGGCGCGAGGCCTTCTACCTGTCGACGCGCACGGACTGGATCGTTCCGATCGCCGCCGTGCTGCTCACGGCCGCGACGGTCGGCCGGCTCGCGTCGGCCCGCGTCGTCGCGCCCAAGCCGTTCGCCGCGCGCGAGCTCTGGATCATGGGCCTGATGGTGGTGCCGGTGGTCCTCGTGCTGTTCGCGCCGGTGACGACCCTCGGGACGTTCTCGGCGGGCAAGCGCGCGGGGTTCTCCGGCGCGGGGTTCGCGGCCTCGGCCGGCGACATCGGGAGCGGCGAGCTCACACTGATCGACGTGGCCGCCGCCGAGACCAGCCCCGAGGGCGAGCGCGCGCTCGCCAAGCGTGCCGGCGAGACCGTGGACTTCGTCGGGTTCGTCTCGATCCGCGATGACACCCCGGCCGACGAATTCCTCCTCGCGCGCTACGTCGTCACGTGCTGCGTCGCCGACGCGACGATCGCCGAGGTGCGCGTGGTCAACGTCACGCCGGGGCAGTTCGCGAACGAGGACTGGGTGCAGGTGACCGGCACGATCTTCCCGATCGGGCGGGAGGTCATCGTCGATGCCTCCGACATCGTCGCGGTCGAACGCCCGGACCATCCGTACCTGACGCCCTGAGCGGTTCCCGAACAACCGTCGTGTAGCCTCGGCGCGTGCTCGCCGCCTCCTCCACGGTCTGGGTCCAGACGATCGTTTCGGTCCTCATCGTGAGCCTGATCTCGTTCGTGGGGATCGTGATCCTGGTCGT
>Ga0208890_1000006_pt1 | contig 20592 bp, 20 predicted proteins | sample SoimicmetaGmgHPA_FD_188328 | JGI IMG/M metagenome (GOLD analysis project Ga0208890, IMG submission 188328) | Soil and rhizosphere microbial communities from Laval, Canada - mgHPA (SPAdes) (version 2) | ecosystem: Environmental > Terrestrial > Deep subsurface > Rock core/Sediment | place: Laval...
CGGCGTGGCTGGCACGGCCGGGCGGGCCGCCGATCCGGAGGATGAGGCCGTGCTCGCCGACTCGGTCGGGCTGGCCCTGCTGGTCGTGCTCGACACGCTCACGCCGGCCGAGCGGCTCGCGTTCGTGCTGCACGACATGTTCGCCATGCCGTTCACCGAGGTGGCGGCCGTACTCGGGCGCTCGACCGACGCGACGCGGCAGCTGGCCAGCCGGGCCCGGCGCCGGGTGCGCGGCGCGCCCGGCCCGGATCGCCCGGCCGACCTCGCCCGGCAGCGACGGCACGACGTCGCCGGCCGTCCCCCCGAGCGCAGGTCCGACACCGACCGAGCCCGATCTCGCGGACGCGCGGATCCGGCTCGTGCCGCTGGCCGAGCTCGAGCAACCGGTCGCGATGGCCGTGCGGGCCGGCGATCACGCGCTGTACGTGGCCGAGAAGGTCGGGCGGGTCGTCTCGCTCTCCCCGGGTTCGGATCCGAGGGTGGTCCTCGACCTGACGAACCGGGTGTCGCTCGGGACCGAGCAGGGCCTCCTGGGTCTCGCGTTCTCCCCGGACGGCCGCTACCTGTACGTGGACTTCACGGACACCGAGGGCGACACGCACGTGGCCGAGTTTGGGTTCGACGACGACGGCGCCGATCCGGCGAGCGAGCGGCTGGTGCTGTTCGTCGATCAGCCGTACTCGAACCACAACGGGGGCGCGCTCGCGTTCGGACCGGACGGGCACCTGTATGTGGCGCTCGGCGACGGCGGGAGCGGGGGCGATCCGATGGGGAACGCGCAGTCGCTCTCGACGCTACTCGGCAAGCTGCTGCGGATCTCCCCCCGGCCGTCGAAGGGGGCGCCGTACTCGATCCCGCCCGACAACCCGTTCGTCGGACAGGCGGGCGCGCGCCCGGAGATCTGGGACTACGGCCTGCGGAACCCGTGGCGGTTCTCGTTCGACACGGCGACCGGCGACCTCTGGATCGGCGACGTCGGGCAGAGCGCGTGGGAGGAGATCGATCTCGAGCCCGCGGGCTCGCCCGGCGGGTCGAACTTCGGTTGGGATCGGCTCGAGGGGTCCCACCCGTTCGAGGGGACCGCGGTGCCCGGGTCGATCCCACCGATCTACGAATACGCGCACGGCGACGGGTCGTGCGCCGTCACCGGTGGGTACGTGTACCGGGGCGAACGGATCCCGGACCTCGCGGGCGCCTACGTCTTCGGCGACTACTGCCGGGGCGTCCTGGAGGCGTTCGTCCCGCGCGACGGCCGGGCGACGCAGGCGCGAGCGCTCGGCCCGCGGGTCGATGCCCTCGCGTCGTTCGGACAGGATGCGCGGGGCGAGCTCTATGTGCTGTCCTTGGCGGGGACGGTCTTCCAGATCGCGACCTGACCGCGGTGCGCGGGCATACCCGGCGTCGACGCGGGGGTTCTGGATGACGCCGACGGATCGGAGGCGACATGGCGGAGACGGATCAACGACCGGACGGCGTGCCAGGCGGCGTGCCAGGCGCCGTGCAAGGAGGTGTGAAGGAGCTCGGACACCTCGTGCTGTACGTACGGGATCTCGAGCGATCGGTCCGCTTCTACCGGGACGTGCTCGGCTGGCGACAGGTGGGTCCCGGCGACGGGCTCCCGTTCCCGGCGGCGATGTTCTCGGGCGGTCGAACGCATCACGAGCTGCTGCTGATCGAGGTTGGCCCCGACGCGGCGCCGATCCCGGCCGGGCGACGGGTGGGCCTATACCACTTCGGGCTGAAGGTGGGGGACACCGACGACGAGCTCCGGGCGGCGCTTGCGCGGCTCCAGGAGGCGGGGGTGCCGCTGATGGGCACCGCCGATCACGGCATGACGCACAGCCTGTACCTGGCCGATCCCGACGGGAACGAGATCGAGCTCTACATCGACGTCGAGGGGGTCGACTGGGACGACCCCGAGATCCTGATGTCGAGGCCGCAGGCGCTGCAGCTGTAGCTGGCGGACGCGACGGATGCGCGACGTCACGGGTCCCGATCGATGACCGTCGACCTGGACGCGTACCTCGCCCGCGTCGGCTACCACGGCCCCGTCGAGCCGAGGCTCGAGGTGTTGGACGCGCTGCATCTCGCGCACGCGACGACGATCCCGTTCGAGAACCTCGACATCCTGCTGGGGCGGCCGGTCCGTCTCGACCTCCCGAGCCTGCAGGGCAAGCTGGTCCGGGACCGTCGCGGCGGCTACTGCTTCGAGCACAACACGCTGTTCGCGGCCGCGCTCGAGACCGTCGGGTTCGGCGTCACGCGCCTCGGCGCGCGGGTTCGCTTCGGCACTCGAGGCGTAGCCGCGCGGACGCACATGGTGCTGCTGGTTCAGGCGGACGGCGAGGGGAGGCTCGCCGATGTCGGGTTCGGCGGCGGCTCGATCCTCCGCTCGTTGCCGATGGCACCCGGTCCGGTGGTCGACCAGTTCGGCTGGAGGTTCCGGCTGGTCGACGACGACGGCGCTCGTGTGGTGCAGACCCTCCGGCCACGCGGGTGGATCGATCTGTACGCGTTCACGTTCGAACCGCAGTACCAGGTGGATTACGAGATGGCGAACCACTTCACCTCCACCCATCCGAGCTCGCCGTTCACCCGAACGCTCACCGCGCAGCTCTGCGCGCCCGAGCGCTCGCTGATCCTGCGGGGCCGCAAGCTGATCGAGGAGACTCCCACCGGCGAGACCGCGAGCGAGGTGCGCGAAGACGAGCTGCTGGACGTGCTCGCGGAACGCTTCACGCTGTCGTTCCCGCCGGGAACGCGCTTCGACGCGCCGATCCCGTAGCAGGCCCTTCCCCCGGGCGATCACCCGAGCCGCAGCAGAAGCTCGCCCGCGTGCTCCTCGGCGCTCGGCTCGGCCGCCGTGAAGCCGCACTTCTCCAGCACCCGGATCGAGGCGACGCTGGTCTCGGCGACCCCCGCGTAGATCGGCCGTTCCGCCACCTCGTGCAGGAACGCCGAGAGCGCGCGTGTCGCGACGCCCCGATCCCAGAACTCGCGCCCGATCCAGTAGCCCACCTCGCGCCGCCCCTCGAACCCGAAGAGGACGACGTTGCCGGCAACGTCGCCATCGAGCTCGATCGTCCGGACGACGACGATCGCGTCGCGCGGGATCGAACCCCAGTGCGTCATGAACGCGTCGCGCTCCCTCGGCGGGAGGGCGGCCATCCGATTCGCCTCCGGGTCCCGCTGGTGCTCGAAGAAGATGGGAAGGTCGTCCTCGGTCACGCCGCGGAGCCGCACCTCGCCGGCGGGCGGCGCGGGCCCCGACCGCTCGTCGCGATCGCCGGCGCCTACGGTCGCCCGACCTTCCCGAGCAGGTCGTCGAGCAGTGCGGGGCCATCGGGGTCGATCAGCTCGTCGAGGTGCGGGTTCTCCACGCCGACCGACAGGACCCTGGCCGCGTGGATTGCCGACGTGTCCCCCAGGTCGCGCCGGTGCAGGTACGCGCGGACCGAGAGCTCGCGCATCCCCGAGCGGCCCGTGAGCGACGCGAGGTCGGTCACCCAGCGCCCGGCCGTGGGGTGGCGCGCCGCGACGGCCACCGCGCACAACGCGTCGAGCACATACGCGCGGACCCACAGGTGGGTGTCCCGCTGGCGGGCGCACGTGGTGAGCGAGAGCTCCATCGCCTCGATCGCCGCCGCGAGGTTGCCTCGAGCGGCGTGCAGGAGGCCGAACCCCCGCACCGCGTAGGCCTCCCAGCAGACGTCGCCGACCTGGGAGCCCAGGGCGAAGGCGTGCTCGTAGGCCTCGGAGGCGCGGGCGATGTCGCCGCGCCGGACCCACACTTCGGCGAGCAAGGCCTCGGGATAGGCGAGGAACGCGGTCCAGCGCTCGTTCCGGCTCAGGGCGCGGCCGCGCTCGAGCGACGCTTCCGCCAGCTCGAGCTCGTTGCGCATCAGCTGCGTCCGACCGAGCACCGACTGCGGCCAGGCCTCCTGCTTGACCTGACGGACCGACGCCGCGAGCTCGATCGCCTCGTGGAAGGCGATCTCCGCCTGTGCGTGGGCCCCGACGTCGGCGAGGCCGGCGCCGGTCACCGCTCGGATGTTCGCGAGCTCGAGGGCGTCGGAGTCGGCGAGCTCCTCGGCCGTCCCCAGCAGCGTCCACGCCCGTAGGTAGTCGCCGCGGAGGACCTCGACGTAGCCGAGCTCCCGGTGCGCCGACGCGGCGAGCGCGCGCTGCCCCGTGATCTCGGCGGCCGCGATGCATCGGTGGAGCGCGGCGGCGCCCTCCTCGTCCTTGCCGCGGGTCGAGTGCACGAGCGCCGACCCGAGCGCGAGCTGTGCCGCGGCTTCGACCTCGGTCTCCCTCGCCTCGCGGCTGCCTGCCACGGCGTCGCGGAGGTTCTGGACACCGGCCTCGATCGCCCCCGCGTTCACCGCGGCAGCGCCGGACTCGATCAGGGCCAGCAGCGCCGGCCGCCCGTCCCGGACGGACGCCGACGCGCGTGCCGGCTCGATCACCGCGGCCTCGGCGAGCGCGGGACCGGGCTCGACGCCGAGCTCGCGGCGGAATAGGTCGATCGAAGCCGCGAGCTGGCGCTCGGCCGCGACGCGGTCGCCGGCGCCGGCGAACGCGCGGATCAGGAGGACGTGCGCGTCCTCGTTCAGCGCGTCGGACGCCACCATGCGCGTCGCGAGCTCGACGGCCTTGCGAGCGTTCCCGGACGCGAGCGCGCGCAGGGCGCCCTCGCGCAGAACGGCCTCGCCGAGCGCCTGGAGCCGCCGGCGCTCGCCCAGCAGCCAGGCGGTGAACCCTGCGCTCGCGTCGACGTCCACCCCTTCGAGGAGCTCGCGGCCCAGGCCTGGGAGCTCGACCGCCTCGAGCGACGTCCCGGCCTTCAGCACGTCGACGTCGATCACCGATCCCTCGGGCAGCCGGAGCAGGACCGCGTTCCCGCTCCCCACGGTGTCCGGACCGCCCAGCAGGCGCCGGAGCTCCGACAGGTTCCACCGCAGCGCCCCCGCCGGGTCCTCGGCGTCGGGGAACAGGAGGTCGATCAGCTGTGAGCGGGTCGGTTGGCGTTCGGAGAGCGCGAGGTAGGCGAGGAGCGCCCAGACCTTCTTGCCCTTCGGCGGGGCGTAGACCACCCCGTCGCGAACCATCAGGGGAGGCCCGAGCAGGTGGGCAGCGATCGGCACGCCGACCATCCTGCGCGCACCACCCTCCTCCGACAAGGCGGCCGCTTCTCACTCCCCCTCACACGCACGGGTCCTACGTTTCGCCCAACCGACCAGGCGGAGGTGGCTCCATGCGGACGCTCCCGATCGATGAGCTGCGAGGTCAGGCACGAGGCGACGTGATCTCGTCCGAGGACGACCGCTACGAGGACGCGCGGCGCGTCTACAACGCGATGATCGATCGGCGTCCCGCGGTGATCGTTCGGGTCGCGAACGTGGGCGACGTGATGGCCGCCGTCAACTTCGCCAGCGAGCACGGGCTCGATCTCGCGGTGCGGGGTGGTGGTCACAGCGTGCCGGGATTCGGCACGTGCGACGACGGCGTGGTGATCGACCTGTCCGGCATGCGAGGCGTCCGGGTGGATCCGTCGTCCTCGACCGCGCGGGCCGAGGGTGGGGCCACCTGGGGCGACTTCAACGCCGCCGCCCATCCGTTCGGTCTTGCGACCACGGGCGGCATCATCTCGACCACCGGGGTCGCCGGGCTCACGCTCGGCGGCGGGATCGGGTACCTCGCTCGGGGGTTCGGCCTGTCCATCGACAACCTGGTCTCCGCGGACGTCGTGACCGCGGACGGGCGCCTGGTCCAGGCCAGCGAGCTCGAGCACGACGACCTGTTCTGGGCGCTCCGTGGTGGCGGCGGGAACTTCGGCGTGGTGACCTCGCTCGAGTTCCGGCTCCATCCCGTGCGCGAGATCTATGGCGGCCCGATGTTCTACGAGCTGAGCGAGGTGGAGAACGTGCTGCGGTTCTACCGCGAGTACATCGCCGACGCGCCCGAGCAGATGGGCGCGTTCCCCGCGTTCCAGATCGCGCCGCCCCTGCCGTTCATCCCGGAAGATCGCCACGGCGACACGTTCGTCGCGATCGTGGCCTGCTGGGCGGGCCCGGTCGCGGAGGGCGAAAAGGCGTTCGAGCCGTTCCACGACGTCGCACCGGTGGTGGCCGAGTTCGTCGGCCCGATGCCGTACCCTGCGTTGAACGCCGCCTTCGACGGGCTGCTGCCGCCGGGTCTGCAGCATTACTGGAAGGCCAGCTTCGTCAAGGAGCTCACCGACGAGGCGATCTCGGCCCACGCGATGCACGGGCCCGACATCCCCGCCGTGAACTCGACGATGCACATCTACCCGATCAACGGCGCGGCGCACCGAGCGGCGCCCGGCGACACGGCGTTCGCGTACCGGGACGCGAACTTCGCCACGGTGATCGCGGGGGTCTGGCCGGATCCCGTTCAGAACGACGCGAACATCGCGTGGGTGCGCCGCTACTACGACGCGATCGCCCCACACTCGGAGGAGGGCGGGTACGTCAACTTCATGGCGGGGGACGACCAGGATCGGATCAGGGCGAACTACAAGGGCAACTACGATCGGCTCGTCGCCGTCAAGAGGGCGTACGACCCGGACAACCTGTTCCACCTGAACCAGAACATCGCGCCCTAGGCCGAACCTGCGCCCGCCCCAACCGCCGGCCCCATCGAAGGGCGTAGCATCGCCGTCGGGGTGATCTCACAGATGGCGACTCAGGATGCGGAGATGAAGGCGGCCGCCGCGGCGGCCAAGGCTCGGGAAGTGATCGCGAACAGGATCGCGAAGCTGGTGCCGGGGACCGAGAACGACGAGCTGGCCTCGGTGGTCGTGCATCTCGCCGAGGCGTACGCGAACCTCGCGGTCGAACCCCCTCGCAGCCGGGCGGGCTAGGCCGGGGATCTCGCCGAGCGCCTCCGGGACGCTCCGCCGCTCGAAGGCGTCGCGAGCTCCTTGGCGAGCGGCGTCCCGAACCGCGGCCGGATCTGAACGTCCCCGAGCCAGGACGCGAGCCGCGAGCGTTCGGCGTCCAGGCGCGCGCGGGTCGCGGCGTCGAGCCGAGCCAAGAGCTTGACCACCACCTCACCCCCTTCGGTCTGCGCCCACGCTCCGACGACCCGGCCGTTCGCCCACACCGTGGGACCCGCGTTCCCGTTGCGGTCGAACAGCTCGGACGCGTGGTCGCCGAGGTACCAGCCGCGGTCCTTCCACCCCATCGGGGTGGGGTCGAGCCCGGGGAGCAGCGCGACCCACGGGTCGATGTCGCCGACCGGTTGGAGATCGTCGGGGAGCATGTAGCCCTCGTCGTCACCGACCCGGACCTGCACCGCGTCGAGGGAGCGCAGGGTCGCTCTCGCGAGCGCCGCGGTCCACCCGGTCCACCACCGGACGTCGGTCATCGTCGCGGGCCCGAACGAACGGAGCCAGCGACCGAGGAGCTCCGAGCACGCCTCGGTGTGGTCGATCTCGGCGAGCGGGCCGCCCAGCCAGTGTTCGATCGTGGCCCAGCGGTAATGGCTGGACGTCCAGGTCCCGAGCGGGCGCGTGCGCACGATCAGCCCCTCCGTGGCGAGCAGGAACAGCACCCGGGTCGACACGCCCATCGTGCCGGCCCAGGTCTTGCCCTCCCCGAACGTGAGCTTCGCGCCGAGCTCCGGGACGTCGGCGGTCAGCTCGCGCGCGGTGGCCTCGCCTCGCCCGGCGAGCGCGGCGAGCGTCTCGGCGGCGACCTTCGCGAGCCACGCCTCCCCGCGGCCCTGCGGGGCCACCCCCTGCTCCTCGAGCATCCGGACCAGGCGCGCGCGTTGGCCGGGGATCAGCGGCTTGGTGCAGGCCTCGTGCATCACGGGGGCGAGGTCGACCGGCACGACGAACAGCGTCCGCCGCATCCCGAGCATCCGGACGAGCGACCGGCGCCGATACAGCGCGCCCTCGAGATCGCTCGGTTCGAAGCCGTCGACCCGGGCCCACGACGAGAGGTAGACCGTCGCGGGATCGCTCGAGTGCAACCCGACCAGCCTCGCCGCGGCCTCCTCGACGGTCGCGACAGGCGACGCCAGGAGGTGACGCACGCCGAGCCGCGCCCGGCGCTCCCGGTCGCCGCGTCGCCTCATCGCGACGAGGCCGACCCTCGGAAGGTTCGCAAGCGCATGCCTCGATGGTCGGCGTCCGGCGCGAGGAATGCCAGGAGCCGTTCGCCCTCCTCGGAGATCTCTGCGCGGTCGGTCCGAGCGATCTTCGAGCACGACTCGACCCATAGCATCGCCCGGTCCCCGTCGAGCTCCACTCTCCATCTCGCGGCGCCGAACCCGTCGACCAGGACCGATCCCCACCCGACCTCGGTCCATCCCTTCAGGCCGGGGGGGACGATGCGGCTGCGATCGTCATGGCCGAGCTGCACGTTGTCGTACTCGGGCAGGAAGCGGACGGGTGCAGGGGTCTCGGGATCGGGGAGCGGCGCGCCCAGGACGTCGAACAGCTCGCGACCTCGCTCGTCGCGGAACGTCCGCAGCCGCGGGCGAAGGCGTTCGAGCACCTCGCGCATGCCCGCGAGCCCCGACCACGAACGGGCGTCGCTCGGCGTCGCCGGCCCGAACGTGGCGAGGTACCGCAGCACCATCTCGTCCGGGGTGGTCTCGGTCTCCCACGACCGGCCGAGCCACTGCTCCACGGTCGTGAACGCGGAGCGCCCCTTGTGGCCCCAGATCCCGCGCGGGGTCACCTGCACCAGCGGCAGGAGGTACATGGCCGCGTACGAGAGCTGGGCGGCGTCGTGGTCGGGCCAGCGTTCGGCGAGGAACGGGATGAGCTCGGCTCGGGTGCGCGGACGCTCCACGAGCAACCGCGTGGCGAACGCCTTCAGCTCGTCCACGTCCAGCCCGTCCAGCGCGCGGCCGAATGGGCTCTGGCCGTACAGGGTGCGCTGCATCACGGGCTCGAGGATCGGCCGGAGTGCCACGGCATCCCTCGCCGTGACGAGGTGGAGCGTGGCCCGCAGCAACCCCATCCGCACCGCGCCGCGTTGGGCGATCGGCCCCGCCAGTGCCTCGGGACGGAAGCGATCCAGCCGCGACCACAGCGCGACGTAGGGGTCGCGCGGCACCTGCGCCTGCAGGCCGACCAGGCGTTCGAGCGCTTGAGGCACGGCGACCCTGCGCCGTCTGAGCAGCAGCTGGCGTTCGAGCAACGCGCGGTTGAGCGCGCGGCGCCCGAGCACGCGCGGTGCGGACCGTGTCAGCCGACCTGCGTCCCTTCGCTGATCCAATTCGTGCGCCAGGTCACGCCGTCATCGTAGGAGAACGACTGCTCCCAGCGGTTGGCCGTTGGAGACAGGACGCGCCAGTCGTAGCGGACCTTCACCGGCTTGCCACCGATCACGTCGTCGCACAGGAACACGCCACGACCGCCGTCGAAGCGGCCCTCCACGGGCTGGTCGAGCACCCCCGGGAACCGGATCGACGCCCACCAGATCCGCCAGATCCCGGTCTCCGGTTCGAACAGCCGGAGGGTGAATCCCTCGGAGGGGTCACCGCTCGGCGGCATCGCCGGCGCCGTGAACGTGTCGATGTTGCCGAGCCCGCCCAGGATCGGCCCCGCCTCCCCGAACGCCTCGAACTCCACCCACTCCGTCGAGTCCGGATCCAGCGTGTCGACGAGCTTCCGGTTGTGGATCCGGCGTCGCCCGAACAGGAAATCGAAGTCGTGCCGGCCGTCCTCGGTGGTCTGCGCCCGTGCCATGTCGAACCCTCTGATCCCTCGCGACGACGCTTCCCTAGATCCTGCGGCGGTACCGGAGGATCGCCAGCGGCGCGAAGACCGCCGTGATCACGATCATCCAGATGACGGAATCGATCAGGGGCTCGGCCACGGGCCCGCCGAGCATCAGCCCCCGCGCCGCGTCGATCACCGACGTGACGGGATTCAACTCCACGAACGTCTGTAGCCACCCCGGCATCGTGTCCACGGGCGCGAACGCCGAGCTCGCGAACGTCAGCGGCAGGATGATCATGAATCCCAACGTGTTCACGGACTCGGTGGTACGAGCCGTGATGCCGATGAACGCCATCGGCCAGCACATCACTATCCCGAACGCGAGCACGAGCAGGAGCGCCCCGAAGGCCCCCGCCGTGCCGCCCTCGAACCGGAACCCCAGCACCATCGCGAAGGCCGTGATGATGAGGATGCTCCAGGCGATCCGCACCCCGTCCGCCAGGATCCGCCCGCCGACGACCGCCGAGCGCGCGATCGGCAACGAACGGAACCGGTCGATCACGCCCCGCTGGAAGTCGACGTTGAGCGCGATCGCGGTCGTAAACGGGAGGAAGCAGACGCTCTGCACCAGGATCCCCGGCAGAGCGAACTGCAGGTACTCGGCGCTCGAGCCGGCGATCGCCCCTCCGAACACGTAGACGAACAGCACCAGGAACATGAGTGGCTGGATCGACATCTCGACCAGCTGCTCGGGCGTGGCCTTGATGTGCAGCAGGTTGCGGCGCGCGATCGTCAGCGTGTTGGCGATGACGCTCGGCCGTCCGAGCGGTGTGAGGGTCACCGCACTCATGCCGTCCTCCTTTCATCGGCACGATCAGCGTGCTCGTCGCCGAACTCGTTCTCGTCCTCGGCGGCGTGCCCAGTGATGGCGAGGAACACCTCGTCCAAGCTGGGCCGACGCAACGACAGGTCGTCGACGGCGATGCCCTCCTCGTCGAGTCGACGGACCGCCTGACCGAGCGCCGACCGGTCCCGGATCGTGACCGAGACCAGCTGCCCGTCGTTGTACGGGCCGTCGTCACCGTCCGCGAAGGCGGCTAGGATCTTCTCGGTCTCCGGGAGGTCGGCCGGATCCGCGGGCTGGGCCTGGAGCACCTGCCCCCCGATCCGCGTCTTGAGCTGTTGAGGGGTGCCCGCCGCGATCACGCGTCCGTGGTCGATGACCACGATCTCGTCCGCCAGGCGATCGGCCTCGTCCAGGTACTGCGTGGTGAGCAGGACGGTCGTCCCCTCGGCCACGAGCGTTCGGATCATCCCCCAGAGCTCGAGCCGGCTCCGCGGGTCCAGGCCGGTCGTCGGCTCGTCCAGGTAGAGGAACCGAGGTCGTCCCACGAGGCTCGCGGCGAGGTCCAGCCGCCGACGCATCCCACCCGAATACGCCTTCACGTACTTCGTCGCCGCGTCCGAGAGATCGAAGTCGTCGAGGAGCTGCGCGGCTCGCGCGCGCGCGGCCGACGCCGACAGGCCCAGCAGGCGGCCGAGCATGAACAGGTTGTCCCGTCCCGAGAGCAGCTCGTCGACGGCGGCGTACTGGCCGGTCAGCCCGACCAGCCCCCGCACTTTGGCAGGCTCCCGTACGACGTCGAAGCCTCCGACGGCGGCGCGGCCGGCGTCCGGACGCAGGAGCGTCGAAAGGATGCGGATCGCGGTGGTCTTGCCGGCGCCGTTCGGACCGAGCAGCCCGAACACGGTGCCCTCCCGAGCCACCATGTCGATGCCGTCGAGCGCACGGACCTTCCCGAACGTCTTGACGAGGGCCTCGGCCTCGATCGCTGAGGTGGTCATCGCGTCCCTCCTCCTGTCGTCGGTGTGTCGACCGAACGACGAGCGTCCACTCATCGGTTCGAGGCCATCATCCCGGCCGAAGTGGCCATCCTCTGGCCAGTTTCTGTGAGAACCTCCGAAGGTGCGAGCCGACCGTCTGGTCGCCGTCCTGCTGATCCTCCAGGCCAGGGGGCGGGTCACCGCGGCCGAGCTCGCCGACGAGCTCGAGATCTCCGAGCGCACGGCGCGCCGCGACCTCGAGGCGCTCTCGATGGCCGGGATCCCGGTCTACTCCCAGGCCGGACGGGGAGGTGGGTGGTCGCTGCTCGGTGGTTCGCGAACCGACCTGAGCGGTCTGACCGCCGCCGAGGCTCGCACGCTGTTCCTGGTGGCCGGCCCGTCGTCGTCGGCGACCCCGCAGATCAAGGCGGCGCTGCGCAAGCTCGTCCGCGCCCTGCCCGAACCCTTCCGCGCGGAGGCACGGGCGGCCGCGTCCGCCGTCGTGATCGACCCGACGAGCTGGGACCGCACGCACGTTCCGACACCCGCGCACCTCGACGAGTTGCAACGAGCGGTCGTCGAGGGGGTCCAGGTCCGGATCGTCTACGCGGCTCCGGACCGCCCCGAGACCGAGCGGACCGTGCACCCGCTCGGCCTCGTGGCGAAGGCGTCGGTCTGGTACCTGATCGCGGCCACCGATGCGGGGATGCGCACCTTCCGCCTGAGCCGCGTGCGCGCGGTGAGGCTCACGACGGATCCCGCGGAACGGCCGGACGGCTTCGACCTCCAGACGCACTGGCGATCGGTCGTCGCCGAGCTCGACGAGCGGCGGGTGACGTTCCGCGCCACCGCCCGCGTCGAGGCCGAGGCGATCCCGTGGCTGAGGTCATCCCTCGGGACCCGTTTGGCGATCCGCGAGGAGGACGCCGGCGACCACGTCGAGATCGAGATCCGGAGCTGGTCGGCCCGGAGCCTGGCGGCCGAGCTCGCGGGGTTCGGCCGATGGGTGGAGGTCCTGCACCCGGCCGAGGTTCGGCAGGAGCTCGCGCGCATCGGCGACGAGCTCAGGGAGCGGTACGGCGAGCGAACACCCGGAGCCACGAGGTCGCGCGCTCGGTCGCCGCGGGCGACGCCTTGACGATGCCCGAGCCCGTGACCGCCGAGGCCGGCGGCCGGCCCGGCGTGAACAACCACACGTCGAACAGGTCGCTCAGGTTCTGACCGGAGACCTGTTCGGCCAGCGCGATGAACCCGTCGGTCGTGCCGGTGCCGAACGCGTGCTGCTCGGTCCACAGGTGCAGGGTCGTCCAGAACGCGTCCTCGCCGACCTCGTTGCGGAGCGCCTGCAGGGTCATCGCACCGCGGATGTACACCGCCCCGTCGAACAGATCGCCGGCCCCCGGGTCCCCGATCACGATCTGCCAGAAGGGGGAGTCGCCCGGGATCGCCCTCCAGATTGCCTCGAACGTCCGCCGCGGGATCCCGAACCCCTCGTGCGCCCTCCAGAGCCACTCCGCGTAGGTGGCGAAGCCCTCGTTGAGCCAGACGTGCCGCCAGAGGTCGACGGCCACCAGGTCGCCGAACCACTGGTGCGCCAGCTCGTGCACGATGACCCACTCGCCGTTGGGGAAGAAGGAGCGCGCGTAGACGGGTCTCGTCTGCGTCTCCAGCGCGAACCCGAGCCGGCGCGTGTCGGGGAAGATCCCGCCCACCGACTCGAACGGGTACGGACCGAACCGGCTCTCGAGGAAGTCGAGGATCTCGGGTTCGCGCTTGACGGATTCTCGCACGCGCGGCAGGACGCCGGGGTCGATCGCGTCGATCACGGGCAGGCCGTTCGACGTCGTGCGGAACCGCATCGTCCATTCGCCCACGTCGAACGTCGCGAGGTAGCTCGCCATCGGGTCGTGCGCCTGCCAGACGTGGGTCGTCCAGTCCCCCTGGGTGTCCATCGACTCGGGGACCCCGTTGGCGACCACCTGGTAGCCGTTCGGCACGGTGATCCGGAAGGTGTACGAGGCGCGGTCGGTGGGGTGGTCGTTGACCGGGAACCACGCGGCCGCCGCCTCCGGTTCCCCCGCAACGATCGCCCCGTCGGCGGTCCGGATGAACCCGGAGACGGCGTCGATGCTCGGGATGACGAACCCCTTCGGATAGCCGTCGTAGGTCGCCACGACCGTGAGGCCGGCGCCCGAGGCGAGCGGCACGGCCGGCGTGATCATCAGCTCGTGATGGGTCCGCGACCACGTCGCCGGGTCGCCGTTCACGCTGATCGCCCGCACGGTCAGGCCCACCAGATCCAGGCTGAAGCAGCTCAGGCTCTGCGTAGTCAGGGCCGCGATCGTCGCCACCCCGCGGAGGTGGTTCGTGCCGGGCCCGTAGCGGATCGCGAGGTCGTAGTGCAGCACGTCGTAGCCGCCGTTGCCGAACCGGGGGTAGTACGGATCGCCGATGCCTAGCGTTCCGGCGGACGCATCGGGACCGCACCTGGCGAGCCCGCTCGGAGCGCTCCCGGCCGCCGGCGCGAACAGCACGGCCGATGCCACGATCGCGAGGGCGACCAGGATGCGTTCGGCGCGCATCGCCGTCCTACGCCCCGGCCGGCCGCGCCCGGCGGGCCGCCTTGGCGCGTTCCTGCTGTGGGAGCGTGACCTTGCGCAGGCGGACGTGGTCCGGCGTCACCTCGACGCACTCGTCCTCGCGGATGAACTCGAGCGCCTGCTCGAGCACGAGCGTCCGCTTGGGGATCAGGCGCGTGAACTCCTCCGAGTTCGCCTGGCGCATGTTGGTGAGCTTCTTCTCCTTCGTCGGGTTGACGTCGATGTCCTCGGCGCGGGCGTTCTCCCCGACCACCATGCCCTCGTACGTGTCCTCGCCCGGCCCGATGAACATCGACCCGCGCTCCTGGAGCGTGAGCAGCGTGAACGTCGTGCTCACGCCCTCGCGATCGGCGACCAGCGAGCCCGTCGGGCGCGTCCGGAGCTCCCCGTGCCAGGGCTCGTACCCCTCGAACACGTGGTGGAGCTGGCCGGTGCCGCGTGTCTCGGTCAGGAACTCGGTGCGGAACCCGATCAGACCGCGGGCGGGCACCAGGTGCTCCATCCGGATCCATCCGGTGCCGTGGTTCACCATGTTCTCCAAGCGCCCCTTGCGGAGCGCGAGCAGCTGCGTGATCACGCCCAGGTACTCCTCGGGGGCGTCGATCGCCACGCGCTCCACGGGTTCGTGCAGTGTTCCGCCGATCTCGCGGGTGACGACCTGCGGCTTGCCGACGGTGAGCTCGAACCCTTCGCGCCGCATCATCTCGACCAGTACCGCGAGCTGCAGCTCGCCGCGTCCTTGGACCTCCCACCGATCGGGCCGGTCGCCGTCGAGGACGCGGATCGACACGTTGCCGATGACCTCCTGATCCAGCCGAGCCTTCACCTGCGGGGCCGTCAGCTTGCTGCCGTCCCTGCCCGCGAGCGGCGAGGTGTTGATGCCGATCGTCATCGAGAGCGAGGGCTCGTCGACGCGCGTGACCGGCAGCGGCCGCGGGTCGTCGGGATCGGCCAGCGTCTCGCCGATCGTGATCTCGTCGATACCGGCCACCGCGACGATCTCGCCGGGTCCGGCCTCGTCCGCCTCGACCCGGTCGAGCGCCTCGGTGACGTAGAGCTCGGCGACCTTCGCGGGCTCGATCGTCCCGTCGGCGCGGCACCACGCCACCTCCTGCCCGCGGCGGATCGTGCCGTTGCGGACGCGGCAGAGCGCGAGCCGTCCGACGTACGGCGACGCGTCCAGGTTGGTCACGAGCGCCTGCAGCGGATGACCGGCCTCGTACGACGGCGCCGGGATGCGCTCGCGCAGCGCGTCGAACAACGGCTCGAGGTCCTCGGGCAGCGCGGAGGGGTTGGGGCCGCAGCGACCCTCGCGCGCGTCCGCATACAGGATCGGGAACTCGATCTGGTGCTCGTCGGCGTCCAGGTCGAGGAACAGCTGGTAGACCTCGTCCACGACCTCCATCGTTCGGGCGTCGGGCCGGTCGATCTTGTTCACGACCAGGACCACCGGCAGCCGCGCCTCGAGCGACTTCCGGAGCACGAACCGCGTCTGCGGCAGCGGCCCCTCGGAGGCGTCGACCAGCAGCAGGACGCCGTCCACCATCGTGAGCCCGCGCTCGACCTCGCCGCCGAAGTCCGCGTGCCCGGGCGTGTCGACGATGTTGATCTTCAGCTCGCCGTGCCGGACGGCGGTGTTCTTCGCCAGGATCGTGATGCCCTTCTCGCGCTCCAGGTCGGTCGAGTCCAGCACGCGTTCGGCCACGTCCTGGTTCGCGCGGAACGCGCCGGACTGCCAGAGCATCGCGTCGACCAGGGTCGTCTTGCCGTGGTCCACGTGGGCCACGATCGCGACGTTGCGGATGTCGGAGCGGGCGGGCATGGCCACCATGGTAGGTGGCGACGGCTCGACCGCCCCGGCGCGTCGGGCCGAATGCCGGTAGGGTCGAGGTCGTGCTCGCACCGACCGCGTACGAGGCGCGTTTGGCCGATCTGCTCGCGCGCGTGTCCTCGGGCGAGGTGTCGCCCGGCGACGCGGCTCGCGAGCTGCGGGACCTGCCCTTCAGCGACCTGGGGTTCGCCAAGGTCGATCATCATCGCGAGCTCCGCCAGGGCGCCTGCGAGATCGTCTACGCCCAGGGCAAGACGCCGGACGAGGTGCGCTCGATCGTGGAGCGGCTCCTGTCGGGCAACGAGGGGCCGATCCTCGTCTCGAGGAGCTTGCCCGAGCACGTCGAGGCGGTTCGCGCGGCCGCCGCCGCCGCGGCCGTCGAGATCGTCGAACGGCCGAGGGCTCTGTGCGTCGCGCTGCGGCGGAACATCCCGTCCGCGGCGGGCACCGTGCTCATCGTCACCGCGGGGACCTCGGATCTCGGGGTGGCCGAGGAGGCGGAGCTCACCGCCTCGCTGCTCGGCGCCGAGACCCAGATCGTCGCGGACGTCGGCGTCGCGGGTCTGCATCGCCTCGCCGCCGTGCAACCGATGCTCGCCACCGCCGACGCGGTCGTGGTGGTCGCGGGGATGGAGGGGGCGCTCGCGAGCGTCGTCGGCGGGATCGCGGCGTGCCCGGTGATCGCCTGCCCGACCAGCGTCGGCTACGGCGCCTCGCTCGGCGGACTGGCCGCGCTCCTGTCCATGCTGTCGTCGTGCGCGCCGGGCGTCGCCTGCGTGAACGTGGACGACGGCGTCGGCGCCGGCACGATCGCCGCCATGATCGCTCGGCAGTCGACGCCGCGATGAACGTCCTCTACGTCGACGTCGTCGGCGGCGCCGCGGGCGACATGCTCCTGGCCGCCCTTCTCGACGCCGGCGCGTCGCGCGACGAGGTCTCCGAAGCGGTGTCAGCGGTTCTGGACCGCCGAGTCGAGTGCGCGACCGCGGAGGTCCGCCGACGGGGTCTGCGGGCGCTCGCGCTCTCGGCTCCGGGCGACCTGTCGGCCGAGCGGCGCCGTCCGCGGGAGCTGCTCGACGCGGTCGACCGCGCGGCGCTCGAGGACGGGGTTCGGGCGCGGGCCACCGCCGTCCTGCAGCGGCTGTTCGACGCCGAGGCGAAGGTCCACGGGCGCGAGATCGCCGATGTCGAGCTCCAAGAGCTCGGGGAGAACGACACGTTGCTGGACGTCGTCGGCGTGGCGGCGGCGCTCGCATCGCTTGGCGTCGAACGAGTGGACGTCTCGGCGATCCCGATGCCACCACCCTCGAACGACGGCACGCACGGGTCGCCCGCACCGGTGACACTTGAGCTGTTGTCGGGGTTCGCGCTGCGGCCCTCGGTCGCCGGGACGGACCTGCCCGAGACCGTCACGCCGACCGCGGCCGCGATCCTGTCTGTGCTCGGCCGGCCCGTCCCCGAGATCCCCGAGCTCGTGCTCGAGCGCGTCGGTGTCGGCGCCGGCACGAACGACCCGACATCGGTCGCGAACGTCGTCCGGGTGCTGCTCGGCTCGACGTTGCCGTCCGCGGATGGCGCCCGCCGGCTGCTCGTGCTCGAGGCCAACGTCGACGACCTGGAGCCCGAGCTGATGCCGGACGCGATCGACGCGCTCCTGGCGGCGGGCGCGCTCGACGCATGGACCGCGCCGATCGTGATGAAGCGGGGGCGGCCCGCCGTCGCGATCTCGGCCCTGTGCGAACGCGACACGATGGACGAGGTGCGGCGGGCGTTCTTCGAGGCGACGACGACGCTCGGGGTCCGCGTGCACGAGGTTTCGCGGCCCGAGCTCGATCGCAGGATCGTCGAGATCGATCTGGCCGAGGGCGGTCCGCGGATCCGGGTGAAGCTCGGGGTCCTCGACGGACGGATCCTGAACGCGAAGCCCGAGCACGCCGACGTCGTCGAGGCCGCTCGCAAGCTCGGCCGGCCGGTGCGTTCGGTGCACGCGCAGGCGTCGGCGCTCGCGTACCGGCTGCTCGAGGAGGATCGATGAGCGTGGTCGCCGAACGCCCCCAGGTCGCCGTGATCCGCGATCTCGAGGATCGGATCCGTGGGTACGGCGATCGGGCCCTCGTGGCGTTCTCGGGCGGGGTCGACTCGTCGGTGGTGCTGGCGCTCGCCGCGCGCGCGATGGGACCCGACCGGGTCGAGGCGGTGACCGCGATCTCGCCGAGCTATGCGTCGGGCGAGTTGGAGGTGGCGGCCCGGACCGCGTCCGATCTCGGGGTCGCGCACCGGTCGGTGCGGACCCACGAGGTCGAGCGCGAGGCGTACGCGCGCAACGACGAGCTCCGGTGCTACCACTGCAAGGCGGAGCTGTACGGCGTCCTCGGACGGCTCGTCCGGACCGCGATCCCCGATACCGCGGTGCTGGCGGGCGCGAACGCCGACGACCTCGACGAGTTCCGGCCGGGGATCTGGGCGGGGGAGCGGGCCGGGATCCGCAACCCGCTGCTCGAGGCATCGGTCGGCAAGGCAACGGTGCGCTCGATCGCCCGGACGCTCGGGCTTCGCGTGTCGGACAAGCCGGCGCTCGCGTGCCTGTCTTCGCGGGTCGAGCTCGGGATCCGCATCTCGCCCGGGCTGCTGGCTCGGATCGACGAGGCCGAGGCGACCGTCCGCGCGCTCGGGTTCGAGGTGGTCCGCGTGCGGCACCACGGCGCGTCCGCGACGGTCGAGGTGCCGGCCGGAGAGGTCGCTCGGCTCCTCGCCCATCCCGAGCGGGACGCCGCGTTCCGCGCGCTCGCGGCGCTCGGCTGGGCCGGGGTCGCGGTCGACCCGAACGGCTACCGGCCGGGCGGCGCTACGCCCCCGCCTTCCGGTACGTGAGCGAGACCACGCCGTTGCCGAACGTCTTTGAGTCGGCGAGCTCCAGCGGCATCTCCCCGGCCCAGTCCTCGAACAGGTGCTTCCCTCCTCGGAGCACGATCGGGGGAGCAACAGCGAGCCCGAACCCATCGTCGCGTCGCGGCTCGATGAGTTCCGGACACCGCGTCGGTCTCACGGGAGATGACTGCGAACGAACGGCCGTCCGCGCCCGAGGCCCGGGCGTCGTCGGCGACCCAACCGGTCGCGCGGCGGTGGCGCCCCGGGCCCGGCGGAACCGTTCTGGTCATGAGCGGCCCGGTAACGCGCGACGCCATCCCCGCGATGTGCGAACGCGCGCGGTGGCTGCTCGAGGGCTGTGACGCCGGGCCGGTCGCGTGCGACGTCGGCGCGCTCGCCGAACCGGACGCGATCACGATCGACGCGCTCGCTCGGCTCCAGCTGACCGCCCGGCGCCTCGGGTGTCGGGTCGAGCTCCGGAGGGCCTGCGAGGAGCTCGAGGACCTGCTGACCCTGACGGGTCTGCTCGGGGTTCTGACCGGCGGGGGCGCGGTGGTCGCTTCAGCCGTCGAGGCGTGGGGGGAGCCCGAACTGCGGGAACAGCCGCTCCGTGTCGAGGAAGAAGCTGATCCCGGTGATCTGCCCGTCGCCGACCTCCAGCACCTGCAGTGACCACGGCTCGAGCCCTCCCTCCGCGCTCGGCTTGTACTGCCCGAACGCCGGCATGCCGTTCGCCTCGACCGCGATGAGTCTCGAACCCCGGCAGCCGATACCCGGGCCCAGGCACCACGCCCGGATGTCGTCGTGGGTCTGCAGCCACATCTCGTAGGGCGGCATCGACCAGGTGGCGTCCTCGCGCAGGAGCGAGGTGAGCGACTCCATGTCGTACCGCTCGAACGCATCGACGTAGCGGTCGAGCAGCGCTCGCTGCTCGTCGTCGGTGGGCCGCAGGGTGTCGGCGTCCTCGATCTCGAGGGCCTCAAGGGTCGCGCGTGCGCGTTGCAGGGCGCTGTTCACCGACGCGACCGAGGTATCGAGGAGCTCGGCCACCTCGGATGCCTTCCAGCGCAGGACCTCTCGGAGGATCAGCACCGCCCGTTGGCGCGGCGGCAGGTGCTGCAGCGCGGCCACGAACGCGAGCCGGACCGACTCGCGCGCCTCGAGCACCTCCGAGGGATCGCCGCTCTCGGGCACCACCCGATCGTCGGGCACGGGCAGGATCCACACGGTCTCGGGAAGCGGGTCCGGCAGCGGGATGTCCGCGGATCTTGCCGGCGCGAGTTCCATCGGGCGTGCTCGGCGCTCCCTGCCGCCCAGCATGTCCAGACAGACGTTCGTCACGATGCTGTACAGCCACGAGCGCAACGACGATCGCCCCTCGAACTGCTCGAAGCTCTTCCACGCCCGCAGGAACGCTTCCTGCACGGCGTCCTCCGCCTCGAACCCGGAACCCAGCATGCGGTAGGCGTACGCGGTGAGCTCGCTCCGGTGCTGATCCAGCCGGAGCTCGAGCTCATCCGATCCCGGGTGCGCGGCCCGGTCCCTCGCCGTCAGCTCAGCCAACCGGCTCGTTCCTCCTCCCTCGAACCGTACCCAACAACCTACGACCCCCGCGACGTTCCGAACTCATCGGGCGACCGACGACACGCCACCGGTCCTCCGGGCGGCGTCGATCAGTATCGGACGACCAGGGTCCCCTTCATGCCCATCGACTCGTGGAACCGACAGACGAACGGGTAGGTCCCGGAGGGCAGGCGTGTCCGAAG
>Ga0208890_1000007_pt1 | contig 18452 bp, 20 predicted proteins | sample SoimicmetaGmgHPA_FD_188328 | JGI IMG/M metagenome (GOLD analysis project Ga0208890, IMG submission 188328) | Soil and rhizosphere microbial communities from Laval, Canada - mgHPA (SPAdes) (version 2) | ecosystem: Environmental > Terrestrial > Deep subsurface > Rock core/Sediment | place: Laval...
CTCGTCGACGGGCTCGACGGCGCGAGCGAGTTCGACCTGCTCCGGGTCGCGGAACCGCTCCCCGTCACGGTGATCGCCGAGATGCTCGGGGTCCCCGAGGCCGACCGACACCACCTGCGCCCCTGGTCCGCCGACATCTGCAAGATGTACGAGCTGCACCCGTCGACCGACATGCAGCGGGACGCGGTCCGCGCGAGCAACGAGTTCTCGGCCTACCTGCGCGAGCTCGCGCGCGAGCGCAAGCGGAATCCGGGCGGGGACCTCATCTCGCAGCTCGCGCTCGTGGTCGACGAGGGCGAGCAGCTGACGGAGGACGAGCTGGTGGGCACGTGCGTGCTCCTGCTGAACGCGGGGCACGAGGCGACCGTCAACTCCACGTTGCTCGGTTGGTGGTCGCTGTTCCGCAACCCCGATCGCCTGCGCGAGCTCCGCGCCGACCGCTCGCTGCTGCCGAACGCGATGGAGGAGCTCCTGCGGTTCGATACGCCGTTGCAGATGTTCGAACGGTGGGTGCTCGAAGCCTTCGAGATCCACGGCGTCCAGATCCCCCGTGGCGCGGAGCTCGGCCTGTTGTTCGGGTCGGCGAACCGCGACCCCTCGGTCTTCGACCGGCCCGACGAGCTCGACCTGACCCGCGACCCGAACCCGCACCTCTCGTTCGGGGCCGGCATCCACTTCTGCCTCGGCGCCCCGCTCGGCCGTCAGGAGCTCCAGGTTTCGTTCACGACGCTGATGGACCGGTTCCCGAACCTCGAGCTCGTCGAGGAGCCCCGCTGGAAGCCGAACTACGTGATCCGCGGCCTCCAGGGGCTGCTCGTCCGTCCCTGAAGCGACCGGGGGCTATCCTCGATCCATGCCGCTCTATCTGCTGAGCGAACCGACCGAGCCGCTCGTCGCCCCCGTGATCGTCGCGGCCCTCGACGGCTGGATCGACGCGGCGGGCGCCTCGACGGCGGCGGCGGAGCGGCTCGCCGACAGCGCGGCGCCGCTCGCGACGTTCGACGGCGACCTGCTGTTCGACTTCCGTTCGCGCCGGCCGGTGCTCGACGTGGTCGACGGCCGGCTGAGCGAGCTCACGTGGCCGGAGCTGACCCTGCGGCACCGGCGGCTCGGGAGCCGGGACGTCCTGGTGCTCACCGGCGCCGAGCCCGACTTCCGGTGGCAGGAGCTCGGGCGGGACGTGCTCTCGGTCGCGCGGCGGCTCGGGGTGACGCAGTGGGTGAGCCTCGGCGCGATCCCGACGGCGGTGCCCCACACGCGCCCGGTCCCCGTGCTGGCCACCGCGTCGGACGCGGGGCTGCTGCACGAGGACGAGCAGGTCGGGCCTGCCGGCCTGCTCCGAGTCCCCTCCGCCGCGTTGTCGGCGATCGAGAAGGCTGTCGCGGACGACGGGGTGCCGACCGTCGGCTTCTACGCGCAGGTGCCGCACTACGTTGGCGGCCCCTACGCGGCTGCGGCGATCGCCATCCTCGAACACCTCGGGCGGCACCTCGGCGTCGAGCCGCCGCTTGACGGACTGCCCGACGAGGCGATGGCGCAGCGGCAGCGGCTGGACCAGATCGTCCAGGCCGACGACGACTCGCGGACCTACGTCGAGCGCCTGGAGTCGGTCGTGGACAACCAGGAGCTGCCGACCGGCGACGAGCTCGTGGGTGAGATCGAGCGCTTCCTGCAGCAACGCGGCGACGGGGGTTCCAGCGGGCCGATGACGTAACCACCGTCAGGCCGGACCCCGGTGGACGCGGCCGGTACCATCCGGACCATGACGGAGCGGACCCGACAGATCGAACCGGTACCCCAGCCCGCACCGCGCGCGACCGCCGCGAACGCGCGCGCGGCGCCCCCCTCCGAGCGCACGCGCGTCCGCCGGCTCCCCGAGCGCGGCGTGTACGAGCGCGACGCGATCGACGCGATCCTGGACGAGGCCCTGATCTGCCACCTCGCCTACGTGCAGGACGGCGAGCCGCGAGTGATCCCGACGATCCACGCCCGGGTCGGCGACACCCTCTACGTCCACGGCTCGAACGCGAGCCGGACGCTCCGTTCGACGAAGGGCGGCGCGGCGGTCGCCGCGGAGGTGACGCTGCTCGACGGGCTCGTCCTGGCTAGGAGCGCGTTCCACCACTCGATGAACTACCGCTCGGTCGTGGTTTACGGACGCGCGCGCGAGGTCACCGACCCAACCGAGAAGTTCGAGGCGCAGCGCGCGCTCGTCGAGCACGTCGTCCCGGGTCGCTCGGCGGACGCGCGCCTGCCGAACGACCGCGAGCTGCACCAGACGACGATCCTCGCGATCCCGATGGACGAGGCGTCGGCGAAGGTGCGCACCGGCCCACCGAAGGACGAGGACGAGGACCTCGAGCTGCCGGTGTGGGCCGGCGTCCTCCCGTTCACGACGGTCCCCGGCGAGCCCGAGCCCGACCCACTCCTGCCGAACGGGATCGATCCGCCTTCGTACGTGACCGATTACCGCCGTTAGTCGGGGCCGTGGTCGGATCCCCCGTCGGGACCCTCACCTGCGAGTTCAGCCCCGACGTCCTGTGGATCGGCTGCGGCGTCGCGGGCGTGATCGCCGCCGCCCTCACCCTGGCCGCCGGCCGCCATCCGGCCCCGATCCTGGAGGTTGACACTTCCCGGACGTAGCGGGTAGATATATCGAAGCGATATACTCAATCGATATATCGGAACGCAACCTGAAGGGGAAGGAACCAGATGCTGGAGCTCGCCATCCTCGGACTGCTCAAGGAGCGGTCCATGCACGGCTACCAGCTGTCGAAGCGCCTCACCGACTCGCTCGGAGGGTTCTGGCGGGTCTCGTACGGCTCGCTGTACCCGTCGCTGAAGCGCCTGGAGCGTCAGGGTGCGGTGGAGCAGATCTTCGACAAGCAGGAGGTCGGCCGCCGCAAGAACGTCTACCGCATCACCGAGACGGGTGAGGCGCTGTTCCGGGAGCTGCTCGAGGAGTCGGGCCCGGAGTCCTCCGGCGAGGACAACCGCTTCCGGGTGCGGATGGCGTTCTTCAAGTACCTGTCGCCGGAGACGCGGATCCGGTTGCTCGAGCGCAGACGGGCTTTCCTCGAGGAGCGCCTGTCCACCATCCTCGCGTCGCTCGCGACCACCGCGGGCGACACCTACACGATGTCCCTGATGCAGCACGGTCGCGAGAGCACCGAGCAGGACATCGCATGGCTGACCGGGCTCATCGCGGCCGAGCGCCGCGCCGTCGAAACGACACCAGGGGGCTCGAAGCGCCGGAGCACCGGCCGCGCGCTTCGCAGAAAGGAGCGCGCAACATGAGCAAGGTTCGACTCGCGATCGTCGGCGCCGGCAACTGTGCGTCGTCGCTCGTCCAGGGACTCGAGTACTACAAGGACGCGGACCCGACCAACACCGTGCCGGGGTTGATGCACGTCGACCTCGGCGGCTACCACATCCGGGACGTCGAGCTCGTCGCCGCGTTCGACGTGGACGCCAAGAAGGTCGGGACCGACCTCGCGGAGGCCATCGTCTCCGAGCCCAACAACACGATCCGCTTCGCGGAGGTTCCGCCGACCGGCGTGACCGTGCAGCGGGGCCCGACGTTCGACGGCCTCGGCCGGTACTACCGCGAGACGATCGCCGAGTCCGAGCTGCCGCCCGTCGATGTCGCGAAGGCGCTCCGCGAGGTACAGGCGGACGTGGTCGTGTCGTACCTGCCGGTGGGATCGGAGCAGGCGGCCAAGCACTACGCGCAGGCGGCGCTCGATGCGCACGTCGCGTTCGTCAACTGCCTGCCGGTGTTCATCGCCTCGGACAAGGCCTTGGCGCAGAAGTTCGTCGAGGCCGGGGTGCCGATCGTCGGCGACGACATCAAGAGCCAGGTCGGCGCGACGATCGTGCACCGGGTGCTGACCAAGCTGTTCGAGGACCGGGGCGTCAAGCTCAACAGGACCTACCAGCTGAACTTCGGCGGCAACATGGACTTCATGAACATGCTCGAGCGCGAGCGCCTGACCTCCAAGAAGGTCTCCAAGACGCAGTCGGTCCAGTCGCAGATGCGTAAGAAGCTCGACAAGCGGAACATCCACATAGGGCCCAGCGACCACGTGCCGTGGCTCGAGGACCGCAAGTGGGCGCAGATCCGGCTCGAGGGGCAGGCCTTCGGCGACGTGCCGCTGAACGTCGAGCTCAAGCTCGAAGTGTGGGACAGCCCGAACTCGGCCGGCATCGTGATCGACGCGCTCCGCTGCGCGAAGCTCGCGCTGGACCGAGGCGTCGCCGGCCCGCTGATCGGCCCGAGCGCCTACTTCATGAAGTCGCCGCCGGTGCAGTTCAGCGACGAGGCCGCTCGCGACATGGTCGAGCAGTTCATCCTGGGTAACGGCGCCAGCAAGGCCGCGGACTGGACGGCGTTCTTCGACATCGAGCCCGCGGAGGCTTAGCCGGGCACGATCACCTCGTAGGCTCTCCTCTCAGCACGACAAGGAGGATGAGCGCATGCGAGCAACCCGTTCGAACCCCGACACCGTGGCCAAGCCCGTCGGGACCTATTCCCATGCCGTGCGTGTCGAGACCGACGACACGACGTGGATCTACATCTCGGGGCAGATCGCGAACGATCTCGAGGGCAAGCTCGTCGGGTCGGGCGACCTGAGGGCTCAGACCCGGCAGGTCTTCGAGAACCTCCGGGCGATCCTGGAGGCGAACGGTGCGACGTTCGCCGACGTCGTGAAGATCGGGACCTACCTCAGCACCCTCGACGACCTGGCCGGCATGCGCGAGGTCCGCAGCGAGTACCTGACCCCCGAGCCGCCCGCGAGCACGGCCGTGCAGGTCGTCGCGCTCGTCGTCCCCGACGCGATGATCGAGGTCGACCTCGTCGCGGCGGTGCCGGCATGACGGCGATCGCGGTACTGGGGCTCGGCGTGATGGGAAGGGCGATCGCGCAGCGGTTGCTGGGCGCCGGCCACGAACTCTCCGTCTGGAACCGCACACCCGGGCGGGACGAGGAGCTCGTCGCCGCCGGCGCGCGTCGGGCCGGCTCGGCCGCCGGCGCCGTTCGAAACGCCGAGGTCGTCGTCACGATGGTCACCGACCCGCCGGCGCTCCAGCAGATCCTGTTCGGCATCGACGGCGCGGCACCGGCGATCCCCGAGAGCGCAACGCTCATCGACATGTCGACGGTCGGTCCGACCGAGATCGCCTCCGTTGTGAAGCGGCTCGCGCCGGTCGCCATCCTCGACGCCCCGGTGCTCGGGAGCGTCCCGTCCGTCGAGAGCGGGAAGCTCGTGATCCTCGCGGGCGGGGATCACGCGGTGTTCGACCACCACACCGAGCTCCTGTCGATCCTAGGGACGCCGATCTACCTCGGGGCGTCGGGTTCGGGCGCGTGGTTGAAGCTCGTGAACAACGCGGCGTCGACCGCGACGCTGGTGGCCCTCGGCGAGCTGCTGGCGCTCACCGACCGCGCGGGTCTCGGGATCGACGCCGTGCTCCAGAGCCTGGAGGCCGGCCCGCTGGCCTCGCTCGTCGAACGCTGGCGGCCCCGGCTCAAAGGCGAGGACCGGTCCTCCTACTTCCGACTCGCGCTCGCGCGCAAGGATCTCGCGCTCGTGTTCGACGAGGCCGAGCGCGGAGGCGTCGACCTCACCGTCACCGAGGCGGCCGCCGCCCGATGCGACGAGGCGATCGCAGCGGGATCGGGCGACGAGGACTTCGGCGCGATCGTCCCGTTCCTGCGGAGGTAGCCGCCGAGCGGAGGCCGTGCGCCTACCATCCTCGGCGTGAAGTCGACCCGGCAGCGCGCCCGCGAGGCACTTCGGAGCGACGACTTCCGCGGGCTGTTCGCGATCCGGCTGATCACGCAGTCGGGCGACGGCCTGTTCCAGGCGGTGCTCATCTCCTCGATCGTGTTCAACCCCGAGGAGCAGAACACGATCCTGGGCTTCGCGATCGCGACGCTGGTGGTCTCATTGCCGTTCTCGATCCTGGGTCCGTTCACCGGGGTGTTCATCGACCGGTGGTCCCGACGGAAGATCCTGGTCGTCGCGCCGCTGCTGCGGGTCGCCGCGATGTGGCTGGTGCTGTTCGATCCGAAGGCCGCGCCGGTGCTGTTCTTCGGCGGCGCGCTCTGGGTGCTCTCGGTGAACCGCTTCTACCTGGCGACCGCCGTCGCGGTCGTCCCGCGCCTGGTCCCGACCGAGGACCTGCTGATGGCGAACTCGATGGCCACGGTCGGCGGCACTGTGGCCCTGCTCCTGGGCGTGTTCATCGGCGGGTGGATGGCCGACCTCTTCGGCGACGCCCCCGTGATCGCGCTCGCGGGCGTCGAGTGGCTCGTGGCGTCGCTGGTCGCGACGAGGATAAGGAGCCCGCTGCTCCCCCACCACGTGCCCGAGGCGCCGGTGCGCGACGAGCTCCGGCGCGTGGCGCGCGAGTTCGCGGATGGCATCACCCTGCTCGTGCGCACGCCGCGAGCCCTCGGCCCGATCACGTCGATCACGCTCGACCAGGTGGGACAGGGCATCGTCCTCGTGCTCTCGCTGTTCGTGTTCCGCGACCGCTTCGAGGAGGGCGTCGGGTCGTTCTCGAACCTGATCGGGGCGGGTGGGCTCGGGGTGCTGCTCGGCATCCTCACCGTCGGCAAGCTCGAGGAGCGGTACCCGAAGGAACGGATCGTCGCGCGCGCGTTCCTCGCCGGTGGCGTGGTCCTGATCGCCGTCGCGACCTACATCACCGGGTGGAGCGTGCTGGTCGCGAGCTTCGCCGTGGGGCTGACGTTCGCGTGGAAGAAGATCCCCGTCGACACGATGGTGCAGGAGGCGATCCCCGACGGCTACCGAGGGCGGGTGTTCGCCGTGTACGACGTCGCGTACAACCTGTCACGCGTGGCCGCCGCGTTCCTGGCGATCCCGCTGCTGAACGCGTTCGGCGAGGCGTGGGCCGTCGCGATCGTGGGCGTCGTGTTCATCCTCTGGAGCCCCGTGCTGCCTCGCTGGATCGGGCGCATCCCCGAGCTCTCGCTCCGGTTCTACGAGGGCGCGCGCGCCGAGGAGGAACCTCGGGCCGTCGTGTGGGGCGGCGTGGAGGAGACCGTCGAGGTCGAGCGGCGATCCCTGGAGGAGACCGACGGCGTGCGCAGGACGCGCTACCGGCTCCGGATGCTCGACGGGACGACGATCGAGGTCTCGAAGGTCGAGCCCGACGGCGCGTGGACGCTCGAGCGCGAGCTCGAGTGATCCGAGGTTCGACGGCGAGAAGACCCGCCGAACCCGGAAACCCGATGGTAGAACGGTCGTCTCGTGTCCACCGACCCCACCCAACCGGTCCCGCGCCCGCCGCCCGACCCAGCGGCGCCGGCGCCTTGGCGACCGCCGGTAGGCGGAGGTGCCGCCGCACCTGGAGATCGACGGCTTCCCGTACACCGGGAATCTCTCGCTCCACTGGATCACGATCGAGGACGGCCGGGTGGTGCTGATCGAGGAGCAGTTCCTGCCGTGAGCCGGGCGCGAGGGCTCGTCATCGCCGCGGCCCTGGTGACGACGCTCGCCGCGTGCGGTGGGTCGGGGAGTGAGGATCGGCCGCCGGCACCGCCGAAGGCTGCGGGGTCGACGGCGATGTCTCCGTCACCCACCCCCGAGGCCGAGCCGTCGACCGACCCCGCTGGCACGGAGCCAGTCGAACGCTCGGGGTTCCACGGCAAGATCGACGCGCTCCCCGCGGCGCTCGCGGCCCAGATGCGCGGCACGACGTGGCACCCGGGATGCCCGGTCCCCCTGGACGGCCTCAGCCTCCTGCACTTCAACTACTGGGGGTTCGGCGGCAACCTGGTCCGCGGCCCCATGGTCGTGAACGCCACCGTCGACGAGGACGTCCTGTGGGTCTTCCACCAGCTCTACGACGCGCGCTTCCCGATCAAGCGCGTCTCGCTCTCGACCCCGTTCCACCCCAAGGCGTTCGCGCAGCATCGGCGGATCGACAGCAACCGGAGCGTGACCGCTTCCTTCAACTGCCGGCCGGTGGTCACCGCCACCGGTCCCGGCGACGACTTCTCGCAGCACGCCTATGGGTTGGCGATCGATCTCAACCCCCTGCAGAACCCGTACGTCACGACCGACGGGTTCGTCCGCAACCGCGCCGCCGAGCCCTACACGGTCCGCAGCCGCGAGCTGGAGGGCATGGTCCACGAGGGCGACGTCGTGGTCCGTTCGTTCGCCGCGATCGGCTGGGAGTGGGGCGGGGACTGGAGCGGCGACAACGACTTCATGCACTTCTCTGCGACTGGAACGTAGCAGGTCAGACGGGATATTTTGGCTTCAGACGCGACCAACTTTGGAAACATCTGTTCCCAGGTTCGTGGCGGCGCCGATCGTGGCGGAAGATCTCGGTGTTGTCGTCTCCAGGAGGTGCTCGCCATCTCAGCGAGCAGGGGAAGCGAAGGTCTCTTAGGAGCTAGAACAAGTGAGGCAGACGAACGGCCAGCCCGTATCGCAGGGAGAGATCACGAATACAACCTACGGTCGGTGCTGATCGCTCTTCGCCCGGCTACCACGTCCTAGCATCGGTGCATCTCGCGCTTCGCTCGACTGCCCAAGACACCCTGATCATCATCGCACTCGATTCCCCAAGGATTGGGAAGACCTTCTCGCACGCGTGCGTTGCTCGGTGGCGGTTGGCGGGACTGCTGAGCCTGAGAGTTCGAACGTCCTAGCCCCGGCCGCGTTACCCGAGAATCTGTTGGCGCCCGTCCGCGCTCTCGTTCACCACCCCCGTGGCGGCCTTCTGGTTGGATCACGGTCGAGGACTTGCCCAGCCACCGCCTGAAGGCCGCGGCAACGCTATTCCGAGCGTTGCACCAGTACCTGGGAATCGGCGTGGGTGAGCACCTGGGCTATCTGTTCACCGGCATCTGGTCCGTGTCGATCGGTGTCGGTGTCACGCAAGGAACGGGGTTGGGCCCCCAGATCGTCCGCCTGCGGCGCGTCCATGAGGAGCGGCACGCTGACCGAGAACGTGGATCCTTCACCCGGCCGCGAGCTCAGAACCAGACCCCCACCCATCGCTTCAGCTAGACGGCGGGCTATGAACAGGCCCAGGCCGAAACCGCCTGCGGTCCGAGTCAATCCTTTGTCCGCGCGGTAGAAGCGCTCGAACACGCGATCCTGGTCGTCGATCGCGATCCCCTCGCCCCAATCCTGCACCGAGACCAGGGCGAAATCCTCGAGCTTGGTCAGCCTCACGATCACCGGGGCTCGCTCCGGCGAGTACTTGAACGCATTCGACAGCAGGTTGGTGACGATCTGACCGAGGCGGAGCTGGTCGGCGATGACCCAGACCGAGCGATCCGGACGCTCGAACCGAACCTCGCGGACTGCCGTCAACTGGCTCGCGTCCGCGATCTCGCGCTCCAACAGCGCACCGAGCTCCACCGGAACCGTGTCCATCGTCAGGTGCCCGGCATCGAAGCGTGAGACATCCAGGAGATCGGAAATGAGCCGCTCCAGTCGTTCGGCCTGGCGCAGCATGATCGCGTGGTACTCGCGGCGGGCTTGAGGCGAGTCCTCGACCAGCCCCTTGTTCAGCGACTGGAGCAAGCCCTTGAGGGGCGTGAGCGGTGTCCTGAGCTCATGGGACACGGTGGCGACGAAGTCGCGTTTCATCTGTTCGGCCTCGAGCTCGGCCGTCACGTCGCGAGCGGTCACGACCTGACTCGTTCCGCTTCCCTGTCGCTCGGGCATCGTGCTGCTCGAGTAGCGGATCCACCGATCTGATCCGTCGCGCCGCAGGATCAGCGCGTCCTGGGGCTCCACGACCCCGAGCACGAGCTCCGTCGGGGGCGATCCATCCGCCCTGGGCCCACCGGGGATCCGGAGAACGTCGCCGGAACGACGCCCGACCACCTCGTCCGCGAGGTAGCCCGTGATCCTCTCCATCGCCGGGTTCCACGAGAGCACCGTGCCCGCTCCAGAGACGACGAAGATGCCGTCCGAGCTGCTGCCGACCACGTCCGCCAGGTGGCCACGTTGCTCGACCGTCTCGTCGAAGAGCTGCTGGTTCCGTTGCCTCGCGGAGACCTGAGAAGCCAACGAGTCGACCAGCACGCACTCCGACGGAGACAGCTCGGTGGCGCGGTGGACGGCGAGGATCCCGACCTCGTTCGCCTCGTCGCGGACGGCGGCGACGTACGTGGCGAGCCCCGGGCGCGCGCTCACGTACGCCGTCGGGTCCGCCGGACCCATCTCGGTCTGGACGGTCAAGTACAGACCGCTCTCGGAGTTGTAGACGCGCAGCCCCGCTTCGTCCCGCACGGCCAGTTCGGTCCCTGCCGCGTCAACGAGTTGCTGGACGAACCCGAGGAACGGTTGGAAGTCGAAGTTCGCGTCGAGCGGACCGGCGAGGGCCCTTCCGGCCTCGTAGAGGGTCCGCATACGGTCACCTTCCCGTCGCTGCTCCTCTTCCCGCTTGTTCTGCAGCCATCCTCGGTAGGCGAAGAAGGACAGGACGACGGGTGCGATCAGCAGGGGGAGGCCCATCGGCCCCGCGTGCCACACGAGGGCGGCGAGCATGCCGATCGTGAGGTTCCCCCCGGCATGAAGGAGGTTTAGACCCCCCGGGAGGACCACGACCTCGCGGAGAGGGATCTCCTCTACGCGCGAGATGATCAGCGCAACCGAGATCTCATTGATGGCGAAATAGCACGACATGGCGACGGCGCACGCCACGCAGGTCATGAAGCTGAACGACGACGGAGGATCGAACAGCCGGTACACGAACTCCGCCACGGTGATGGCGACGACGAACTGGCTCGCGTTGAAGGCGACCTTGTACCAGGCCCAGCGCCGGTATGCATGTCCCGCCAGGCTCCCGAGGAGCACGCTGAGCGTGAGGACGCTCGGCGACACGAGGATGAGCGCCGGAACCCACACCGCGTCCGTGACCGAGAAGTTCTCGACCTCTGTGCGGTGCCTCACCGCGACCGTGAACTGCTCGCTCAGCGCCGCCGCGAGCGCCAGCCCCGCGGTCGCGGCGACATCCTCCCAGGACCAGGTCCGCATCTCCGGGACCCGCAGGAGGACCCCGAACGCGCCCAGTGCAACGTAGCCCAAAATGACCCGTCGGGCGGATGGCGGCAGCTCGCGGAAGGAGCTCATCTCACTCGATCAGCTCCAGGATTCCGTGGCCCACACGTCACCGCTCCAAGAGGCGCCACTCCAAGAGTCGCCACTCCAGGTCGTGGCGCTCCAGCTCTTGGCCTCCCAAGCACTGCTCGAGAAGACGCAGGAGGACCAGCTCTTGGCGCTCCAGGAGTCCCCGCTCCAGCTCTTGGCGCTCCAGGAGTCCCCGCTCCAAGCGTCCCCGCTCCAGCTCTTGGCGTTCCAGTCGCCGCCCGACCAGGACTTCGCCTGTGCCTCGAGCGAGGCCATCTCTGCAGCGTTGAACGTCGAACCCATGATGTCCCGCTCGCCATCCAGCACCATCCCGTCCATCGAGATGTGGTCCTGGCCGCGGGCGAGCTCCAGCGAGCCGACTCCCGTCGAGTGGGCCCAGAGCTGCGTGAACGTCGGGAGCGGCGCGGTCACGGCGGCCGAGAGCTGGAGCTCACCGCCGCCGATGGCCTGAGACTTCCCGCTGATCGGAAACGCGGTGGTCGTGATCAACTGCTTGACCTGATCCGGGGTCGCGGACGGGTACTTCTGGAGCACGAGCGCTGCCGCCCCCGACACGATCGCCGCTGCTTGCGACGTCCCGCTCCCCCGGAAGTACCGGTCGCCGAGGAGCCCTTCGGGATGGTTCGCGTCGATGTACGAGTTCGGCACGCGCAGCCCCTGCAGATGGGTACCGGGTGCGACGAGGTCGACCCCCCTCGTCGCTCCGCGCTTGGGCCACGGTGAGAACGCCGGCACGAGATCGTCGGCGAGCGTGTCCGTTCCCTGCGAGTCCGACGCACCGACGGCGAGCAGGAGTGGATCGAACGCGGGGTTGGAAAGCGCCGGCGCGCTGTTCATGTGGCGCTGGAAGCCGCTGTTGCCGCCCGATGCGACGACGACGATGCCCTGCTTCCACGCCTGCTCGGCCGCGAAGGCAAGTGGATCCAGGGTGTACAACTGCGTGCTGTTGGTCCCGTAGGAGAGGTTCAGGACCCGGATGTTCAGACCGGGATCTTGGGCGTGCTGGACGACCCAATCGATGGCAGCGATCACCTGGGAGACATCGGTGCCGCCGTCTGCCGTACCGACCTTGACGCTGACGATCCGGGCATCGGGGGCGATGCCCCGATACGCCGAGGCCGGAGCGTCCGCGTAGGGAACGGTGAGCGTCGAATCGTGCCCGGCGATGAGTCCGGCCATGAACGTTCCGTGGCCGAACGTGTCGAGGTACCTGAGGTTCGGCGCCTGGGACTCGATCGAGAGGTCCGGCCCGTTGAGAACCTTGCCGGGCGTTGCGAGGCCCTCGACCGGGGACACGCCGGTGTCGATCACCGCCACATCGACGCCAGCTCCCGTGTAGCCGGTGTTCCACCAGTCGACCGCGCCCGTGTACCGGGTCACGGCGTTCATCGAGTCGACGTCGGTCGCCGGATCGTACGTGGCGTCCTGGGGCTGCATCTCGGAGTCCGCGCTGACCGAAACGACGCCGGGAAGGCCGCGAAGGGTCAGGACGACGTCGGCGGGAACAGCCGCCGAGAACCCGCCGATGATCGACAGGTGCCGCTCGACCACGCCGCCGACGTGCTCGACGGCGCGCTCGATCGAGGCAGTCGCACCCGGCGCCGCCATGAGGATGACCTGTGCGCGCGGGGCCGAACCCCGGGAGGCGGCCAAGGTGCTCGGCGCGCCGACCGCGACCGCGACCGCCAGGATCGGTGCGATCGTGCGCGCTCGACGCCACGCGGCGGCTCCCCCCTTCCGTCCTCTGCCGCCCCGGGTCCACACGTCGGGATCCTTCCTCAACCTCGCACGGGCGATCCCCATCCATCGGTCGCCCGATGTACTCGGGTAGTCTCAGCTAACCGACCCACCGGCCGCATCGACCTTCAGGGCCATCTTGCGGTAGGGAACTGAGGGGTTACCCCGCTCAGGCGGGGGAAGCCGAAAGACCTACGGAAAGCGTGAGGCACTGAAACGTTCCAATCGCAGGTCGTTTCCTAGACCGCGAGTCCGAGGTTCGATTCCTCCCGGGGTACGCCTTCTACCAGCGCAAACGCCTCCCCGGACCGATCGGGGAGGGCGTTGTTGGGGCCACGTTGGGGCCGGCGCTACTCCAACTCCTGCTCCTCGAGAGCGCTCCTGGGGGGGTAGCGTCCCGGGCGTGCCGCGGGACTGGGACGCCGAGACCTACGACGCGATCGCCGACCCGCAGTTCCGGTGGGGCTCGGCGGTCGTGGACCGGCTCCAGCTCGGCGGCGACGAGACCGTGCTAGACGCCGGGTGCGGTTCGGGGCGCGTGACCACGCTCCTGGCCGAACGGCTCCCCCGAGGTCACGTGGTCGCGCTCGACGGCTCAGCGTCGATGCTCGAGACGGCGCGTCGGCGGCTGGCGCCGTTCGGCGACCGGATCGGGTTCGTGCTCGGCGACCTCATGCTGCCGCTCCCGATCGCCGAGCTCGTCGACGCGATCCTGTCGACCGCGACCTTCCACTGGGTCCCGGACCACGGCGCGCTGTTCGCCCACCTCGCCGCGGTGCTCCGGCCCGGCGGGCAGCTGGTCGCGCAGTGCGGCGGCGCCGGGAACCTCGCCACGGTGGTCCGCGCGCTCGAGGAGCTCGGCGCGGATCCGTTCACCGGCAAGGTGTTCGCGACGCCCGAGCGCACCGCTGAGCGCCTTCGGGCATCGGGGTTCGTGGACGTCGAGTGCTGGCTGCACACCGAGCCCACGCCGTTCAAGACCCTCGAGGGGCTCGAGACGTTCCTGCGCACGGTCGCGCTCGGCGATCACGTCAAGGCGATGACCAACGTGGAGGGCGGCGCGTTCGCGCACGCCGTCGCCGCTCGGCTGCCACGGCGCGAACTCGACTACGTGCGGCTCAACATCGACGCTCGCCTCGCCGGGTAGCGGGACGCCGGATCAGGCCGCTTCGGCGGGTTCGAGCGCGGACGGCTCGAGCTCGAGCCGTTGGGCCGCCGCACGTCGCGAGAGGACCCACAGGCCCACCAGCCCGGTCGCGAGCGCGACCGAGCCGCCGCCCGCGAACGCGACCCGGGGGCCGAGGTGTTCGCCGACCCAGCCGGCGATCGGGGCACCGATCGGCGTGGTCCCGAGGAACACGATCCCGTACAGCGCCATGACGCGTCCGCGCATATCGGGTCGCGAGGTCAGCTGGAGCGTCGAGTTCGCGGTCACGAAGAACACGATCGACGCCACGCCGAGCGGCAGCATCGAGAGCACCGCGACGTCCAGGGTCGGCGCGAACGCGACGAGCGTCGTCACGATCCCGACGCCCACGGCTGCGAGGGCGAGCATGCGTTCCCCGGGCCGGGGGCGGCTCGCCATGACGAGCGCCCCCGCGAGCGAGCCTACACCGGCGACCGAGAACAGCAGGGCGAGCGTCCCTGCGTCACCACCGAACGTGCGCTCGGCGAACAGCGGGATCAGCACGGAGTAGTTGAAGCTGAACAGGTAGAGCACCGACATCAGCACGAGCGGTCGGCGGAGCTCGTCCGTCCGCCACGCGTAGCGGAACCCCTCGCGGATCGCGGCCGCCTGGCGCGGGGCGCGCTGGCGGCGGAGCTCGTCGGTGCGCATCGACAGGAGCGCCGCGATGACCGCGAGGTACGAGACGGCGTTGAGGAAGAAACACCACGACAGACCGATGCCGGCGATCAGCGCGCCGGCCAGCGCCGGGCCGACGATCCTGGTCCCGGTCATGACCGCGCTGTTCAGGCTCACGGCGTTCGGGAGGTCACGGTCCTGGACCATCTCGGAGAAGAAGCTTTGGCGCGTGGGCTGGTCGATCGAGGTCGTGACACCCTGCAGGAACGAGAGCGCGTACACCATCCAGAGCTCGACGACACCGGTCGCCACGATGGCCCACAGCCCCAGCGCGAGCACGCCGAACGTCACCTGCGTCGCGAGCAGGATCCGTCGCTTGTCGTGGCGATCCGCGAGCGCGCCGCCGAGGGGTCCGAACAGCAGGATCGGCCCGAAGGCGAGGGCCGTGTCGATCCCGAGCGCAACCCCGCTGCCCGTCAGCTGGAGCACCAGCCACGCGGCCGCGACCATCTGCATCCACGTGCCGGTGACCGAGACCGCCTGGCCGATGAAGAAGCGCCGGAAGTTCTCGGAGTGCCCGAGTGAGTGGAACGTCCGATGGATGGTCAGACGGACGGGGGTCACGTGCGGGCCCCGGACTGCGGGGTGGACGGTACGTTGGTGAGTCGCTCGAGGATCTCTGCGGCCGCCTCGAGGGTCCCGAGTTCCTCCGGATCGAGCGAGCGGAGCGCCTTGGCCAGGTAGGCCTCCTTGCGGCGCCGGCTCCGCTCGAGCAGCCGACGTCCGTCCGGCGTCACCCTCACCCAGGCCACGCGCCCGTCGGCCGGGTCGGGTTCGCGGACGACGAGCCCGGCCTCGACGAGGGCCGCGACGATCCGCGTCATCGTCGGCGGCTGGACCTGCTCGACGTGGCAGAGGTCGCGCATCGTCAGCGAACCCTGGCGTTCGGCCGACGAGAGCGCCGAGAGCATCGATGGCGTGACGCCCGCCTCGGCCTCCTGTCGGAGGCGCCGCGCCAGCCGGGTCACGCCGAGGCGGAGCCGGGCGGCGAGCGCGGTGGCGTCGACGGGAGCGATCGTGGTCACGCCCCAGATGATACTACGCAACGCTAATTAGCGTCGCGAAAGATATGTGTCCGCCGCTCCTCCGAGACGGGCCGAGGCTCGGAGATCTGCTAGATGAACAGCTGGATCGCGCTCTCCTTCATCTCGAGCAGCGCGGTCGCGGCCCCGATCGGCTCCTCGAGGCCGTCGATCAGGTCCTCGGTGCCGATCCCCATCAGGTCCATCGTCATCTGGCACGGGATCAGCCGGACCCCCATGTCACGGGCGAGCTCGAGCAGCTCGGTAGGGTGCGGGGTCTTGTAGTCCTCGGCCACCTTGCCGAGCATCCACGGCCCCATGCCGCCGAAGTTGTACCGAGACAGCTTCGCCTTCGCGGTCGAACCCGGGTTCATCTGGCCGAGCGCCCTCGTCATCCAGTCCTTCCCGGTCTTGCGGCGCCGCTCCGGCTTCACGAGCGCGAACAACCCCCAGAAGGTGAAGAACACACTCACCTCCATCCCGGAGGCGGCGGCGGTGGTCGACAGGATCAGCGTAGGCCACACCCGGTCGAGGTGCCCGTCCCAGGCGACGATCGTGATCTTGTTCTTCTGGTTGAACCCGTCGGCGGCGTCGCGTTCGACGAGCGCCTGGTCGATCAACTCGCGGATCGCCTCGGTGTCGGCGCCGGCGGCTCCGTCGTTCGTCGCATCGCGCGAGGTCTGGACCATCCCGATCACACCTTCCGGATCACGTAGCGGTAGACGCCCGACGTCTCGCTCGCGTCCAGGAGCTCGTGGCCCGACAGCTTCGACCACGACGGAACGTCCGACTTCGAGCCGGGATCGGTGGCCAGGAGCTCGAGCAGGTCGCCGGGGCGGGCGTCCCGCAGCGCCGTGTGCAGCGCGACGAGCGGTCCGGGGCAGGACTGGCCTCGAGCGTCCACGGTGGCGGTGATGACGTCCATCGGCGGAGACCTCCTTTCGAGCGGAACATGGTGATGGCTCTTCGGTGCTGGGGGTTCGCGGGCTCGGTGCCGGGTGCGACGCCTAGCTGCGGCGACCGCGGGGCACCGGGGGACAGCAGCATCGGTCGGGGATCATGGCCCCCACGAGACCTCGGCAGCGTGTCCGGATCATTGCAACTGCAAATGCTACCGGGGAGATGGGAAATGGCGCAACCCGGCTCACCTGAGGCCCAGCGCCCGGATCCGGCCGGGCGGCCACCACACGAACCAGACCCTCCCCCGCACGAGTCCCAGCGGCAGGGGTCCGAACGTCCGGCTGTCGCTCGAGCCTTCGGGATCGTCCCCCTCCACCCACACGCGATCGACCAGCGCGAGCCCGTCGGGCGCCACATCGCCCGAGGGGTGCGTGACGCGCTTGACGAGCTCGAAGCCGGGCCGTTCGGGATGCTCGACAACCACGACGTCGCCGCGGCGTACGCGCCTGGTGCGGAGCGCGAGCGCCCAGTCGCCGGGTTCGAGCGTCGGGCACATCGACGCGCCGGCCACCTCCACCCGGAACGGTCGCCAGCGCTGGAACCCGTACGCTGCAGCGATACCGACGAGCAGGCCGACGAACGCCACCTTCCGCGCTTCCGCACCCCGGTGATAGGTTCGGGTCACGGAACCCGGACCGTCCGAAGGAGGGAACACATGCTGGAAGCTTTGCTCAGACCACGCCGCGTCGTCCATGCGCACTGCGACCTGCCCTGCGGGATCTACGACCCGGCGCAGGCTCGCGTGGAAGCCGAGTCGGTGAAGGCGATCCAGACCCGCTATCAGGACGCGGAGAAGTTCAAGACCGCCGGGGAGAGCGTGGAGGACTACCGGATCCGCGCGCTCGCGATCAAGGAGGCGCGCGCCGATCTGGTCAAGGAGCACCTGTGGGTGCTGTGGACCGACTACTTCAAGCCAGAGCATCTCGAGAAGTACCCGCAGCTCCACGAGCTGTTCTGGAACGCGACCAAGGAGGCGGGTCTGGCCAAGAAGGCGCAGGACCCGGCGCAGGGCCAGAAGCTGCTGGACGCGATCGACGAGATCGGCAAGATCTTCTGGGAGACCAAGGCGTAGACAGCGCGGTTCCGAACACGGTGGGCTCGGGCTCCCCTCTTCGTCTCGACCCGGACCGGATCCGCCCGCGGGCGGATCCCTGAGTGACCGCGTGAAGGACATCGGTCTGGTCGGCGTCCAGTTCAGTGGGAAGTCGACCCTGTTCACCGCGCTCACGCGGACCGGCGGTCACGGGGGCCAGGCGAACCACGCCGTGGTGCCCGTTCCCGACCCCCGCGTCGACGTCCTGACCCAGATGGAGCACTCGCGCAAGACGGTCCACGCGCAGGTGGGGTTCGTCGACGTCCCGGGCGGGACCGCCTCCGCACAGGGGATCGCGAAGCTGCGCGAGGCATTCCCGGATCTTCCGGACAAGCTCGACCCGCGCACCGTCTTTCTCAAGCTGCGCGAACTGCGAAACAAGTGGTGACCGAATTCGGGCTCTGCCCCCGAATTGCCTATCGGCGTCCTACCAGCGAAAGAAACTCATCGCGCGTCGCGAGGTGGTCGCGGAACACGCCGAGCACCGACGAAGTGAGCATGGTGGAGTTCTGCTTCTCAACGCCGCGCATCATCATGCACAGGTGGCGCGCCTCGATCATCACGCCCACGCCCTTGGCGTCGACCGACTCCATGATGACCTGCGAGATCTGGTCGGTGAGACGCTCCTG
>Ga0208890_1000009_pt1 | contig 17014 bp, 19 predicted proteins | sample SoimicmetaGmgHPA_FD_188328 | JGI IMG/M metagenome (GOLD analysis project Ga0208890, IMG submission 188328) | Soil and rhizosphere microbial communities from Laval, Canada - mgHPA (SPAdes) (version 2) | ecosystem: Environmental > Terrestrial > Deep subsurface > Rock core/Sediment | place: Laval...
AGCGATTGCAGCCAGTCCAGCGGTATTGAACAGATTGCCGGAACCGATCTTGCCTCGCAGTGTCGTGCCGAGGTTCGTGATGAAGTCGTTGAACTGCGTATCCGCACTGCTACCGTACGTGTTCGGGTCGAAGTTGTCGCCGAGCTTGAGCGTAGACGCTGCCGTACGTCCCTGGTTCGCAATGTCGCGCAGGCTCTGCTGCTCGCCCGCAACCGTAGTAGTGCCGATTTCGTTCAGCTTCGCTAGGACGCCAGGGTTCTGTCGGTCAAGTTCCGATTCGGCCGCAGTCTGCCCAGACGGAGTGATGACGCCGCGCGATAGCATGTTCTGAATGATCGCATCCGCGTTCTGGCGCTGTTCGGCGTCGATGCCCGTCACGTACGGATTGATCGTCTGCATGTTGACGCGCGTCGTATCGAAGTTTCCAGGGAACAGCTTGTCGAGTTGCGCATTTGCTTTGGCCTGGGCGCCAGAAGTCTCTGTGTTGTAGATGCGCGCACCAACGTCCTGGAATGCTGCACCAGGGTTCGGATCGGTTGGCGAGATGCCAGCAAGGATACTGGAAATCTGCGAATCGATGTCGGTTGCGTACTGCGACGGATCGAGTCCTTGCTGTCGGAAGTAGTCCCGAGCAGATGTACTACCGCCTGCTGCCGAACTAGTACGGAGAGCCAACAGATCGGCCTTGTCCTGTGCGGCCTTTGCAGTAGCTGCATCTTGCGCCTTCTGTGCAGCCGCTTCCTGCATCTGTTCAACTTGCACGCTGTTGTCTGGAGGCATGCTAGGTGCTGACATTTCATTTGCTCCTCTGCTTGTCCTCGCGAATGCGGGGACGGTAGTGGTACAGTTTTCCGATTGGTTCGAAACCGATACTCCTGATTAACCTGTCCATTCCCTCATCGTTTCCTCCTCCGGTGTACGTAGCTCCGATGATTGTCGCCTTGCGAGCTAGTGCCCAATTAAGGTACGCGCGCATGAGCTTCAAGGCATTTGGCAGCGTACGCCACTCCGGTAGTATGAAGAAAAACACATCGTTGGTCACCCGATCCCACGAGAATGCCATCGTTACACAGTAGCCACCGATACCGCCGACGATCTCTCCAACGTCATTCACAAGCAAAAATGTTACAAAGTAGCCATCGTTATTAACGTTCTGCTCCAGTAGTGCCGTGACGCGGCTACGATCAACGACTACACCAGCGTAGTTTGGCAGTTTCGGTACTTCACGTGCAGCAACATCGGCTATGTATGGAATGTCACCCATCCCATAGCGCCGTAAGGTAGTGCTCTTGTCTCGTGTTCTTGACGGCATCTCACTTACCTGTGTTTGGTCTGCTCAATAGCCCGGCGTATTTCGTCACAAGTCTCTGTTACCGTCACGTATTTGCCGTCTGAAGTGCTGACCATGCAACGAACCCCCTCGGTGAAATGTTTGTTGCTCTTGCTCGACGGCGCCGCACGCATGCTAGTGATCGATGGTGCATTGATGTCAATCTCCTCTCCCGCCAAGCCATGCAGGACAATGATCACCGTTGAACCGGCGAGAATAGTCATGTCCGCAGCCCTGTTTCCCGCCCCCCACCTTCGTGAGGGCTTGCTTCGCGAGAATGAAGTTTGACTCAAACAATTCCCTCACGAAAGTGGGGGTGATTCCAGCACTTCGATACGCGCTTTCAGTTCCTTCACCGCATTCAGTAGCGCAAAGATCAATGGCGTAGTGTCGAGCACACGCATATCATCGACCGGCACACCGTCAATGTAGGCACTGGTCAGCGTAACCATTTCCGGGAGCACAGCCTCGACTTCTTGCGCGATCAAACCAGCAAACTTTCGTCCATCAGCCGCCGATTGAGCATGACTGCTGTTTGGATAAGGTACTGTCTTCGTGGCATCCGGTGCATCCTGCGTGTCATTGCCCTTGTATGTGTAAATAACAGGTTGCAATTTGGCAATATCGTCGAGGCCACGCTTGTACTCGCCTTGTACGTTCTTGATGCGAATGTCGGAACTGTCAGCCCACGCGCCACCACCAGGCTTGTAACCATTGAAGTTCGCCGTGATGTTCCCACAAGTGAAGTTGTTGGACGAGAGATTACCTGCGAATGATGCTATTCCGGTTGCGCGGGCGATAGCGAACGGCGCATTGATAACTACCCCAGCATCGTCGTAGCGATACAGTGTAAAGTCGCTCCCAACACTGCCGCCAGTTTCGGAACCGGAGTCACCCAAATACAAAACCCAACGAGACTTGCCATTCATTGAACCGCCAATATAGTTTCCTTGGCCACTCGCCGGCTTGTTCAAGGATACAGAAGCATATCCACTAACCGGACTAATGCCGATCAAGCCATTTGCATTGAGGGTTCCGGCGACTGTCAGGACGCCAGTGACGGTGCCACCTGCCTTCGGCAACAACGTCGTATCGGTCGGATGAATATGCGCTCCATCTGCCCATTTTCCACTTGCTCCAATCGTTGCAACACCATCCATTACCGGCGCAACGGTTGCAACCACAGGCATCGCCGCAGCTACTTGCGCCGCTGTCTGATAACCAAGTGGATTACTTGCAGCATACCTTGACGTATCGGTCGGATGAACATGATCCTCGCGCGTATAGGCTGGCGACACACCAACAACGCCAGGCGTCGCATCCATCAATGGCATAGCGCCGCTGGGTGGAGGTATGCTCCCGCCGCCAGTCACATTTGCTATAGCATTTTGCACAAATGCAGTCGTGGCTACCTTTGTTGTAGCGTCTATCATCAACGCTACTGTAGGTGCTGTCGGCGCACCCGTAAACGCAGGACTATTCAGTGGCGCTCGCGATGTATCAGTTGGATGCACATGGTCGCCGCGCGAGAACATCGTTGAGGCACCTGCTGCAACAGCCCCATCCATTGCAGGCGCCGCATTAGAAGCCTGATTGATAACAAATGCTGTCGTGGCAACACTCGTATCGTTGTCATTAGTTGCAGGCGTCGGTGCAGTTGGATTGCCTGTGAATGCTGGACTCGCAGTCGACGCCTTGACCGCAACAACTTCATCAATGGCAGTTTGCACATTGGTAGCCACCAGATGGCTTACTGCATTGCTGTAGCCAATGCCAGAGGCTGTCTGAGGCGATAAGCTGTTGTATGTGAATCCCCAATAGGCAGCATCGTCATTGATCGTACCAGCAGCATTGCTGACATGCTTGGTCGCACATACTGCCTGAATGTTCCGACCTGCCGTTGTGTCGTACACCATATCACCAGGGTTGTATGCAGTATTGTTCAGCCACTGCCCCCGCACCTTGAACGAGAGCATAATCGCATTCCAGTATGTCGGATGGGCCGCTCGATCCTGCGCAAACGTTGTCGGCGATGCAGTACTCGTATGCGAAGTTACACACACCCACGTTGATGCATCGACAGGATCGATTGCCTGATTGCCAAGGACGTAATTGGTCGAATTCGTCCATACCGAAGTGCCATTGGCAGCCGCTTGACCATACATCAAGGCATCGATAGCGTCAAACGAGTCCCAAACGCCCTGAATCCACGGCTCGGACATGAAGTCGGTCTTGGGGAACCGATAGAACTTGGTGTATGTAAGTGTCATGGACCTACCTCACGAAGGGCTGTTTGAGTCACACAGAGGATTAACGCTTGTATTTGCCACGGGAGTACAGGAACGATGCACTGAGGACTTGGAGAGGCTTCGTGGTTGTTCCGACGACTCTCAGCTTCAGCAACTTGAACTTGACCGGAGAGCCCCAAAGTCTAGGATCGTCTCCACGCCTGCCACCGCCCATCGGCCCATCATTGTAACCTGCGCCAAGCGTTCCGCCTCCAATGAATTTCATCGACAGCGCAGGACCAAATCGCACAATGCCGGTATCGTCCTTATACAACCCATCCACATACGCCTCTACTGTGTACTCGGCCGAACCCACTGTTCCGATACTAATGAACCGCAAGTGTTTAGACTTCATCGGGTCTTTGCCCGAGAGCCACGGCAACTCCATCTCGAACGAAATCGGAATGCCATTGTATACCGCCCAATAAGCAGGGAATGCAGCAACGTCAGCAGCCATCGTAGTTGTGCCACTTGTATGTGCCTGCATGCATGTGTACGATATGTTATTGACAGTATCTCGAATGATCTTATTGACTGCATACGCTGTGCTGGGTGCCCAATTAGCATCTCTGTCATTCATTCGATCCGCGTTCCAATTCTCTCCCAGGAACACAGGATTGCCATGCTGGAATATTCGCATACCAGCACCGTAAAACACACGTCCAAGGAACGTAGTGCATGCACACGTCCATAGCGTCGGAAAGTCGTACTCGGACCACGAACTATAGTGTAGGTTCTCGCTCCCGGTATGCACAAAAGCACGTCCAGACGGATTGAACAAAATCGTATCATGCCACAGCGGATCGTGGATCAGGAAGCAGTTGTTCTGCTGCTGCGCATCCGTCAGATTACCTGTTACGTTTCGGTAAAATGGCTCAATACGGTCACTGACATGATCGCTGGTAACGTTGCCACTGAATAGATTACGTTTCGCATCACTGAACCCATCGAGGCCAGTAAAGATCATGTCGTGTTCAACTTGAGTCACACAGCGATGACCCAAAAGACCGAATTTCGGTAGCGTATCAGGAAACTGTGGCTTGTGAGTACCTCCCGAATCGTAGTTCCCAAGTAGAACAAGCAGCGTTTGACCCTGAAAGAATATGAGCAGATAGCTACGAAAACCAGCAAGACCGCGAATGGCAGCGGCACCTTGCGGCGAGTACGCTCCCACGTCAATAGAAATCGAGTCGTTCGGCACCGGATCGCCAGGAAACACGCCAGAAGTGCCCACTGCCGATATGTAGATAGTCGTTGGCTGGTTCACAATCCCAGCAACGCAATGGTAATTCTGCGCAACGCATCCGTATTTGCCTATTGGCGTGTTCACGTTACTGCCAGTGGCCAAGTCCTGCAAATACGTGACGTGAAATACCTTGTCGATACTGACAGGCTTATCAACTCCGTTATGGATGATAAGCTGATCCTTGAACGGCACAAAGCTAACGGCAACGAAAGCACCGCTCCAGCCACCCGGAGCCCCAGGCAACGCAGCCGCTATCGTTGAACTCCAGATCGCATTGGCAACACCATTAGGCAGCACCGAAGCCATCTGACCAGTTGTCGTCACAACGATCAGACGACCATTGAAGTACGTCATGTCCATGATTGTGCCGGTCACGATGCCGGTCAAATCAGTGAACCAGTTACTGCCAAAACGCACTTGCTGACCACCAGACGGAGTGCGCCGGTAGTTCTTCAACGTTACGGCATACTTAGGCTCCATACTGAAGTCGTCATCGACAGCATTCAGCCCTCCGCCAAAGTTCCTGAGCGATAGGTCCAGGAGCTTTGACGCTGGCGTCTTGTGCTGAAACGTCTTTGGGAACAGTGCGGACATTTTGACTCACCCAACGTTGCCGATTACCCATTCATTCGGTATGCCGGAACGACCACCAGAGCCGAACGTAATCTCGAACGACGACAGTTGCTGTTGAATGTCCTTGTACCGCATCTCCATCATGTTCTTCGTCATATCGGCAGCCGCAGCATTCAGATCGTCCGTGGCTAGCGTGGCCCAAGCCGTACCATAGACCAACATGTCACGATCCAGGTACATTATGTCCTGCCAGTCCCAAGCATCACGCAGGATCGGGTAGAACTTGGCGAATACGTTGATCTTGCCAGTAGAAGTCCTTGGCAGTATGTAGATACGTTTCAGGGCATAGTCCGGGTCAAGCACATTGAGGCTGTTCCAATATACTGGACCTGACCCTGACAGCATATCCCCCTGAAACGGACTTATAGACCGTGGTGCAATGCTCAGATTCGCATGGGCACCATCCCGACGTACTGCAATGATGTCCTCGAAGTCTAGTACAGACTCTAGCTCGTTGGTTGTAGGTATGCCCTTCACACCGTCGAGCGTCAACTGGACCCAATTACAGTAGTGACGCCAGTTGTATTTCTTGTAGAGCATATTGAACGCCCGGATGGCATCCGCGAACATGCGATCATCCGAGTACATCTGCACGCCAGGACCGGAAACCTCACCGACGAGTTCCTGAGCGTCGTCAACGATATTTCGAATCGTCGCAGGCATTGTCCACCCTTCCCTGTCTGAGTCAAACAGTGGGCCGGTTCGCACGGCCCTCCGGGGATTACCGATCTTCCGATGGGAGAATGGTATTTCCTGCCACGTTCGCAGGACGCCATCCTCACAACTACAATCGGGGCTCGCCACCCGGTGCGACTGTGAGTTCAGCCTCCGAAGTGCTGAATGCCCAACAAGCCACCATTGCCTGCCGCATTCACGCTCCCGTCACCGAACAGTTCGATTTCGATCTTGGTAACACCGTTCAGCGAAGCCGCAGCCTGATACGTGCCGCGAGGGTCGCCGGTGACGTTCGTTGCCGGATCAGTCAGGTCCGCCAACACCTGGTTCGTGCCTGTGATGGCAGCCGCCAGAATCGTCGCACCTGCTTCACGAGCAAAGGCAATGATGCCCTTATACGGGAAGCCGAGTTTCACGTCAGTACCGACCGAGACAGTGATCGCATTCGTTGACGGTGTGATGTTCTTCACTGATAGAACACGGTAGAACGCCTTTTTGCCGACAAGCCCAGCCGACGCAGCCGCCGAGCCAGTAAACCGTTCAACCATCGGCTGGCCGAGATAGTCCTGGCCGTAGACATCGACGACGTTTGCATTGCCAGGAACGCCCGACGGTGTAACGACAATATTGCGTCCGTACGGAGAGTCGGCAACACCAACAGGCGATATTGCCACGCTCGTATTCGCCGCAGAGTTGGCTGCAATGAGCGTTCCGTACTTGGTAGGGTTCGCAGCCGCCGGAGTACCGAGACTGAACGACTGCGGTTCAAGATCAAGCATGTCAGACGAATACGACATCGCCTTGACATACATATTGACGCCTTGCTGGAAGAACTTACGGTCCTGAGCGCCCATTATGCTGCCTCCCTGTCTATGATCTGCTCAGGCATCAACTGCGGACCAGTCTTTGCACAAGCCATCTGGATGACCATGGTTTCCATATCGATCATGGCACCGGCGCGAGCGTCATTGTCTTGCGCCAGCATCACCCGTCCGAGCGGGCTGTTCGGGTCCGTCAGGCCGTCCAGGTTGATGACCCGAGGCTTCAGGTGCAGATTGTAGTGCTCCAGAAGCTGCCTGGTCGGAAACCGCGCGACGTGACCACGCGGGAAGTACACCATGTACCCCGCAGGCTCCTCGACCATCTCGCGCTTCCACTCGTACTGATCGCGCGACTTGGCATTACCCTTCTTGGTCAAGACGAGACGCACCTTTTCCCGCTTGACCGTACCCTGCAACTCCCGCACCACAAACGAGAGTCGCGCACCGATCATGTTTGCCGTCATCATGTGACGTTACTCCTGTGTTTGACTCAAACGCTAGTTAGTGAGGAAGGCATGCGTCCGGTAGTTGCGCCATGTGCAGAGTTGACCTTCCCACACGACGCGACGACCCGTAGCATCCATCGACCACGGTGCAACAAGCTGCTTGATCTTCATGTTGACACCACGCAGCACATGCAGCGTCATGTAGCCGTCATTGACGAAGTACGCCTGATTGGCGTTCAGTTTCTCGTCGAACAGCAACGGAATGCCGTTGTGGGTTGTGCCGACAATCCCCAGATTGACAAGTTTCTTGCCAGTTCCTGTGGCGTCCAGGTCGATGTGTTGCTTGTCACGGGCCGCAGCCTTGTGCATTCTGTAGATGTTGCGACCGGCAAAGATGACAGTAGGCTGCGGAGAGCTTTGGCCGTCTGTTGACCGATTGAGGTCAAGTTCGGTGATGTCATCGAATGCCTCCTCGATGTTCTCAGGCGTGAGCGTCCCTGTGAAGTCGTACGCCGACGTTCTCCACTGGCTCTCCGTCGCCATGCTGATGCCACCAACTGAGCCACTGGTAGGATCAACCGGAATGAGATTGCCGAGACCGTTTGGGTCGGTTCCGGCGCCCACACTCGTATGGTACATAGCGAACTGACGAGAGATAGACTCATCCAGGGCCATGATCTTGCCCTTGATGATCTTGAAGATCGCCGCACGACCCTGGTTCTCGTCCTCTTCCTGGTCGGAGATGATAAGCGATCCGACGACCCGTGACATGAAGTGATTGACCGTCACGAATTCGTTAGTCTGGTTCACCGGCACAGTGTCGTAGTACTGCATCGATGTCACATTGGGATTGAGGCCAGTAATCAGCGGATTGCTGATCTGCGGGCCGCCATCCTCGACCACCACACGCTTCTTCGCATGGAGGTATGCGCTGACTGTACCGGAAATCGCAGATGCCATAATCAGCTTGGCGCGGCTGCGAGTCAACATAGCGTTGACAACCGTGTCGAGAGTTGCCATTATACTGCTCCTGTGTTTGACTCAAACACCCAAAGCGTCGAGTGTCTCCCGAAGGATCGAGTCGTACGATTGGTTTACTGGTGCCATGTCGCCTTGCCCAGCGAACGAGGGTGCTCCACGTCCGGTCGGCATTACTCGTCTTGCCTGCCTCACCTGCCGGTTGCCGTTCTGAGATGTCAACCGCATGTGGTTCAACTGTATTCTGGCCCATACTTCACTCATCGACATATGCTGGAACTGAGGCTGGCTCAGAACAGCATGGAAGATGGGTATGTACTCCCTCGCCGAGGGGTTCTGGATAAAGAAACCTTGAACTTCACGCTCCGTCTCCTGATAGACACGTTGCGCCGTTTCCTGCTGCTGCTGAGTTTGCTGCTCAGCTTGCATACGTTGCTGTAACGGCGTCAACGCACCCCTAATTTCGTTCTGCACCATGCCCATGAGAGCATGAGTATCCACACCGCCGGGCGCAATGCCGATCTTTGTCACATCGACGCCAGCAGCCGCAGCCATCGTCAGAATACGCTTGAGCGCACTTACAGGGTCACGTTTCGCCTCAGACGCAATCTGCATCGCCGTGATGGACTCAGAGTCGTCCAGCCCAAGACGTGCCGCAGCCGTGTTCCGGTCGTTCAACTGAGCCGTCAACTGCTCCACACGCCCATGGAACTGCTGCCCTAGCTCGATAGCGCGATTCAGACGCCCAGACAAGTCCTGGGACCGAATCTGCTCCGTGGCAAGTTCGCGCCTCGAACGCTGCGCCTCCTGATACATGCGGGCCTCAAATCCCGCCTTGGCGACGACCTTCCCATCAGGTCCAATGAGGTTCCCACGCTGATCCGCCTGTACTTCCGCACCACGCGGCAACTGTCCCGGCTGTTGCTGTCGCGCTTGAGGCTGTCCAGGCTGTTGACGCTGCGGTTGCTGCTGTCGAGCCTGTCTACGATCCTCGTTTGACTCAAACGCTTCACCACGTGGTTGTGGCTCTTCTATCTCACCGTAGTCTTCACCACCTCCTAACTCTTCTCCGCCTTCATCGCCGCCAAGATCAGCCTCGTCCATTCCGAGGTTATCCAGCACCATATCCATGGCACTCTCTGAACCACCGTCCAGGTTCCGTTCCGTCATCACACTTCTCCTACTGCATTGGGTTCAATTTGGCTAGTGGGGACTTCTTGGGTAGTATCGGTGGCGGCGCCTTTGGCGGAGCAGCCCCACCACCAGACGGCGGCGGTGCTGGCCCGGCCGGGGGCGCGCCTTGTTGAGCATTCTGCGCATGCAACTGTGCAACATGCTGTAGCAAGTAGCTCATAATCATGTGCGGATCAGCACCTGAGTTCTTCATTTGCACAACTTGTGCCTTGACATCTGGCGGAATACTGGCTAGCAACTGCTCAATGTTCTGCCCAGGCATCGTACCTGGTCCCTGTGTCGGGGATGGCGTAGGCGCTCCTGGCGTTCCAGCATCCGCACCACCTGGAGGCTGATCTGCGGGCACGTTTCCACCAGGCTGTGTTCCACCAGCCGAGCCAGCACCCTGACCAGTCTTTGCCGTAATCTCCGCATCGATTGCTGCCCAATCCTCTGGCTGGATCACAACCTCTGTGAATGCCTGTTGCAGCACCTTCAGCATCACTTTCAGTGTCGCGCCGGGTGCCGCTTGCGCAAATTGTCCAACGGCCTGCGCAATCTGAATCGCCTCCTTCTTCTTGAATATACTATTCGGCTTCTCCATACTGCCAGCAACGATTTCCATACTGAACGTACTATTCAGCATCGCAACAGACATTTGTTTGTAATTCCGACCCAACGCAGGCCCAATGAGCCCAATCACATCCTCCACGCTCATGTACTGCACACACATTTCGGCGAGTGAAATCGCTATGTCAGCAACAACATCCTCCACAACGTCAACCTTCGCCCCAACCGATAGCTTCATCGACTCCTGATACGTGTTGACGGCATCTTCGTTCGTGTTCGTCTTGAACTGAACACCGCGCAACGCATCGCTCGTATTCGTGATACGGTTGATTGAGTCAAACAGGTCTTCTTTGTTGAACAATTCCTTGTACGCATCCATTCGAGGATACAACGACTCGAAAATATCCGAAATCTTGCCCTCACCAGCCTTGATGCCGCAGATGTGTTTCAAGTCACTTCCGATGCTTTCCCCACGAATGCCGTTCAGCATCTTCTCGACCTGATCGCCATCCACCTTATCCGAATTGTAGAAAAAGAAGTCAAACACCGACGTTCGCATACGTCGCAACTTGCGGTTGATCGTGTTGATTTCGTCCTGCTGATCCAAATAGTATGCAGTCTCGCCCACACCGACTGTTCCGCCAGTGCTCATAGTGTAGCCAATGATGAAATACGGAAAAAAGCGTGTGATGTGCAATGGATCATCCCACACCCACAAAGGCCATTTCCAATCATCACGATGGAACAGCATAACGCGATGCGTCAGCTTGTCCCAGACCAAATAGCACTCTGTCGTATACATTCTCAAATACGCAGTACGCTCATCATCCGTATGATGTGCGCTATCCACAGCGTCTTCCATAGCCTGCTGCACAAACCCCAATCCGTCATCACGCTTGCCGTCAGACGTGTCGAATGAAGCCTTGTGCGTAGGCTTGTAAATAAGAACACGCGCGCCACAGTCGTAATTGCTCGATCCAGGGTCGTTTGACTCAGACGCAGATTCTGGATCGGGCTTCGTGAATCGCTGTGTGAGCATTGCAGTCGGCAAAAAGACCCGCTCAGCCATCCACTCAGCATCCGTACCGTCCTGCAATTCCGAGTACGGATCGATGATCAGATTGTGCGGCAAGATATTGCCAAGGCTTGGACCGCTAGGCTTCATCACTTCCATGTTCATCTCTAGGGCTTCCATCTGCCCGTAGAGCATAGAAACTGCCTCTTGCGTCTTCGCAGTGGCTAATTCCTGTGTAATCTGACTCATCTGCTGGATAGCGATTTCCCTCGAATCGTCTTTTCGAGTATAGTCCAGCTTCATGACACCGAAATTCGTCAGCAGCCCAATGCCGACGCACTTCTTAATCTTTTGCTTCGCATGCAATGATGTCCTGAAGAGCGTATTTATCAGCTTCTCCATCGCTCGACAGAACTCTTGATCCGAGTCGTCGGACGTGCTGACAGTAATATCTGGGTTTTTGCTGTAGACCGCAGGCAGCATGATGTTCAGGTTCGAGAACACCACATTCTCAGTCACATCGCCACGCTTGAAAACGCCACGCGACGACTCAATCGCACGACCTTGGCTGTTGTTGTAGTATCGGAAAATCTCGTCCCACATCAACGTGATTTGTTCGTAGGCTTTCGTAGCCGCATTGATCTTGCGCTGCCACAACTTACCCACAGACGAGCTAATCGCTATGCGACTGCCTTCGTAAATCTGATATACTGGCGCAGGCTCTTTGCCAGGCTTTGCAGGTGCACTAGCATCGTCGCCCACATCGGTCGGATCGCTATCGTTAATATCTGCGAAGGTCATTTGCCAGCCCCTAGTAAAATGTTAGTGCAGCCCAAGGTTCCTAGCGATACCACCGAATAGTTCGGCAGCTATCCAGAAAGCAACTGCTGCCCACCCAAGATGCCATCGCGTATTTGGACCGGCTGGGTACTGATTCCATATCGCAGCAAGAAAAGCACATACGAATGCGAACACAAGTAAAACCAAACCAACGTTCTGCATTGCTTCCTCCTCATGAATCACTAAACGGCTGTAGTACAATCACGTAGTCGCAGCTTGGGCACTCGTAGGCTGTCTTGATCGTTCGCGCTTGCGGACCCTTCGCTACCGTAGCCATCTTCACAGCCTTGCCGCGCAACTCAGCACAGCGCGGGCACACAGGCTCACTGTTTGACTCAGACACGATTGCTACCCTTGTACCCAAGCTCCGTCTCATGCCAATACTGCCACTTCGGCGGCAGCGCCGACTCCGGCACTACGATCTTACTTACCTCCGGCAGATAGCTCAGCATGTATTTCAATGCATTCATCGCATGATCATGTGCATCCATCGGCTCATCGATCCGCTGGCCAGCAGTGTTCTGCTTCCAGTAGTACGACGACATCTCGTCACCAATGAACGCCAAATCATCCACGAAATAGATCATCGGCCCAGGGTCTTCCCTCGTAATAATATGCGGCACACCCTTCTTGCCAGCCAAATACGAATTGACCTTCGCGATGCCCGTCACGATATTGTTGCTCGAAGGTCGCATGTAAATCTTATCGTCCTGATACAGCTTCGCAATTGTCGAGCCAGTTTCCTTCATTCCAGCAACGACCGTCTTCTTGAATATGGAAGGATCAGCATGGATACGATTGTTGAACATCAGCAATCCGGCATACCTTGCCCTGATGTCCCTAATCGCTTGCGGCTGCATGTTGTATGGAAAGTCGCTCTGGTAGAACCCATCCAGAACGATCACACGCCCACGGTCATCCACAAATCCCATCAAGTAACAGCTTGGCGAGACTATACCAAAATCGTAAGCCTCCACTGCTTGAATTTGTACGTGTCGCAATAGGCACTCTGCAAGGTAATTCTCGGCCTCCGCACGCGATAGGGTATGTACCGCCGGATCGTAATCTGGATGGACCAGCCCCTCGAATGCAACCCACTTTCCGAGCAAGAAACGGTCACGCATCTGGCCCTTGTAAGTGGCTTCGAGTCCGACAATATAGTCATGGGACAGATTCGCCTTGTTCGCATACGTGTCTGACTCAAACAGTTCCATGAGAGGCAGCCCCGTGTCGGAATCGATGAGCAGCTTCTCGACCTTCTGACCAGTCTTCAGCCACAACAAGTACGGCTGGATCAATTCCTTGTAGAACCAGTTGTGCGATGGGTTCGCCGTCAGCATCAACCACCGTGGACCACTCGCTGGCATCGTCAAGTCTTCGTCGTCCGCTAGATACGATGCATCGCCACGGAGACGGCCAAGCAAATCCAGGAAGTCCTTGTGTATGATGCCAGGGTCTTCGACCTGATCGACCCCTACCCAATCATACGTTGCAGACAGCAAATTGCTCGTCGCGCTACCATCGCTACGACCCCTGCCACGCTGCGATATGTACCGGAAATTGACAATCGAGCCATTCTTCATATAGCACGTATTGTCATCAATAGTTGGCTTCTTCAAAATCCAGTCAGGCGGGCACCACTTAAAGAACACGCGCCTGAGCGTATCATTCAGCTTCGGATATGTCTCGCGGGCAAGGAGTCCATTGCAACCTGGATAGTCCTTGACCAGCTTCAGTGCCTTGACCGCGAGTGCAGTCGTCTTTCCATTAGCAAACGCTCCGCCGAATACCTGTATCTTCGCCCGGCTATGATAGAAGCCAGACTGCACAGACCCTTCGATGAGTTTGTAATTCGGCATTTGAGTCAAACACCCTTATTGTCGGACGGCTTGTTTTTGCCAATGGCCCGTTGTCGAATCTGCTGCTTGATACGTTTCAAGCGTATCCACCGTGACAAGGGTTTCTCCCGGATACTGAGGCGTTGCCGCCGCGACCGCCGCCACGTTCGCGACATAGCGATTCACCTTCGAATACGGCGGGTCGGTTGCAGCAAGCATAGCGTCAGTACCGGCCTTGTTCGGAACCCACGTCATTCCGTCACCCGCTCGGCCAGCGCAACGCCACTAGATCGCTTCTCGTAGGCTTCGTGCGTTGTTAGTGACACGACATCACCAATATGACACACGACAGTATCAGAGTCCTCAGCCATCTTAGGCGCAGGCACATCGGCCGCAACCATCACTAGCTTGTTCTTCGGAAAGACAGCGCCGTCAGTCAGCACCGTCCATTCGACAGGTTCATTCGGGTCCGGTGCTGGCTTGGTCACCACTTCCTGCTCATCCGCTTCCGGGTCGTCGCCTAAATCCGGAGTCCACTCGTCACCGTGCGATTTCCTTTTCGTCATTTCATCCTCCTACGTTGTCGATTGTCATACCGTTGACGGCAACCTCAGCATCACTGTCACCCTTGACAATCGTAATGCGGAGTTCACTATGCGCACCCTTGTTCTCAGCCATATCCTTTGGCCGAACGCCTGCACGATCAAGGATGTCAATGTTGGCACGCAGAACATTGCTCTCCTTTTCCCCGTACATAGCAATACGATGCACGCTATCCAATGCATCGTCCGCATATGCCGCAATCTTCGAGACAAGACGCTTCGACTTCGCACTAACGAATTCACTCGCAACGATTTCGAATGTCTCGCTGTATCCTGGATGCTGCCGCACCTGCCTCACTTCGGCTGGCGTCATCTGCAACATCTCAGCAATGTCGCGATCAGTAATCCCCATAATCGTCAGGGTGAATACGATCGCGATACCCTTCATGGCTTTCGGTGAGGCTGGCAACTCAGGAACGGCCCGCTTACGTGCCGGTTTGTACTCACTACTCGACTTCACGTGACTCTTCGCTACGTCGTCAAACAAGACCTCAGGAGGAATCGTCTTGCCGTCCGCCGTCACGTAAGGATCGCCCCAAGCTGCCAGCCTCGACCTCGTAGCAACAGCCCGTCCAGAACTCTTGCCACGGTACTTCTTTCCGTTTGACTCAAACACCATGTTACCAAGTCCCCAGCGGGTTCCCATCCTTGTTCGGCACCGCATTCGAGCCAAACGTCGAACGCTGCGACCACTTCAAGATGTCATTCTTGTACTCGGTCACGTCCGCGGCCGTCGTCGCACGATTAATAAGAGCAATCTGATTGATCGTGCGCTTGCCGCCAAGCTCGACATTCGGCTCAATACTCGGAAACGTATACGTGGCAGTACCGCCGGGAGCCACACCGGCGGTTGCATTCATAATGGCACGAAGCGGAAAACCGATCTTCGTGCCAAGTTCGTGAGCCGCATAAGTCCGTCGGCCTTCCCTGCCAAGGATGCTGGTCAGTGTCAGCAACCCTGCTGAGTCAGCAAACAAACCACCCTTCACCTTCGCAGTAGCTGTGTTCGTTCCCATTTAGAGCCTCCTGTTACGCGCGATTAAGCATAAAGACGTTCGGCTTGATGCCGTTCGCCGTCCCTTGCATGAAATTCGGATTGCAGCCAGGCTCAGTATGCCCGACATTCGGCGGTACTAATGCGGCTTTCGCAGTGTTCACTGTCACCTGCGCCGCAACCTTGACTGAGTTTGCCTTGTGAATGGCATCCATCTCAGCCATACTCTGATCTTGTGCCATCACATCTGCTCTTGCCGGATGGCCTGCTCAGCATCAATCGCAGCCTGCTGATTCTGCAACTGCTCCGCAATGATCGCCGACTTCACTGCGACTTCCGTTTCCTTGTCCCACACGCCCTGCGGCATGTCTGCATTCGGATTGAGTTCCGGCGACCCTGCCGCCCTCCACTTCGCCAGTTCCACCTGGACAATCTCGTGAATCTCGGCCCGCTTCTTTTGTGCATGCCGATCGATGATGTCTTGCGTCTGATCTGTGGTCGGTCCGGTCATTTCAAGTCTCCTGTTTGAGTCAAACACCGGAAAAAGAGTGGGGACCGAGCACATTTGCTGACCTATGCACTCGGTCCCCTGTAAAGATGGGCATGGCACGAGGGTAAAAGCAGCGGCCGCAACGCGCTCATTACCCACTTCACTGGTCGTCTCAAAAAGCACCCGGCCTCCAGGTACTCAAGGCTTCCAAATAGGTGCGCGCTGGAAAGGATTAAAGACACGCGCAGCTATACCATACAATCCCATCATTACAACCAAATATAGCACATATTCGCGTGCGTGTCAAGCATTATTTTCACTAAACTATCAATTTGATAGCACTTTTTTTCAATGAAATATCAAAATACACCACAAAATTCACTGTTTGACTCAAACAATACTCAAAAATGCACCACAAAACTATCAAACAGCACCCGATTTCCCCCTCCCAACTATCATTTTGAACCGCTTAACCGCATCGCCGACCACCACACAGTCACTACAACAGTAATGATTCCACTTATTATCCCTCTTACGCATACGCCAATGGTATTCACGCAATCTATGCACAATGTCGCTCCAACCACGAAAAGCTTTTAGTGTCAACGCCTTGTCGCATCCATCACATATGAAAATAATACTGCCATTTCGAGTGCGTTGAGGATCCATGGACATAATTAACTCCTGTTGTGTGAGTCAAACAGCAACGCGCATGTGCATATATACTATATGGGGTTGTGCGCAAAGCGCACAACCCCCCAGACCGGACCTGATCTGGTTCCACATTCACTTAACACACCTCTGAGGGTGTGTGTGAGTAGAGGAAAGATTATCACATTTACCCCCCACTTGTCAAGCATTATTTTCACATTTGCCTGCGACATATTGTCGCACCCTAGTGCCCACAGCGCGTAAGCGCGTGACTTATAGGTTCACGGTTTGTTCTCATTCGTATGTCGCGGAGTGTTCTAAAGCCACTTCTCTCCACCGGGTTAGGGGGTAAGCCTCTCCTCGCCGAAGGCACGGATAGTCTTACCCCATATCATTCCCCTGCATATATACCCTCCGTACCCGG
>Ga0208890_1000010_pt1 | contig 16581 bp, 18 predicted proteins | sample SoimicmetaGmgHPA_FD_188328 | JGI IMG/M metagenome (GOLD analysis project Ga0208890, IMG submission 188328) | Soil and rhizosphere microbial communities from Laval, Canada - mgHPA (SPAdes) (version 2) | ecosystem: Environmental > Terrestrial > Deep subsurface > Rock core/Sediment | place: Laval...
GCGCGGTCCACGGGCTCTCTACACTAGGGAGCCGCTCGCTCCGGCGAGCGGCACGCGCGGGCGTGGTTCAATGGTAGAACGCAAGCTTCCCAAGCTTGAAACGGGGGTTCGATTCCCCTCGCCCGCTCCATCGGATGCACGTTCCTGCCCTCGCACACCGTGATTCCACGGACGCTTCCAGGGGGACCACTCTCGTCTCCGGACGCGCCGAGGAGATGGCCATGACGAAGGCACGAGGGCGGTTCCATGTGACGTCGATGCATGAGGATACGTACGAAGGGTTCGTGATGGACTCCCGGGGCGACTTCGACGGCGTGGCGTCGAAAGGCACCTGGACGATCGTTGAAGGATCCGGCACCGACGAGCTCGAAGGGATCCGCGGGGGGTCCCGTGGCACGGAGGCGAGCTACGAGCTCGAGGTCGAGCTCGGCTGACGCACGACGCCGAGCACCACCGGTCCCGTCGGGCACAGCTCGAACAGCGGACAGTCCTCGCACCGGGGGCGGCCCGCCTTGCAGATCTCGCGACCGAGCCTGATCAGGCCGACGTGCATCGGCGTCTTCAGCTCCTCGGGGACGAGCTCCTCCAGCAGCCGCTGCGCGCGTTCGGCGGTGGTCGTCGGGACCAGACCGAGCCGTGTGGCCACCCGGTGCACGTGCGTGTCGACCGGGATCGTCTCCCGGCCAAACGCGAAGGCCATCACGACCGCAGCCGTCTTGGGGCCGACGCCGGGGAGCGACGAGAGGTACTCGGCGATCTCGGGGTCCGATCGCGACGCGAGGGCCGAAAGGTCGTACCCGCCCTCGCGCCGATGGATCTCGACCAAGATCGCCTGGAGCCGGGCGGCCTTCGTGTTGGCGAGCCCCCCCGAGCGGATCGTGTCGGCGAGCTCGCCGGTGGGCGCGCGGACCACGTCGTCCCACGTCGGGTAGCGGGCCCGCAGGAGCCTGAACGCGCGCTCGGCGTTCAGATCGCTGGTGTGTTGGGACTGCACCGTGAGGATCAGCTCGTCGAGCGGGTCGGAGGCTCGGGGCGGGGCGAGTTCCCCGAAGTGCCGCTCGAGCCGGCGGGCGAGCGCCCGGACGCGGCGGCCGTCGACGGTCACGTCACCGCGGTGGCGTGGTTGCGGAACTGCGTCAGGTGCGGCAGGAAGGTGAGCGGCACCGTGTCGGTCGGGCCGTTGCGATGCTTGGCAACGATCAGATCGGCCAGACCCTTCTTGGCAGGGTCCGCGTCCTCGCGGTGGATGAACATCACCACGTCGGCATCCTGCTCGATCGCGCCGGACTCCCGCAGGTCCGAGAGCTGCGGCCGCTTGTCCTGACGGCGTTCGGGGTCGCGGTTCAGTTGCGAGACGGCGATCACCGGGATCTCGAGCTCCTTGGCGAGCATCTTGAGACCACGGCTGATCTCGGCGATCTCCTGCTGGCGGTTGTCGACGCGGCGCGTGTGGGACATCAGCTGGAGGTAGTCGACGATGATCATGCCGAGACCCGCCCTCCGCGCGGACAACCTGCGAGCCTTGGCGCGGATGTCGACGAGCGTGACGTTGCCCGAGTCGACGATGAACAGCGGTGCCTCGTGCAGGCTGTCGGCGGCCTGTGCGATCCGCGACCAGTCCTCCGCACCCACGCGCTTGTTGCGGATGCTGTCCCACGGCACCCTGGCCTCACCGCAGAGCAGCCGCATGCCGATCTCCCACCGCGACATCTCGAGGGAGAACATCGCAACCGGCAGACCGGCGTCGACCGCGACGTTGCGGGCGACGTTGGTGACGAACGACGACTTGCCCACGCCCGGACGGGCCGCGATCACGATCAGGTTTCCCGACTGCATCCCCGACAGGAGAGTGTCGACGTCGCGGAACCCGGTCGGCACGCCCGCGAACGCGGACTCGCGGTTCTGGATCCGCTCGAGGTCCGTCATCGCTTCGTCGACGAGCTCGTGCAGCGAGGCGACCTGCTCCTTCTCGCTGTGCCGCGCGACCTCGTAGATCCTCTGCTCGGCCACGTCGGCGACGTGCTCGGGCTCCTCGGGGGCCGAGTAGGCCATGTCCATGATGTCGGCGGCCGCGCCGATCAGCCGGCGGAGCAGCGAGGTCTCGGCGACGATCCGGGCGTAGGACGCGGCGGACGAGGGCGTGGGGACCCGGTCGACGAGGTCAGAGATCGCGAGGTGGCCGCCCACCTCCTCGAGCATCCCCCGCCGCTTGAGCTCTTCCACTGCGGTGATCGCGTCGACCGGGTCACCCCGGCCGTAGATCTCGCGGAGGGTGTCGAAGATCTTGGCGTTCGGGGTCCGGTAGAAGTCGGCGGGGCGGACGATCTCGATGACGTCGGCGATCGCGTCGGGCGAGAGCATCATGGAGCCGAGGACGGACTCCTCGGCCTCGAGGTTGTGCGGGGGCACCCGCTCCGGTCTGATCCGCCGGACATCGTCCGCAGCCCTCACCAACCCTGCTCCCCCCTCGAACGCCGATGGAACCGGCGGGCAACGCTAGCCCCGTGGAGCCTCCGCTCCCAGCGGAAAACCCCTGGGGAAACCCGATCCGCTGGTCGTGCCTGAAGATTCCTTGTCACTGTGCCTTCCACCTGCGCTTCCCCGGGGGGAAAACCCTGTGGATAGGTGTGTATCGTCCCCCGCCGACATCGGGATCACACGGGTGTGATTCTCTCCCCGGGGAGGTCGGGCGTCCAGGGGCTGCCCGGGGTCGGGGGTGGCGCCGAGCCGCCAGGGGCGAGCCGTCCGGGAACGGCGGTCAACCCCAACGCCACCGGTCGTCCTGGGCGAGCGGGCTGCGGAGGTGGTTGATCTCGCCGGCGTGATACGTGTCGTGCTGGAGGATCGTCGAGATCAGCAAGCGCGTCGGCTTGAGCTCCCCCCAGTTCGCCCGTCGGTGAACGTCCAGGTCGGCGTCCGACAGGAGTCGAACGTGATCGACGAACCGGGCCTGTGTACCCGCAACCAATCGACGGTCTCGTCCATCGGCGCCCGCCATCGGGCCACGGTTGCAGGTTCGGGTCCTCCCAGCGCCGCGTGCCCCGACCGAACGCGTACTCGTCGAGCAAGGGGCGACGACCCGCCCGGATCGAACCCCGACCTCAGCGCGCCGCGTTCGCCGATGAGGTCACGGCGAACGGCCGAGCGAGGCTCACCTGGTCAGGTGGCGCAGCTTCTCCGGGTTGCTGACGGCCCGGACCGTTTGGACCAGATCGTCCGCGATGTCGAGCGTGACCACCGCCAACGGCCGACCGTCCGGTTCGACGAAGATCGCCCCGGGCTGCCCGTTGATCTCGACGTATCGGGCCCCGATCACGCCTCGCTTCAGTCCTCGCTCCGCGGCGCGGAACAGCAGACGGGCCACGTGGTCGCGGCCGTAGACGGGCTTCGGGAAGGCGGGCGCCTTGCCGCCGCCGTCCCCGTACGCGACCACGTCGGCGGCGAGCAACGAGAGGAGGCCATCGGTGTCGCCCTCCGTCACCGCCGCAAAGAACCGACACGCGAGCTCCTCCCGTCGCTCCCGTGACGCCTCGAACCGCGGCTTCTGCGACTCGATCTGACGGCGCGCGCGGACGGCGATCTGCCGACAGTTGTCCTCGCTCTTGCCCACCACGTCGGCGATCTCGTCGTACCCGTAGTCGAACACCTCGCGGAGTAGGAAGACCGCTCGCTCGACCGGTGTGAGGCTCTCGAGCAGGACGAGGAACGCCATCGAGAGCGAGTCGGCCGCCTCGGCGTGCCGTGCGGCATCGGACTCGGTGTCGGTCACCAGTGGTTCGGGCAGCCAGGTGCCGACGTAGCGCTCCCGGCGGACCCTCGCCGACCGCAGGTGGTCGATCGAGAGCCGGGTCGTGACCGTGGACAAGAAGGCCTTCGGGGCGTCGATCACGGTGCCCGCGGTCAACTCCCGGTGGAAGCGCAGGAACGCCTCCTGCACGATGTCCTCCGCCTCGCTCGCGCTCCCGAGCATCCGGTAGGCGATCGAGAACATCAGCGGCCGGAACTCCTCGTACGGGTCGCTCACCCGCGCCTCCTGCGCACGCCGAACCTTCATCGTCTCAGTTGAGACGAGATGGCGACCTTCGCTGTGACACCGACCCACCCCACTGCAACCCGACCGCCGCGGTTGTCACGGCCGCGCGGCCTGCCTCGTCTTCAGGTCGTGGGGACGGAGAAGGAGGACGCCATGCAGAGCGTCAACGAAGAACCAGCGACCACGCCGGCGGTTCGAGGGGATCAGGGGGTCATGGGCAGCGACGTGCCGAGCCTCGGCGCCGTCCTGATCGGCTCCATCCTGTTCGTCACGGGGGGGATCCTCATGCTGACGGTCATCGGGATCCCGCCCGGCATCCTGCTGTTCGCCGCCGGCCTCGGACTGATGCTCGAACCCAACAAGCCCGCCCCGCGATGAGCGTTCGGGTCGCCCGCGTGCGAGCGGCGGTCACGCTCCGCCGCGCCGAGATGCCGAGGGCGGAAATCCGCGCGATCTTGGCTGCCGACGATCCCGGGGTCGTCCGCAGGTACCTCGAGCTCCACCGTGAGCGGCTCGAGGAGGAGCTCGCCGACCGCCGGCGCATCCTGGTCTCAGTCGAGCGCTCGCTCACAGCTGCCCTGCGAGAACGGGTCCGGGGTCCTACCGGGGCTCGACGGGTGGCCTGAGGAGCGCACTGGCCGACCTGCCGGTGAGGGGTTGGTCCGGATCGCAACACGTCCCAGGACGTGTCGATGGCTGCAGGAAGTAGACCAGGTCGAGCCGCCGCCGCGAAGGCCTGGCGGCGCGCGAGGGGATCCGGCCCGGACCGCGAGCGGCGCGCGGGAGGGGTCGGCCCGGGGCGTCGTAGAGCGAGCCGCAAGGAGCTTCGGCCACGCCGCGGCAGCGAGACTCGCAGCCCGGGCCGACCCCGACCCTCTGCGCCCCAGGCCGGGGTCCGGGGCTCCTACTGCTCCGAAGCCGTGACCTCGACCGAGATCACCGGGTCGACCTCGGCGAACACGTGCACCTTGACCTCGTGCACCCCTACCGAGCGGATCGGCTCGTCCATCGTGACGTCGTGCCGGTCGACCCGAACCCCGGTCTGCGCCTCGATCGCCTCGACGACATCGCTCGGCGTGACGCTGCCGAACAGCCGGCCCTCCTCGCCCGCGTGCGCCGCGACCGTGACGGGCGACGCCGTGAGGCGCTGGGCGACCTGTTCGGCCTCGGCCTTGGCCGCGTCGACACGGGTGCCATGGGCGCGCTTGAGGCTGTCGACGTGCTTCACGCCGCCCTTGGTCGCCTTGACGGCGAGCCCGCGGGGCATCAGGTAGTTGCGCGCGTAACCGTCGGCCACGTCCACGATGTCCCCCGGGACACCGAGCTTGTCGACGGGCTTTTGGAGGATGATCTTCATCGGGTCGAGTAGGGCAGCAGGGCCATCTCGCGGGCGTTCTTGACCGCGGTGGCGACGTCGCGCTGGTGCTGCGAGCAGTTGCCCGTCACCCGGCGCGCACGGATCTTGCCGCGTTCGGACACGAACCGCCGCAGCGTCGTGGTGTCCTTGTAGTCCACGTATTCGATCCGGTCCTTGCAGAAGATGCAGATCTTGCGCTTCTGCTTCTTCTGCCAGCCCTTGTCGTCCTTCTCCCGCTTGGCGGGTCGCTTCTTCGTCTTAGGTGGCATCCAGCGGTGTCTCCTCGTCTGCCGTGGGAGCGCCGACCGTGGCGGGCGTCCAGTCGCTCGAACCTCCCGAGCGACCCTGGCGCTCGACCTTCGCGGTCGCCCAACGCAGGCTCGGACCGAGCTCGTCGGCCTCGATCTCGACCACCGTGCGCTTGTCGCCTTCCTGGGTCTCCCAGGAGCGCATCTGCAGCCGGCCGGTCACGACGACGCGCGTGCCCCGGGTGAGGGTCTCGGCGCTGTTCTCGGCCAGGCTCCGCCAGGCGTTGACCGAGAAGTACGACGTCTCGCCGTCCTTCCAGTTGCCCGACTCGTCCTTGTAGCGGCGGTTGACCGCCACGCGGAACTTCACGACGGCGGCCCCGTTCGGCGTGTAGCGCAGCTCGGGGTCGTCCGTGAGGTTGCCCACGATGGTGACCTGGTTCTCGCTCGCCATCTCCATCACCTTCCGTTCCGTGACCGCTCCCCGTCGGATGGCGTGCCGGGGAGGGGGAAGTCGCTGTTCGTTACGCGGCCTCGCCGCGAACGACGATCTTGAACCGCAGGACCTCATCGGCCAGCCGCAGCGTCCGTTCGAGCTCGGTCAGGACCTTGGGATCAGCCGTGAACTCGACCACGACGTAGTAGCCCTCGCCCTGCCGTTCGATCTCGAATGCCAGACGCCGGCGGCCCCAGCGATCGACGTTGCCGACCTGGCCACCCGCCTCGCCGACGACGCGGGTGATGCGGTCCAGCGCCCCGGACACGACCGACTCGTCGGCCTCCGCGGGCAGGAGGAGCATGCCTTCGTACTGCCTCAGTTCTCCACCTCCTCTGGTCTGGACGGCCCCCACCGGGGGAGCAGGATGTGTGGCTGGCGCCCAGTCTAGCGGCTCGCTGGTCGGGCGACCCTAGCACCCGCGGGTGACACGCAGGGACGCGTTCCGGGGTCCCGTCGGCACCCGGGTAGACTGCTGGGAACGGCTGCCGTGCACTCACGAAGGAGGCGCGAGCGATGACCATCACGATCCGCGACCTGCAAGCGTGGAAGGCCGAGGGCAAGCGTTTCGCGATGCTCACGGCTTACGACTACCCCACCGCCAAGATCTTCGACGAGGCCGGGATCCCGGTGCTGCTCGTCGGCGATTCGGTCGGCAACACCATCCTCGGCTACGAGAACACGCTGCCCGTGACCATGGACGAGATGCTGCACCACACGCGCGCGGTCGCGCGCGGCGTCACGAACGCGCTCGTGGTGGGCGACATGCCGTTCCTCTCGTACCAGGTCAGCGTCGAGGAGGGCGTTCGGAACGCAGGCCGGTTCCTGAAGGAGGGCGGCGCCGGCGCCGTCAAGATCGAGGGCGCGCAGATCGAGCTCGTGCACACGCTGGTCGAGCTCGGGATCCCCGTGATGGCGCACGTCGGCCTCACGCCGCAGTCGGTGCACGCGATGGGCGGCTACCGCGTGCAGGGCCGGGGCGAGGGGGCGGCACGGGTGACCGATCAGGCGCTCGCGCTCGAGAAGGCGGGCGCGTTCGCGATCGTGCTCGAGGCCATGCCGTCCGAGCTCGGCGCCGAGCTCACGAAGACACTGCAGATCCCCACGATCGGCATCGGCGCGGGACCGCGGACCGATGCCCAGGTGCTCGTGTCCCCCGACCTGCTCGGGCTCTCCGAACGCCTGCCGAAGTTCGCGCGCGCCTACGTCGACCTGCGCGGCGAGATCGCGAAGGCCGCGACCGCGTTCGCCGCCGAGGTCGCCGCCGGGACGTTCCCCGACGAAGAGCACTCGTACACGTAACGGATCTCGTGCTCACGCAAGAACTCGACTCCGCGACCCCGTCCTCCAGGTCCGTCAACGCGATCGGCGGGACCAGACAGGGAGGTTGGCCGATCCCGATACCTTGGTCACCTCGGCCGCCCTTCCTCGAAGTCGGGCGCTCAACCTTCTCTGAGCTCGATGTCGGACTACCCCACCCGATCCAGGAAGGCGACCGTGCGCTCCCTGAGCAGCCCGGCCGCATGCTCGTCGTAGTCGTCTGAACTCGGGTCGGCGAACAGGTGACCCGAACCCGGGTAGATGAACAGCTCCGCGCCCTCGATCTCCTCGACCAAGGCCTCGGCCGCGGGTCGATCCTCCCCCGCCCACGGGTCCTCATCCATCATGTGGATCTGGAGCGGCACGCCCTCGGGCCACGGGCCCTCGAACTCAGAAGTCGGCAACGCCCCGTGGAACAGGATCGCCCCTCGCGCACCCGGTCGCCTCTGCGTCAGCGACTGCGCGGGCATCACGCCGAGCGAGAAGCCTGCGTAGACGATGTCGGCCGGGAACTCTTGGGCCGCCTCCGAACCGCGGCGGATGATCTCCGAGAAGCCGACCTGCCGGGCGTTGGCGACACCCTCGTCGACGGTCCCGAACGTCTTGCCCTCGTAGAGGTCCGGCGCGTGGACCGTGTGGCCGGCCCTTCGCAGCTCGTCGGCGAACGCGAGGAACCCGGGCGTCTGCCCTTGCGCGTGGTGGAACAGGAGCACCATCGTCATCGCGACCACTGTAGCCAACGCCATCGAGATCCGTCTCCGCGGTAACTGGCACTAGGCTCCACGAGGTCGGGTCGCCGGAGGCCGGCGAGGCAGGAGGGGAGAGTCATGGCGGGTGAGCACTACGTCCGCGAACTGGACCGTGAAGACAGGGAGCGAGGACGAGTTCGTCGCTCGATGGCGAGCGTTTCTCTCCGACAGCACGAAGACGGCCGAGGGTTTCGGCACCGCACGGCTCTTGCGAGACTCCGACGATCCTCGCCACTTCCTGTCGTTCTCGGACTGGGCCGACGCCGGAGCCCGCGACGCATGGAAGTCGAGTCCCGAGTTCGCGAAGGGCCTGGCCACCTGCAGGGATCTCTGCGACGACTTCGTCGGCGCGGACTACTCGCAGGTCGCGAGCCTCTGACCTCGAACGCGCCGACGCGTCACGTCCTGGTGCGGTAACGGAGGAACACTACGCCGCTGTCGAAACGGCGTTGGTCCGCGAGCTCGAGCTCGATACGGACGCCGTCGGGGAGCCACCGCGTGCCGCCGCCCACCACGATCGGCGTGATGAATCGAAGGAACTCGTCGACCAGACCGGCCTCGATCGCCCGAGCGGCGAGCCCGGGACCGCCAACGGAGAGGTCGCGGTCCGCCGACGCCTTCATGTCCCGGACGTCCTCGGGGTCGAAGTCCCGTTCGATCCGCGTCTTCACGGTGGACGCCGTCACCAACGTCGTCGAATACACCACCTTGTCGGCGGCCTGCCAGATCTCCGCGTAGTCCAGCGCAGAGGGTGGTTGGCCGGCGACCGCATACGCGGTCTCCCAGTACGTCATCACCTCGTACATCCGCCGCCCGTACAGGTAGGTGCCGATCGGCCGCTCGAGGTCGTTGACGAACGCGTGGACCTCCTCGTCGGGTGCGGCCCAGTCGAAGTTGCCCTCCTCGTCGGCGACGTAGCCGTCGAGCGAGGTGATCGCCGAGTAGATCAGGTTGGCCATGGGGGACGCCCCCTTCACGCGGACCGATCGCAGCTCTCGAGGAGCTACGGTAACCGCTCTCCGCCCGACCGAACCTTCGACCGAGCGGCGCCCGCATGTGCCACGTTGCACGCGATGACCCGGTCCTGGCCGGAGGACGCGTTCGCGCACCACGTGTGGACGACGACGCGATTGCTCGATGCCTGTGGCGAGCTCACGCCGGAGCAGTTGGGGCCGCCGTGCCCGGAAACCCACGGCTCGATCCTCGAGACCAGCGATACCCCGTCGTTTCCGACTCGTGGCATGAGCCGTCCCAAGTTCCTCCCGCAGGACGCTCAGGCCCACCCCGGCGCGTGCCGAAGGTAGAGGGACGGCACGAACGGGTGGGCGCCCACGAGGCGCCCCCCACCGGCGGAGCCACATCAAGGATCTGGCCGGACGTGAAGGCGGGGCCGCCTCCCCCTCGGCGGCCCCGCCGCCTTTTTCCGGCCTCGATCCATCGCCTCGGCGCGCCGGCCGCCTTGCGAGCGGCGCGCCCGAGATAATCACCCGATGCCGAACGCCGTTCGACGGATCGGGCTCGGGACCGTCTTCGCGCTGCTCGCCGGCACTCTCGTGCTGGGTCACGCCCTCAAGGCGCCGTGCGCGTCCGGCGAGTGGAGCGACGACCGCCAGTACACGCGGCTGTGCTACTCGGACAACGTGCACCAGCTCGCCACCGAGCAGTTGCGCGGGGGCCGGCTCCCCTTCCTGGACGCCTGCGCAGACACGAGGGCCGAATGCGACGAGTACCCCGTGCTCACGATGTGGGCGATGCGGGTCGCCGCCTGGATCTCGGGCCCGAGCACCACCGGCTACTTCTACGCGAGCGCGATCATGATGTGGATCGCCGCATTCGTCATCGCGTTCTGCCTGTATCTGCTCGTCGGCGATCGGGTCCTGTACTTCGCGCTTGCCCCCACGCTCGCGCTGTACGCGACGATGAACTGGGACCTGCTGGCGGTCGCGCTCGCCACGGTCGGCACGCTGGCGTACCTGCGTCGCAGGGACGGCTGGTCGGGGGTGCTCCTCGGGCTCGGGGCGGCGGCCAAGATCTTCCCGATGCTGCTCGTGGTCCCCTTCGTCGCCGGGCGCCTCCGCGGGAAGGAACCCGATCGGGGTTTCAGGCTGGCGTGGGCCGCCGTCGGGACGTGGATCGCGGTGAACCTCCCCTTCGCACTCCTCGCACCGTCGGGGTGGTGGGAGTTCTTCCGCTACAACGCCGCTCGGTTCGCCGACTGGGACAGCCTCTGGTACCTGGCGTGCGAACGCACGACGGGCCAGACGTGCACGAACACCGGACTGGTGAACGTGGCGTCCCTTGGGATGTTCGTCGCGTGGGTCGCGGTCGTTTGGTTCATCAAGGCGAGGCGCGAGCCCGGATTCCCGAGGTGGACGCTCGGCTTCCCGGTCCTGGTGCTGTTCCTGCTCACCAACAAGGTCTACTCGCCGCAGTTCAGCCTGTGGCTGCTCCCCTGGTTCGCGCTCGCGTTCCCCCGGCTGGGGTGGTTCGCCGCGTTTGAGCTCGCGGACGTGGCGGTGTTCGTCACCCGCTTCTCGTGGTTCGGCCGCTACCTCGGCGTCGACGGTGGGGTCGCCGGGTTGCCCGTCGGCGTGTTCGAACTCGCGGTCGCGATCCGGGCGCTGATCCTGGTCGCCTGCGTGATCGGGTGGGTTCGGGGGGCGCGGACGGCCGCGTCGCCCGCGGGCCACGACCTGGAGCCCGCGGCGAACGCGGAGGTGCTCACCTATCGCTCGGCGGGATGAGAGCGAACCGGCCGGTTCGCATCCGACCCTTGCCGACGTCCGGCGGGGATAATCGGGCGGTGCCTGCCTCCACGCGCACGATCGGGATCGGCGTGGTCTTCCTCCTCGTCGCCGGCACCCTCGCGGTCGGTCTCGCGTTCAAGTTCCCCTGCGTCGTCGACGACTGGAACGACGGCCGCCCGTTCACGCGCGGGTGCTACACGGACCTGGTCGGCCTGATCCAGAGCGAGCAGCTGACCGGCAGCCGACTCCCATACCTGGACCCGTGCCAGGGCGTCGCCGAGGACAGCACCTGCGACGAGTACCCGGTGCTCACGATGTACACGATGCGGCTCGCCGCGTGGGCGTCGGGCCCAAGCAACTCGCGCTTCTTCCTCGCGAACGCCATCCTGATGTGGATCGCAGCGTTCTGGATCGCCTTATGCCTCCACCTCATGGTCGGGCGCCGCGTCCTGTACTACGCGCTCGCCCCGACACTCGCTCTCGCGGCGACGAGCAACTGGGACCTGCTCGCCGTCGCGCTCGCGACGGCCGCCACCCTCGCGTACCTCCGGAGACGCGACGTCTGGTCCGGCGTGCTGCTCGGGCTCGGCGCCGCGGCCAAGCTCTACCCGGCGCTGTTCATCATCCCCTTCGTCGCCGGCCGGTTCCGCGGCCGGGAGCCGGACCGCGGGATCCACCTCCTGTGGGCTGCGGCAGGCACCTGGGTCGTGCTGGACCTCCCGTTCGCGATCTGGGGGACCACCGGCTGGCTCGAGTTCTTTCAGAACAGCAAGTCGCGCCCCGCGAGCTGGAACAGCCTGTGGAACGCGGCTTGCAAGCTCGCGACGGGACAGGACTGCGCGAACACGAGCCTGATCAACGTCGCCTCGCTCCTGCTGTTCGTGGCGTGGGTCGTCGTGATCTGGGTGGTGAAGGCCAAGCGCGACCCGGGGTTCGCGCGATGGACACTCGGTTTCCCGATCCTCGTGGTGTTCCTGCTCTCGAACAAGGTGTACTCGCCGCAGTTCAGCCTGTGGCTGCTCCCGTGGTTCGCGCTGGCGCTTCCGAACCTGCGGCTGTTCATCGCGTTCGAGACGTTCGACGTCGTCGTGTTCCTGACCGAGTTCGGATGGCTCGGGGCGGCCAATGGCCTACAGGGCGGGCTGACGGACATCCCGACGTGGGTGTTCGAGCTCGCGATCCTCGGGCGGGCCGCGATCCTCGTGCTCTGCGTGATCGAGTGGATCCGCCGGCGCGAGCCCCCACCCGAACCTGAGCCGCTGCTGCCGATCCCGGACGAGGTGCGAGCGCACCTCCCCGCGTGATGCCATGGCCGGTCCGACGGAGGATCGAGAGCGGATCCTCCGCGCCGTTCGGTTCTGCATGCTCGCGTTCATCGGGCTCCGCATCGCGATGTTCGTGATCGGCGTCGTGGGCGTCACGCTATTCCCGCCGCTCCACGCCGTCGGCGTGCCGGGCTGGCCGGCACCCCCGCTCGACCCGGGATGGCACAACGCGTTCACGGCGTGGGAGCGGTTCGACGCGCTGTGGTTCCTCAGGATCGCCGAGAGCGGCTACCGGCTCCGGGACGGGAGCGCCGCGTTCTTCCCGCTCTACCCGCTCGCGATCCGAGGGCTCTCGTTCGCGCTCGGGGGCCACCCCTTCGCCGCCGCGACGATGGTGTCGAACGCCGCCTTCTGGGGTGGCCTCGTCGTCACCTATCTACTCACCACGTCGGAGCTGTCCGAACGCACCGCGCGTACCACCGTGCTGCTGATGTGCGTCTTCCCGACCGCGCACTTCTTCCTCATGCCCTATAGCGAGTCGATGTTCTTCCTCTTGTCCGTCACGGCGTTCTGGGGTGCGCGCCGGCGACGATGGGCGGTCGCGGGCGTCGCCGGGGTACTGGCGGCGCTCACCCGGAGCATCGGGATCGTGATCGCGCCGGCGCTGGTGATCGAGGCGCTGCATCAGCGCGTCGAACGGCGCGGGCCGGCATGGCCCGGCTTCCTCGCGGCGGCCGCCACGGGCTGCGGGCTGCTCGCCTACGTCGGCTCCTGGTGGCTCCGAGCGGGCGAGTGGCTCGCCCCGGTCACGTTCCAGGCGAACTGGGAACGCTCGTTCTCGTGGCCGTGGGCGACGTTGTGGGACGGCACGGGCGACGCGTTCCGCTACCTCGACGAGGTCAACGGGGGCTACTGGCTGATCGACTGGCTGATCGTGGTCCCGATGCTCGCCGCGTCGGTGTACGCGCTCGTGCGCTTGCGGCCCGCCTACGGCGTCTACCTGTGGAGCGCCCTGCTGATCCCGCTGGCCTACGTCTTCCCGGATCGCCCGCTGATGTCGATGCCCCGGTTCGTCCTGCCCCTGTTCCCGGCCTTCTGGGGCCTGGCACTCGGCCTCGAGCAGCTCCGGATCCCGCGATCGGCGGCGCTGGTCGTGTGTGCGGCCGGCCTCGGGATCCTCTCGGTCTTGACCGTCAACTGGTACTACATCTTCTGAGGCGTCCCGGCGTCCATATAGGATGGGCTCCACGCCGTCGAGGTCCGGAGGGGGAAGCGTGACGATTCGGGTAGCGATCGCGGACGACCACTCGCTCGTGCGGCAGGGACTCCGCAGGTACCTGGACATGGCGGAGGGGATCGAGGTCGTCGGCGAGGCCGCCAACGGTCAGGAACTGGTCGACCTGGTCACCAAGGAAGAACCGGACATCGCCCTGGTGGACATCCGGATGCCCGAGATGGACGGTCTCGAGGCAGCCCGGAAGATCCGCGAGACCCACCCCAAGACCGGCGTGATCATGCTGACCGCCTACGACGACCGGCAGTTCGTGGTGGAGGCCGTCCGGAGCGGTGCTCGCGGCTACGTCCTCAAGGCCCGCGACGCCGAGCACCTGATCCAGACGGTCCGCCTGGTCGCCGGCGGCAACATGGTGATCGACCCCCAGCTGGTGGTGGCGCTCGCCGAGGAGCTCTCGCAGGCCAAGGAGCGGGACCGCCGGGCCGAGACCCTGACTGCGCGCGAGATCGAGGTCCTGCAGCTGCTCGCGTTCGGACACACCAACCGCGACATCGCCGAGCGGCTGTACATCTCGCCCGACACCGTGAAGACCCACCTCGAGCACATCTTCGAGAAGCTCGGCGCCTCGGACCGAACGGCGGCCGTCGCCGAGGCGCTCCGTCGCCGCCTGATCGAGTAGCCGCCCCCGTGCCCGGCGCGATGATCCCGCTGGTGGACTAGTCACTCCGGGCTACCGCAGTACCCGCCGGACGGCCTAGGGCCGGTCCTCCGGTTGACCCCGGTCGGGTGATGGAGGCGCGAGCCCGCCTGCTGCATCATGGTTGTTCGAACGATGTCCACGCAGACACAGCGCAGGGCTCCATGGTTCGCGCCCTTCGTCCTCCTCGTCGCGGGCGGCGGCGTGGCGTTCGCCTACGCGGCGTCGAGCCGTTCGGGCTCGCCGGACGATATCCCATTCCCCGTCGTCGCGGGTTCCTGTCTCCTGTCGGCGATCGTGATCCTGCTCCGGAGCCGGCACCCGGACGCGTGGCGGAGCGCCCCGTCGCTCGGTCTGGGGATCGCGGCGATCGCGGTCGTGAGCGCCACGTTCCTGGTGACCGATGCGACCGGATCCGAACCTCCGAGGCTCGGCCCGTACGACGTAGGGTTCCTCGCGGCGGGCGTGCTGTTCCTGATCGCCGTGGGGATCGAGTTCCGCGAGCACGTCGCCCGTGAGGACCGCCGCGAGATCGCGGCGGACGTCGCGCTGCTCAGCGCCGCGATCGGCACGATGCTGTTCCTGACCCTGCGCCCCGACTCGACGGCGGACCCGGCGAGCGCCGCGTCGTCCGCGGAGTTCGCGCTGATCATCGCTTCGGGCGCCTCTGCCTACGGTGCCCTGGCGCTCGCACGACCCAACGTCGCGCACCTCGGGATGTTCCTCGCGGCCTGCGGGATGTGTGTGGGTGTGTACGGGTTCGCGAAGCTGTGGCTGAGCGGATCGTTCGAGGTCGGACGGCCCCACGTCGACCTGCCGATCGCGTTCTCCGCCCTGTTCGTCGCGGCGCTCGTCAGCGTCGTCCCCCGAAGGGTGACCGAACGACGCAAGGATCCGGCGCGGTACGGCAGGGCCGTCCTCACGACCCTGTCGGTCGCCGCGACCAGCGCCGCCCTCGCCCTGGTCGCGGTCGACAGGCGCAGCTCGATGATCGACGACAGCCAGGCCTCGCTCCTGATCGGCGTCCTTGCGGCGGCGGTCGCGCTCCGCATCCTCGTGAATCAGGTCCGAGGGACGCAGTCGCAGCGCGCGGTCCACGACGCCCTCGACCAGAAGGAGGCCGCGCTCCGCGAGACCGACATGGCCCTGATACGGCTCCAGCGCGCGAACGAGACCCTGCGCGAGTCCGAAGAACGCCTCCGCACCGTGTTCGAATCCGCGGTCGACGGCATCGTCGAGCTCGACCCCCGCGACGTCGTCGTCCGCGCAAACGGCGCCTTCTGCAAGATGGTCGAGCTCCCGCAGTCACTCGTCGAAGGTCAGCCGTGGAGCGCGCTCGCCGCCTCGATCCAGACCGATGAGCACTTCGCCTCGCTCCCGGTGACCGGGCAGGGGACGCTCCATCGCGAGGGTCACGCCATCTACCTCGAATCGAGGACCTCTGAGATCCCCGGCGACCCACCCCGGCGGCTGCTCTTAGTCCGCGACGTGACGGCGGCCCGGGTGGCCGACCAGACCATCCGCTCGTTGTTCAAGTTCCTGCAGGACCGCGACGAGGACCGGACGCGGATCATGCGCCGGACCAACGCGGCGATCGAGGGGGAGCGCAACCGCATCGCGCGCGACCTGCACGACGGGCCGGTGCAGGGGGTCTCGGCCGCATCGCTGTCGCTCGAGGCGGTGCTCCTGATGCTGAAGGCCGGCGAGATCGGCGCTGGGCTCAGCATCCTGTCTAAGGTGCGCTCCGAGCTCTCGGAGGAGGCGGACAATCTCCGACGGCTGATGTCCGGGCTCCGTCCGCCGCTCCTGGAGGAGCGCGGCCTGATCCCGGCGCTCCGGGAGACGGTCGACCGGTTCGGGCGCGACAACCTCGTCCACACCGAGTTCTCGGGCCGCGCAAGCGGGGAGATCCCACAGGACCTCGAGACCCTGGCCTACCGCGTCGTCCAGGAGGCGCTGTCGAACTCGGCCAAGCACGCGCACCCGGTCTCGGTCACGGTTGCGGTGGAGACGACCGGCGGCCAGCTCCGCGTCGAGATCGTCGACGACGGCGAGGGCTTCGACGCCGGCAAGGCCCGCGAGTACCTGCAGAGCGGACGGGTAGGTCTCGCCTCGATGCGCGAACGGGTCGAGCTCGCGAACGGGACGTTCATGGTGCACTCGGCACCCGGCAGGGGCACGACCGTGGTCGCCTCGTTGCCGATGGGTGCCGTGCCGGCGGCACGGGAGTTCTCGAGCGACGACGCATCGGAACCGGCGAACGACCCGGCTCCGCACGCGAATGGCGGACGGTCCCCGCGTCAGCTCGAGTCGAGCAGCGCGGGGCGTTCGGGGAGCGGCGCCGGCGGGGACAGGGTCGGCGACGGTGAAGGCGGGGGGCTGGGCGAGGGACTCGGCTCGGGCGACGGCGACGGCGGGGGGCTCGGCGCGGGCGA
>Ga0208890_1000011_pt1 | contig 14678 bp, 15 predicted proteins | sample SoimicmetaGmgHPA_FD_188328 | JGI IMG/M metagenome (GOLD analysis project Ga0208890, IMG submission 188328) | Soil and rhizosphere microbial communities from Laval, Canada - mgHPA (SPAdes) (version 2) | ecosystem: Environmental > Terrestrial > Deep subsurface > Rock core/Sediment | place: Laval...
CTCACCGCCCAGGCCGATCGCCGTTCCCATCGTGTTGAAGAAGTCCGACAGCATCACCGAGAGCACGACGGCGAACGCGAACGCGATCGCGGTCGCGGTGCCGGGTGGGCCGCCGCAAGGCTCCGGGGGCCTAGATCGGACCCACTGATCGGACCGGCCGAACCGCTCACATCCTCGCTATCCTGGAGGGCCGCCTCCGGGCGGAGACCAGATATGGCCAACCCAACTTCGAAGCAGCGTCTGACCAAGGCCGAACGCAAGGAGGAGGCCCGGCGACAGCGTGTCGAGCTCCAGCGCAAGATGGCGAGGAGCCGCCGCTACCGCCGGGTCGCGATCGGCATCGTCGTCGTCCTGATCGCGGGGGTCGCCGCGTTCGCCCTCACCCGGCCCAAGGAGGCCCAGGCCACGCCGTCGGACCTCCTGGCCTCCGTCGACCAGGAGAGGCAGACCGCCGGCTGCGGCTCGGTGGAGGACGTCGGCTCGTACCAGCCCCAGAGCTCGGACCGGGCGCACATCACGACCCCGTTGCCCCTGTCCAAGTACGCGTCCGTGCCCCCGGCGTCGGGGCCGCACAACCCGATCCCGTACGGGGCCGGCGTCTACAGCACGCCGCCGCCGATCGACCGCGTGATCCACTCGCTCGAACACGGCGCGGCGATCGTCTGGTACGCGCCCGACGCCTCTGGCGAGGAGCTGGACCGGCTCCGCACGTTCTACGAACGCCACAGCGTCGGGGGCCGCGTGATCGTCGCCCCGTACGACTATCCCGACGAGGGGGCTGCAGGGACGCTCCCTGCCGGAACCCAGATGGCGTTGGTCGCCTGGCACACGGTGCAGAAGTGCGCGAACGTGAACCTCGCGGCCGCGTTCGGGTTCACCTCGACGTACACAGCGCCGCCGTTCGGACAGCAGCCGTACAAGGGCAAGGCGCCCGAGGCGGGCGCGGCGTTCTGACCGGGCGAGGGCGCTGAGGGCAGCCATGGCGAAGAGGAAGCGCAAACCCCAGAACCGCTCGAGGAGCCGGCCCCCGGCGGCGGCGACCCGGACCGCGGAGCGCCCGTCGAGCCCCAACGACGACTCGCCGGACGGGCGTTCGGACCCGAACGGAACGGAGCGCACCGAGCCGAAGGCACCGCCACGGAAGCGCCCGGCCTCGCCGACGCGCCCGCCGGCGGCCGGGCCGCAGCGGACGCGGGCCGAGAAGAAGGAGCTCGCTCGCGCAGAACGTGAGGCGGTCCGACGCAGGATCGCGCGCGCGCAGCGCCGGCGCCAGCTCGCGTGGATCGTCGGGATCACCGTCGTCGTGGCGGCCGGTGTGTTCTTCTTCACCAACCGGAACGATTCGAACACACCGTCTTCAGCGCTCCCTGGTGTGCTGAAGACCAAGGCGCCGTGGCCGGCGAACGGCGCGCAGTCGGCCGCACGGGCCACCGCCCTCGGACTCCCGCCGGAAGGCACCACGATGCACGAGCACGCCAACCTGCAGATCTTCATCCAAGGCAAGCAGGAGCCCGTCCCGGCCAACATCGGCATCTCGGACGCGGGGGCGATCCAGTCGCTCCACACGCACAGCGACCCCGGCGTGGTGCACATCGAGTCCTCGGAATCGCGCGAGTTCACCCTGGGCGAGTTCCTCGGCGTGTGGGGCGTGCGCTTCACGCCGAGCTGCCTGGGGGGGTACTGCAACGACGACACCAACCATCTCCAGGTCTTCGTGAACGGCGAGGAGGTCACCGACAGCCTGCAGGACGTGCAGCTCGACGATCAGAGCGTCATCGTCGTCACGTACGGCACCGCCGAGCAGCTCCCCGATCCGATCCCGTCCACCTTCGACTTCGCCTCGGTCAATCCGTAGCGCCGCCGCGTGGCGAGCAAGCGCAAGCGGCGGCCCTCCGGCTCCCGGCCTTCGGGAGGATCCCGCCCCAAGGGCACGAAGCCCCCACCCGCCTCCACGCGCGACCGAACGACCCGGCCCGTGGAACGCCGTTCCTGGGGGGTCGTGCGGTTCGTGGCGATCGCGGCCTTCATCGCGCTGGGCTGGCTGCTCTTCTTCCGGACGCCGGGACCCGGCGAGATCTCGGCCGCGGCGCGTTCGGCGGCCACGGCCGCGGGGTGCGGCGACCTCGAGCAGCCCGTCGTGCCGAACCCGTCGCGGGTCCACCTCGCGCCCGGTGAGTCGTTCGACTACCCCGATCGGCCGGCGGCGGCCGGACCGCACGACGCGTCGCCCCTGCCGCCGGACCCGCACGTCTACCGGATCCCGGTCCCCGAGACGCGGGCGGTCCACAACCTCGAGCACGCCTACGTGATCATCTACTACCGCCCCACCGCCGAGGGCGGGCTGGCCCAGGAGACGATCGACCGCCTGGCGGCGATCGCCCGCGACGAGAGCCGCGTGATCATGGCCCCCTACCCAACGCTCCCGGACGACCGGGCGTTCGCGCTCCTCGCTTGGAACACGCGGTGGATGTGCCCCGCGACGATCTCGGCGGACCAGGCGGTCACGATGACGACGTCGTTCATCAATGCCTTCCGCGGAACTTCGGTCGCGCCGGAGGCACCCCACGGGCTGCTCGGCCCGCTGTTCCAGAAGTAGCGGCGGCCGGGCTAGGTGACGGTGCAGCTCGAGTCGTCCGGGTCGCAGGTGATGACGCCGCCCTCGAAGCTCGCCCGGAGGTTCCCGTTCTTGAGCCTGTGGATGTCGGAGGTCGGGAACCCGAGGTGACCCGCCGGGCCGCCCTTGGACAGATAGCGGTTCAGGACCAGGCCCCGCAGGACATGCGCGCCGGCCGAACCCGAGTGGTAGATCGTCCCGTCCTCGAACTTCTGCCGCTCGCCGCCGGCGACCGAGACCTGGCGCGAGGTGGGGAGCCCGGGCGAGCAGCCGAGGCCGTCGTACTTGGCCCGGATCTCGCCGGTGATGCGGCGGTCCGCGTTGATCCACAGCCGGTCGTCCGGGAGACCGAGGCTCGAGCGCAACTTGTCGCCGCTGATCGCGGCCTGGCCGTTTGCTCCCTTGACCGTGACCGACATGATCCTGCCCGAGACGCCGCGGTCCACGTTGGTGAACCCGTTCACGGCCCCGATGCCGAGCCCGAGATGCCCGGTCACCTGCGCGGTGGTGAACGTCCGCTCCCAGATGGCGTTCGGGTTCTCGGCGGTGTAGTCGCCGGGGTCGCACACACCGCGCAGATAATCGATGGGCGTGCCGCCCCACACGTTTTCGTTGTTCTCGGTGTACCCGCCCGAGGAGGACATGTAGAAGGCCTGGATCGTCTGCCCGGCGTTCAGCACCACCTGATCGTCCGTCTGGTCCACCGCGGAGACCCACCGGTCACCGTCGACGCCGCCCTCCTTGTCCCACCCCGCGTACACCTGGTCGTACGAGCTCGCATACAGCGCGCAGTCGCACGCCGCCCGGTGCTGCGAGGCCGCGGCCTTCGTGAAGGCGTACGTCCGCGCCGCGATCGCCTGGGTCTTGAGGGCCGACATCGGCCACGAGCTCGGGACCTCGCCGAGGCCGTAGAGGTAGCCCTGGGGGTCGACCGTGAGGACGAGTCGCATCGCGCATCCCCCGGCGCACGAGTACAGGGCGAACTCGATCGACCCGCGGTTGTATGTGTGCCCCGCCTCGGGGATGCGCACGAGCGAGTCCAGCGACTCGTAGACGAGGAAGATCGGCTCGTCGGGCCCCCCGACGCGATCGACAGGGTCGCCGGACTGGTCGGCGATTAGGTACTCGTTGCTCGCGGCGCGAACGTGCCAAGTCTCACCGGCGGGGATCGTCGCGACCGTCGAACCGGTCTGCGGGTCGCCCAGCCGGATCTCGATCGAGCCGACCTGCGCCTCGAGCCGGATCGAGTCCTCGCCCTGGACGAGCCCGATCCGAAGGCTCTGCGGCGGATCGGTCTCGCCCGCGACGCGCGTGCCCGAGTAGAAGTGCTTGAGGATCTTCGAGGGGCCCCAGCCCTGCCTCGCCAGGCCGTACGCGCCCCACTGCGAGAGCCCCAGGCCGTGCCCGAACCCCGCTCCGAACAGCTGGAACTGCGACGGCCCGTCGGGCTCGCGGTTCGGTCCGGCGCCCGCCGGGTTCGGGCCGGTAACCCAAGGGACCAGCAGGGCGACGAGGAGGGCGAGGATGAGGGCTCTGCGCATGCTCCGAAGGGTCTCGATGCGGATGTTCGGGCGGCTCCGCACCGTATCACAACGTCCCGGCGGACCCGAGGGTTACGCCTCGATCCGCTCCCCCGGTTGCACGCGACCCTCGCGCACCGAGGCGCCGGCGCCCACCACCGCCCCTTGGCCGAGCACGGAGTCGGTGACCGACGCACCCCGCATCACCCTCGAGCCGGGACCGAGGATCGAGCGATCCACGATCGCGTCGGGTTCGACCACCGCCCGCTCGTGCAGGACGGTGTCGCTCACCCGCGCACCGGTCTCAATCGAGGCGCGCGGCCCGACGACGACGTGCTCGTTCACGGTCGCGCCCCGGTCGATGTGACCGCCGGCGTCGACGAACGGCGACGGGTACGAGCGGTGGCCGTCCACCCGGCCGTCGAGCAGGTCGAACTGCGCCTGCAGGTACGCCTGCGGCGTCCCGAGATCCATCCAATACGCCTCGGACGGGAACCCGGCGAGCGGCCGTCCTGCGGCGATGAGCGCCGGGAAGATCTGACGCTCGATCGACACGTTCTCGCCGCGGGTCCAGCCCTCGAGCGCAGCGGGGTCGAGGATGTAGGTGCCCGCGTTGATGTCGCCCTGCATGAGCTCCGACGGCTTCTCGCGGAACTCGAGCACCCGCCCGTCGGCGTCCATCGGCACGAGGCCGTACGGCCGCGCGTCCTCGACGTGCGTGAGCGCGATCGTCGCCACCGCACCCCGATCGCGGTGCCTCGCAAGCATCTCGGTGAGGTCCAGGTCGGTGAGGATGTCACCGTTGAGCGCGAAGAAGGGGTCGTCCGTGTCGAAGCCTTCGAGCGCGTTCACGATCGCGCCGCCCGTGCCGAGCGGCTCGGTCTCGGTGATCCAGGTGATCGACGGGTCCCCGCGACGGGCCTGGATGAACGCGTGGAAGGTCTCCTCCAGGTACGAGCTCGACAGCACGACCTCGTGCACGCCGTGGCCCGCCAGGTGGTCGAGCACGTGATCGAGGCTCGGCCGGTCCACGAGCGGGACGAGCGGCTTGGGCAGGGTCTCGGTGATCGGGCGCAGGCGTGTGCCCTCACCTCCGACCAGCACGACGGCCTTCATCGGGTCACGTGTGCTGTGTCTGCGAGACGAGGATGATCCCCACGCCGATGAACGCGACCCCCGCCCAGCGCAGCGGCGGAACCGTCTCGTCCAGCACGAACTGGTCGAAGAGCAGGATCAGCACGTACGTGAGCGCGGCGAACGGGTAGGCGAACGACAGCGACGCCCTCGACAGCACCACCAGCCAGACGAGGGCGGACACGCCGAACAGGAACAGCCCGCCCCAGACGAAGGGCTGGCCGACGACCACCCGCATCGACGAGCCGTTCAGCGAGAAGGTTTCGGGTGCGAGCTCGTCGTTGACGAGGTTCATGCCGTGCTTGAGCGCCAGCTGCGCGACGGCGGCCAGCGTGACGGAGAACAGGATCAGCACGATCAACATCGGAGGAGTTCCTTTCGTCTGGGTCGTGATCGGGTCGGTCGCGGGTTCGGTCACAGGTCCTCGACCTCCACGGCCACCGGGACCTCGACGCGCTCCTGCACGCGGGGCGCGTCGAAGACCTCGAACAGGTACCGCTGGGTCTGCACGTGGTAGAGATGCCCGGTGGTGCGGTTCGACAACCCGACCGTCACCCAGTACTTCCCGGGCTCGTAGGGGAAGGCCTCGATCCGGAAGCGTACGCGCTTCTTCTCGAACCGTCCGAGATCCAGATCCGCCCGCGAGGTGCGAGCGTCGAGCACCGCATGGTTCGTCGCCCCGTCCAGGACCGCGAAGTCCACGTCCAGGTCGTCGAGCGGCTCGTTCTGGCGGACGTCGATCACGATCGTGAGCGGGTCGCCGCGGAGGATCGCGCCCTCGCTCGAGCCGTTCGGGCGGACGATCTGGACCTCGGCGATCTCCGCCTCGCGGGTGCCCTCCTCCGGGACGAAGTTCGGATCGGTCACGCCGAGCAGGACGTACCGCATCTCGCGCACGACGTCGGCCGGCATGCCGATCGCGTGCAGCTCGCCGTGGTGGAGCATCGCTGCCCGGTCGCAGATCTCGATCACGGTGTCGAGCGCATGCGTCACGAGCACGATCGTGCGGCCTTCGCGCTGGAAGGCCCGGACGCGGTCGAGGCACTTGGCCTGAAAGGCCTCGTCGCCGACCGCGAGCACCTCGTCGATCAGCAGGACGTCGGGCTTGACGTGCACCGCCACCGCGAACCCGAGCCGGACCAGCATGCCCGACGAGTAGAACTTCACCTCGTTGTCGATGAAGTCCTCGAGCTCGGCGAACGCGACGATGTCGTCGAACGCGGCGTCGGTCTGTCTGCGAGACAACCCAAGGAACGAGGCGTTCAGGTAGACGTTCTCGCGCCCCGTGAGCTCGGGGTGGAACCCGGCGCCGAGCTCGAGCAGCGCCGCGAGCCGCCCGCGCTGGCGGATCGTCCCCGAGGTCGGCCGCAGGATCCCCGCGACGCACTTGAGGAGCGTCGTCTTGCCCGAGCCGTTGTGCCCGATCAGCCCGAACGTCGAGCCCTCGCCCACGTCGAGCGCGACGCCGCGGAGCGCCCAAAAGTCCTCGGCTCGGCTCCGCGAGGAGAGCACACGCTGCTTGAGCGACGTCGGCTTGTCCCGGTAGATGCGGAAGCGCTTCGAGACGTCGGCGACCTCGATCGCGGGCGCGTTCACAGCTCCTCCGCGAAGTCGCCCGAACGCGAGAAGAAGTAACCCCACGCGAACCGGACCCCGACGAGCGAAACGATGAGCGTGATCGTGAGGATCCCGGCGACCCACGCCAGGCTCTTGTCGAACAGGACGGGTTCCGGTGAACCGATCGGGGTCACTGTGCCGTACAGCGCCCGGTGGAAGCCGGCCACGACGTCGACCATCGGGTTCAGCAGGTACAGCGCGAGCCGAGGGATCCCGAGCCAGGTCCCGCGGCCGCCCTCCGCGAGGTCCTGTACCTGGAACTCGGCGTAGACGATCGGGGTCGCCCAGAACCACACCAGCAGCGCGATGTTCAGCAGGTGCTCGACGTCGCGGTAGCGCACGTTCAGCGCCGAGAACCACAGCGTCAGGGCCACCGTGAGCACCAGGAGCGTGACGAACGCGAGCGGCCACAGCGCGAGCTCGGGCAGGTGCAAGCCGTACCCCGACACGATGACGTAGAGGAGCAACACCGCCGATTGCAACGCGAAGTCGACGAGGCCGACGCCGACGGCTGCCAGGGGCAGGATCTCGCGCGCGAACGCCACCTTCTTCACGAGGTTCGCGTTGTCGAGCACCGCCCGCGCACCGCTGCCCATCGAGGCCGAGAACAGGTTCCAGGCGAGGAGTCCGGACAGCAGGTAGACCGGGTAGTTCGGGATCCCGGCGCCCAGGACCTTCGCCACGAACGAGAAGACCGCGAGGTAGACGAGCGGGTTCAGCACCGACCACACGGCCCCGAGCACCGAGGCCGCGTACTTCACTTTGAGCTCCTTGCGGACCAGGTTCGCCAGGATCTCGCGGTGGGCGGCGAGGATGCGGAGGCGTTCGCCGACCCGAAGGTGCGGCGACTCGGAGGTACGCTCGACGGTCTGCGTGGGTGCTGCCATGGGTGTTGGTGGTTCGGCGTCGTGGCCGGTCGCTCGCGCCGTGCGTGCCGGCCGGCGTGGCGAGTCTAGCAACGGGGTTGCGGCGGACCGGGAACGCGGGCTATGGAGAATGCGTGGGTTCGGCCGCCTCGCGTGCGTGCGGGGGTCGGAACTCGTCGAGCGCCCGGGCGTACGCCATCCCGTAGCCCTCCGAGAGCCCGTCCTCGGTGATCCCGAGGTCCACGAGCGCCCCGCCCCACCGGGCGAGCGCGCGCCGGGCGGGATCCCACAGGAGCGCCATCGTCGCGTCCATCGCCTCGGCGTAGACGTGGGCGGTCGCCTCGGACCTCGCGAGCTGCTCCGTGTGCGCCCGGGCGGCGTCGCCGATCCGGCGGCGGCGTTCGGGATCGTCGGCGAGCTCGCGGAGCGTCTCCGCGAGTTCGTGCGGTTCGAGCCGCCCAGCCGGCACGCGGACGACGACGTCCTCGGGGAGGTCGAGGTAGGTCCCGCTCGCGCTCACGACCGTGGGGCGTCCGCATTGCATCGAGCGCGAGAGCGACCCGGACACCTCCCCGCGATGCGGGTACCGGAGGTCCACCGCGACGTCGGCGGCGCACATCCACGCTAGGAAGTCCTCGTCCGAGACGTCGGGGTGCAGCGACACGCTGGCGCCCAAACCGCTCGCACGCACCAGCGGCTCCGTGTCGTACCCGGGGATCCGGCGGCCGACGAGCGCGAGGTGGACGTCCTGGGGAAGGTGCACCATCGCCTCGAGGACGACGTCGATCAGCTTGGCGGCGTTCTGGTCGCCGAACACGCCGATCAGCGTCCGCATCCCCATCGACTCGAGCGACCCGCGGATCACACGCGCGCGCCCCTCGGCCCTGCGGACGTCCTGCTCGCTCTCGACGACCGGGTGCGGGGCGACGTAGATCGGCGTCTTGCAGCCGAACGTGCGAAGGTAGCGTTCGACGAAGCGCGAGTGGACGACAATCCCCCGCGCGTTCCGGGCGGCGTGCGCGATGTAAGGGACGCGGAGCGGCTCGTTGCGTTCGGCCTCCTCGAACCCGTGGAGGCGAGGCGCGAGCAGCAGGCCTTCGCGCAGCGCCTGGTGCCCGAACGGCTGCGCGGTAGCCACCATGCCCATCACGAAGTCGTCGAGCGCGAGGTCGTGGATCACCAGGAGCCCGGGCGTTCGGATCGCGAGGTCGTAGATGTCGCCGTGGAACTCCAGGTTGTTGCCGAGGTGGTAGACGGCCATCGTGTGCCACGGCACCGTCGCCCAGTGCTTGTGCTTGATCGGCCAGTACGGCTGGATCTTGTGCTTGCCCGGCGTGTAGCCGGTCCGTTCGAGCCCCTCGAGCACCGCCCGCGAGTAGGTCGCGATCCCGCTGCGGGCCGGCGGCATCGGCGAGAGCCACGCGACGCGCGGATCCATCTGGTGGTCCCAGCGGTAGAGCCTGCGGACCGCGCCGACGATCGGAGTGGTCAGTCGATTCACGGGCTACTCCGTCAGCCGCGCGACGACCTCGGGCCACCCCGGAACCGTCGAGCGCAGCTTCTCGTTGCCGGCCTCCCCCATCTTCTTCGCGAGCGGGCGGTTCGAGAACAGGCGGTCGAACGCGTGGGCGATCGCCTGCGGTTCGGGCGGGGTGACCAGGCCGGTCTCGCCGTCGGTCACGAACTCGAGCGGCCCCCCCGCGTCGGTGAGCGTGACGACGGGCCGGTGCGCCGCGAAGCCTTCGACCGTCACGTACCCGTAGTCCTCGTCGAACGGCCCGTAGTACACGCCGAGCGCCCCGAGGTAAAGCTCGCGGAGGCGTTCGTCCGAGACGCGACCGGCGAGCTCGACCTTGCTCTGGAGCCCGTGCTTCTCGATCTGCTCGCGGAGGCCGTCCTCGTCAGGACCGTTGCCGACGAGCACCAGCCGAACCCCGGTCTTCACGTGCCGCATCGCCTCGACGACCAGCGCCTGACGCTTGAGCCCTTCGAGTCGGCTGGGGAAGACGATCGCGTCGCCGTACGGTCCGGGTTCGAGTGGCAGGAGGGCCTCGACGATCGGCGATGGGTGGTAGAGCACGTCGCTCGAGAGGCGGAGCGAGCTCCACAGGCGGTCCTGCACGTTCTTCGAGTTCGTGAAGATGCGCTTGGCCTCGCCGAGCGCGATCCGGTCGCTCTGCTGCACCATGTCGCGCACCTGCGGACCCTCGATCTGCTTGCCCAGGTCGGCGAACTCGGGGTGGTCCCAGAGCTCGTACGCGGTCCGGTGCTGGTGGATCAGCCACACGACCTTGCGTTCGTGCGGGACCAGGTACGCCGGGAACTTCAGCGCGATGACCATGTCGATCGGCAGCCCGTTGGATTCGGACAGGTCGAGCGCGCGCCACACGGCCATCTGGTGCACGATCTCGGTCGCCGGATACCACTTGCCGGCGACCACGACCTCCTCCGCCTCGTGGCCGGCCTCGCGCAGGGCGGCGACGACCGACTCGGTGTGCGTCTCGGCTCCCCCGCGCACGAACGGCGTTTGGGGGTGGACGACCGCGATCCTCACTCGGCGTCCCCGAGCTTGGCCCGCAGCTCCTTCACCTCGGTCTCGAGCGCGACAACCCGATCGGCGAGCGCCGCCGTGAGTTCGCCGAACTCCGCGAGCAGGCGGTCGTTCCGGCGGCGCATCGGCCGGAGCAGTCGGAACTGGAGGACCTTCGTCTTGCGGCGCATGCGCGAGCCGGACCCGAGCTCGGGCTCACCCCGCGGGACCGCCTGTTTCTCGTCGGCCCGCATGAGCATCGCGAAGTCATGCAGCAGATCCCGAACCTCGGAGGTGTCCATCCGCGACCGCGCCGAGGCGTCCTCGGCCCAGTAGATCTCGCGTTCGAGCGCGCCCCGAGCGTCGTTCTCGCTGGTCATCGGGGGTGAGGGTAGCACCGGCTCACAGACCTCAATCGACCATCGATGTCATCGCCACAGTCATCGGCTCGACGCGTCGATTCGGCTAGTAGGCGATGCTTCGACCGTGCGTTCGGTTGACGAGGACGATGAACTCGGCGCTGCTGCTACCGCTCCCGAGCCACCTCGAAGTGCTTCACGTTCGGTTCGAATTCGAGCAGGAAGCGTTCGTCCTCGGGGTAATAGTGGGCGGCCTCCACGTCCTCCCCGGCGAACGCCTTCACGTCCTCGAGTGAGTCCCAGAACGACATGACGCCGAACTCCGCCTCGACACCGTCCAGGCGGCGGAGCACCATCACCCCGCGGTTGCCTTGAGTGGCGTGCAGCTCGGCCACCCCGCTCTCCTCCAGGTACGCGAGGTACGCGTCGTAGTCCTCCGCCTTCGTGCGTCCGGTCCATAGGCGTGCGATCACGATCCGCCTCCTCCCTCTGCCTACGGCCAGTATGGTGCGCGCGTGACCGAGCACCATGTCCTCGTGAACCGTGCGGGCTGGGACGCCGACGCGGACAACTGGGTCGAGCCCGGCCGAAAGTCCTGGGCGAGCGACGACATCAGCTGGGGCGCTTGGAGCGTGCCCGAATCCGACCTCCGCGTGCTCCCCGACGTCGACGGGCTCGATGTGATCGAGCTCGGGTGCGGCACGGCCTACTGGTCGGCCTGGCTCGCCCGCCGCGGCGCTCGGCCGGTCGGGCTCGACAACTCGACCCGGCAGCTCGCGACGGCCAGGGTGTTCCAAGAGGAGTTCGACCTGCGGTTCCCGCTCGTGCACGCCGATGCCGAACGGCCGCCGTTCCGCGACGGGACCTTCGACTTTGCGTTCTCCGAGTACGGTGCGGCGATCTGGTGCGATCCGTACCGCTGGATCCCGGAGGCGGGTCGCCTGCTCCGTCCGGGCGGATGGCTGATCTTCCTCGGCGGCCACCCCCTCGCACTGCTCTGCTATCCGAAAGCCGACGACTCGGCCCCCGTCGAGTTCACGCTGCATCGCGACTTCTTCGGGATGCATCGCACCGAGTGGCACGACGAGGACGGGAAGGTCGACGGCGTCGAGTTCCGCCTCCCCCACGGCGAGATGATCCGGCTCCTGCGTTCGAGCGGGTTCGAGATCGAGGACCTCGTCGAGATCCAGGTGCCCGAGGGAGCCACGACCACCCACGACGACATCGCCACGCCCGAGTGGGTCAAGCGCTACCCGCCCGAACAGATCTGGAAGGCGCGCAAGGGCCGACCCGCGCGTTAAGCGATCGTCCGGAGGTATCCGGCGGGCCGGTGTCCGCGACTCCTCTAGTCGTTGGGCGCCCAGATCGGGCCCATGCAGTCGTCGCGGAGCGGCAGGGGATCGGGCACTCGCGGCTCCTGCTCGAAGTCGAACGCCGACAGCATCGGCGTGGCCTGCTTGTCACGCTTCGTGAGCTGCGTCAGACCCCAATTGTCCTCGATGAACCGGAGCACGCTCGAGAACTCGCCGAGCTCGCCGCTGACGCGTCCCTGCCTCGAGTACGGGCTCAACACCAGCATCGGCACGCGGATCCCGAACCCGAAGTCGTCGACCTGCGGCGGCGGCACGTGGTCGTAGAAGCCACCGTAGTCGTCCCAGGTGAGGAAGATCGCCGTCGACGGCCACATCGGCGAGCGCATGATCGCGTCGATCACCTTCGTCGACCAGTTCTCGCCGTGGCAGAAGTTGTACTCGGGATGCTCGGACAGCTCGAAGCGCGGCGTGATCCACGTGACCGGCGGCAGCAGGCCCCTGCGGATGTCCTGCACGACCTCGTCGACCGAGAACATATGCGTCTGCCACCGGTCCTCGTGCATCCGGTAGCGACGGATCGCCGAGTACGCCGACCAGATGTAGCCCTTCTGGTCCTCGCTCGCCGCGTAGTAGGCCCACGGGATCCGCGCGCGGTTCAGCAGGTCGCCCTCGGTCAGGAAGTCGAAGCACGGGGGCACCTTCTTCATCCGGCCCTCGCTGTCGTAGACCTCGACCGTCTGCAGTGGCGGCGCGTCGCAGCCGAACGTGTTCGAGCCGTGCGTGAGGCTCGGCACGCGCCGCGGGTTGTCGTGCGCGCCGCCCGAGGTGGCCGCGATCGAGTAGAGGTGGTTCGGGAACGACGGTCCCTGCGCGCTCGCGAAGAAGTTGTCGAACAGCACGTTCTGGCGCGCCCAGTGCCAGTAGTTCGGCAGCTGGTCCTTGTGGAGCTGCGTGTAGGCCCATGGGGCGTGGTCGCCCTGCAGGAACCCGTCCATCTCGCCCTGGTCCCACGCCGCGAGCGCGCACGTGTAGCAGTGGGGCAGGTCGCCGGGCACCCGGCCGTCGGTCCCGCGCGTGAGCGTCCGCGGCTGCCCGAACGCCATCCCGGTCGAGACGCCGTTCGCGCCCGGGAACGTGCCGAAGAGGTGATCGAATGTCCGGTTCTCCTTGATCAGGAACACGACGTGCTTGATCGGCGTCGCGGTCTCGAGCGCGGTCGCGTCGAACGCGTCGGGGCTCCCGGTGGTGCTCACGCTCGGGCTCGGGGACGCGGGCGGTGAGTTCGTCGCCCGCGGCTCGGCTTCGCTCGCGCTGCACGCGGCGGCGATCAGCGCCAGACCCAGGACGGCGGCAACCCACGACAACGTACGCCGATGCAGGAGGGTCCACATGGATGCCCGGAGTCTATCCAGCGCCGGCCGAATGGCCGGCGGCGCTCCGGAGCACCTCGGCCGTCGCGCCGGCCGCCCGCGCCCACGAGAACGTCGCGAGACGCTCGCGGCCGGCGGCGATGAGCCGCTCGCGCAGGTCCGGGTCGCCGAAGAGCCGGACGAGACCCTCGCCGATCGCGTCGACGTCGTTCGGGTCGACCAGGAGAGCCGCCTCGCCGGCGACCTCGGGCAGCGAGGCCGCGGACGACGTCAGCACCGGGACGCCGGCCGAGAACCCCTCGAGCACCGGGAACCCGAACCCCTCGTACCGCGACGGGTACGCGAGCACCGTCGCGCCGGCCAGCAACGCACGCTTCTCCTCGTCCGAGACGTAGCCGGTGAGCACGACCCGCCGCCGAACGTCCTCGGGGAGGGCCTCGACCCGCGCGCGCACCGTCTCGGCGCTCTGCGGGGCCCAGTACGTTCGGCCGCCGGCGATCACGAGCCACGGCTCCGGGTCGTCGAGCCGCGCGAACGCGTCGACGAGCAGCTCCAGGTTCTTCCGCGGCTCGACCCCGCCGACGAACAGCGCGAACGGCCCCCCGATCCCGAATCCCGCCTTCACGCGCTCGAGTTCGTCGGTCCCTGGCGCCTCGAACGGGTCCGCCCCGTGTGGGATCACGTGCACGCGGCCCTCCTCCAGTCGGTGGCGCTGGAGCAGGTCGGCCTTCGCGCTCGCCGACGGCACGATCACACCGGCGCTGCGCCGCAGCCACCCGTCGAACCGCCGCCGCCACCGCTCGCCGAACCCCGGGCCCGCCTCGGGCATCACCTCGAACGCCAGGTCGTGGACGACCAGCACGACGGCGTCGCTGCGGGTCGGCGGTGGGAGGAAGTTCGTCGCGAGGAGCGCATCGAACCGCACCATCCCCTCGAGCCTGGGCACCTCGAGACGCCGCCACACGGGTTCGAGGACGCCGGGGATCCGGGACACGTGCTCGGTCAGGTTCGGCGCGCGCGGGAGGTCGGAGCCGCCGGTATGCGGGTGCCACGCCACCAGCTCGTCGGCCGGCATCGCCGCCGGCAGGTGCGACAGCATCCGCCGCGTGTAGTGGCCCACCCCGGTGGGTTCGGCATCGGAGGCGGGCCGAGCGTCGATCGCGATCCGCACGCGGGCAGTATCGTCGGTCGCCCGGGCGAGGCACGGGTCCGGTCGGCGGGCGAGGCACGGGTCCGGCCCGAACGCCCGAGCGGTAGCATCCGGGCGTGGACCGGATCAAGTATTCGGTCATGACGCGACTCGCTCCGTACCCCTCGCTCGTAGTGCCGCTGGCTCGGTTACGCGGCGAAGGCGA
>Ga0208890_1000012_pt1 | contig 14447 bp, 10 predicted proteins | sample SoimicmetaGmgHPA_FD_188328 | JGI IMG/M metagenome (GOLD analysis project Ga0208890, IMG submission 188328) | Soil and rhizosphere microbial communities from Laval, Canada - mgHPA (SPAdes) (version 2) | ecosystem: Environmental > Terrestrial > Deep subsurface > Rock core/Sediment | place: Laval...
TCGCGTTCTGTTCCACCACGAAGACGGTGCGGCCGAGCGCTCGGATCTGCTTGATGATCTCGAAGACCTGCTCGACCAGGATCGGTGCGAGCCCCATCGAGGGCTCGTCCATCAGCAGGACCTTCGGATCGGCCATGAGCGCTCGTCCCATCGCGACCATCTGCTGCTCGCCGCCCGACAACGTCCCCGCCTTCTGCTTGAGGCGCTCGCGGATCCGCGGGAACGTCTCGAGCACCTTCTCCCGATCCTCCGCGATCTTCGCCTTGTCCTTGCGCTGGTACGCGCCGAGATCCAGGTTCTCCGAGACCGTCATGTTCGCGAAGAGCCGCCGGTTCTCCGGAACCATCGAGATCCCCTTGGAGACGACCTGGGACGTCGGGAGCCCCGTGACGACCTCGCCGTCGAGCACCACGTCGCCCTCGGTCGGCTTGACGTACCCGAGGATCGTCTTGAGGGTCGTGGTCTTCCCGCTGGCGTTCCCGCCCAGCAGGCACACCATCTCGCCCGCGTAAATCTCGACGTTCACGTTGCGGAGCACCGCCACCAGGCCGTAGTGGGTGCTCACGTCGCGGAGCTCGAGGACGGGGCGTCGCTTCCCGTCCTGCTCGGGGCCCGGCGCCGCCGGGGTGGGGAGCGCGGCGGTGTCTACCGGCTGGACGTCGACCCCGGTCTCGGCCGGGTCCACCGCCGTCGAGATCTCGGGCGCCTCGTCGTTCATCCGGCCGCCTTGGTCCCGAGATAGGCCTCGATCACCTGCGGGTCGTTGGCCACCTCGTCGTAGGAGCCCTCGGCGATCTTGCGCCCGTAGTCCAGGGCGATCACCCGATCCGAGACCCCCTTGACCACCCGCATGTCGTGCTCGATCACCAGGACCGTGAGCCCGAGCTCGTCGCGCATCCGTACGATGTGGTCGCGGAGCTCGAGCGTCTCCCGCGGATTCATGCCGGCCGTCGGCTCGTCGAGCATCACCAGCAACGGATCGGTGGCGAGCGCCCTCGCCATCTCGAGTCGTCGCCGGTTCGCGTACGAGAGGGCGGAGGCCGGCTGCTCCTCCCGGTAGCCGGCCAGCCGCGAGCCGAAGAACCCGAGGCTCTCGCGCGCTCGTTCGCGGATCCGCTGCTCCTCGCGCCGGGTGCCGGGCAGGCGGAATACCGAGCCGAACACGCCGGACCTGGTGCGGCAGTGTTGGCCCACCATCGCGTTCTCCAGGATCGTCATGTTCGGGAACAGGTGCACCGTCTGGAAGGTGCGGGCGATGCCGAGCTTGGTCACCTGGTTCGGCGCGAGCCCGACGACGTTGGCGCCGCGGAAGCGGATGCTGCCGTCGTCGGGGCCGTACAGGCCGGTTACGACGTTGAACATCGTGCTCTTGCCGGCCCCGTTGGGACCGATGACCGAGACGATCTCCCCGGGGTCGACGTGGAACGAGAGCCCCGACAGCGCATACAGACCCCCGAAGTGCTTGGCGACATCCGTCAGCTCGAGCAGGTGCTTAGGCGTGCTCATTCGAGATCTTCCCGTTCCACCCCGAGGCTCCCGCCCGGCAGGACGGCCGCGACGGCCTCGGCCTCACCCTTCGCGTCCCTGGCCCAGACGTCCTGGCTGACCTCCTCCTCCTCGAGCTCCCGGCTCCGCCGGACGTTCGGGATGAGGCCCTGCGGGCGCAGGATCATGATCGCGACCAGGGCACCCCCGTAGATCAGAGGCCTGTACTCCTCGAACTCACGCAGGAGCCCGGGAAGGCCGATCAGCACGAGCGCCCCGACCAGGACGCCGGGGATGCTCCCGAGCCCACCGATGATCACGACGGCGAGGGCCGTGATCGACACGGTGATCTCGAAGCTCGCCGGCGTGAGCGACCCGATGCTGACCGCGAAGAGCGCACCGCCCATCGATCCGATCGCGCCGCCGAGCGCGAAGGCGAGCAGCTTGAACTTCGTCGTGCTGACCCCCATCGCGTCGGCGACCTGCTCGTCCTCCCGCATCGCGTTCCAGGCCCGTCCGATTCGTGACGTCGACAATCGCCACGAGACGAACGCGGCGAGCAAGACGAAGGCGAGCGCCAGGTAGTAGAAGTGCTGCGGGTTGTCCTGGAAGTTCAGGCCGAAGACCTCGGCCTTCGTGACGCCTCGCATGCCCTGCGGGCCGCCGATCAGCGGCTGCGCCCACTTGGACGCCGTCATGACGCTCACGATCTCGCCGAGCCCCAGCGTCACGATCGCGAGGTAGTCCCCGCGCAGACGGAGCACCGGCGCGCCGATCAACAGGCCGACCCCCGCCGCGAGCAGCGCCACGATCCACACGGCGACGTAGAAGTTCAGGTCGGCCGACAGGGCCGGGGTGGCCGCTCCCGTCGTGGTGTTGAGGAAGGCGCCCGTGAGCAGACCGGTCGTGTAGGCGCCGAACGCGAAGAAGGCCACATACCCGAGGTCGAGCAGCCCCGCGTAGCCGACGACGATGTTCAGCCCGAGGCCGAGCAGCACGTAGATCATCACCGACCCGAGCACCTCGGAGATGACGGTGCCCAACAGCAGCGGCACGATCGTCAGGATCGCCAGGATCGCGACGAACAGACCCACCTTGGCGGCCGGCGCCTGCTCCACGTTCCGACGCACGCGCTCGCGGGTGCGACCGCCGTCCCGGTTCCACAGCGCGTTCGCGGCGGCCGCGACCACGAACACGATCAGGCCCCCGAACCACGTGAGCCCGGCGCCGCGATCGTAGAGCCAATCGGCCTCGAACCCGAGCTGGACGAACACGATGGGGATGATCCGCTGAAGCAGGCCGAACAGGATGACGGCCAGGACCCCCGCCGACGCCGGCCGTCGCACCGCCTCGGGTGCGGTGCGGGCGAACCCCCCGATGGCGCCGCCGACGACGCAGAACCCGATCAATTCCGGCAGGCCGCCCGGCACGCCCTTGTCGAACGTGAGGAAGGCGATCAGCTGTTCGGTGACGGCGACGAAGACCTCGCGGATCCGATCCACGCCGAACCAATCGGCGAAGGCCACGGCCGCGGCGAACAGCGCACCCCCGACAAGCCCGGTCATCACACCGACGACGACGCCCGGCCCGAACGGGACCGAACGGCGCTCCCCCGCGACGATCCTGGGTCGGGTGACCGCGTACGCGGCGACCAGAGCCGGCGCGATGATCAGGAGCCGGCCGAGGGTGATCTGCTCCCCCACCAGGGCGAGATCGGCGAACTTCGTGTACAGCCCGACGAGCGCCACGAAGACCGCTATGGCGCCCCCGATCAGACCCGCCCGGACGATCGACCGCGTGGGTACGCCACCCATCAGACCTTCTCCGCCTCGCTCGACCCCAGAAGCCCACCAGGCCGGAAGATCAGGACGAGCACCAGCACCAGGAACGTGAAGGCGTCCTTCAACTGGAACGAGGACGGGATGCCGTACCCGGTGAGGATGAGCGCCGGGCCGATCGACTGCAGGAGCCCCAGCAGGACGCCGCCCAACGCGGCCCCCGAGATGCTGCCGATCCCGCCCAGGACCGCCGCCGTGAACGCCGCGATCCCGGGCCGGAAGCCCATCGTGAAGCTCACCGACTCGAACGTGATCGAGAACAGCACCGCGGCGATGCCAGCCAGCAGCCCCCCGATCGCGAATGTGATCACGATCACGCGGTCCACACGGATCCCCATCAGGCTGGCGATCTCGCTGTCGGCGGCCACGGCGCGCATCGACTTGCCGGTCGTGGTCTTCGAGACGAACAGCGACAGGACGGTGACGGCCACGATCACGGTCACGAGCACGACCACCTGGATCCGGTCGACCTCGACACCGAGGATCGTCCACGTCCCCTCCAACACGGCGGGCACGCCGAACCCGCGGCTCTGCGCCCCGAAGAACCCGCGCGCCGTGTTCGCCAGGAACAGCGAGGCGCCGATCGCCGTGATCAGCGGGACGAGCCGAGGGGCGTTACGGAGCGGACGGTAGGCGACGCGTTCGAGCAGGATCGCCACGCCCATCGAGACCAGCATCGCGACCACCAGCAGGAGCGCCATCGACAGCGCGGGGTTGCTGTCCAGGAAGCCGCTCTCCTCCCAGGCGTGGGAGAAGAAGTAGGCCCCGAACGCCCCGAACATGAACACCTCGCCGTGGGCGAAGTTGATCATCCGCAGGATGCCGTACACGAGCGTGTACCCGAGCGCGATCAGCCCGATGATGGCCCCCTGGGCCAGGCCCAGGATGATGAAGTCCTTCCACGTCGTCGTGGTGTAGCGCTGGTCGGCCGGGAGCGTGAGCGTCTTGTACGCGCCGATCACGACCACGGCAAGGATCACGATCGAGAGGACGACCAGGATGATCCGCCGCCACGGGAGGCGTTCGAGCAGTCCGAGTTCCGCGCCCCGGACCTGCTCGTCGGTGGCGGTGGCCATCGCGCGAGCCTAGCCCATCCCTCCAGGCACCGCTGCGGGTGGGCCCGAAGGCCCACCCGCAGCGTGCGGTGCCGGTCGAACTAGATGACGTCGGCCAGCGTCTTGGTCTCCGAGAAGACCGGGTCGGTCGGGTCCACGCCACCCTCGACCGGCCAGTGGTCGTACTCGAACACGCCGATCGTCACGTCGGTCGCGCAGTCCCCGAGCGGGGTACACGTGATCGTGCCCGTGACACCCTCGTAGCCGCTCGTCGCGAACAGCGCGTCCTTCAGAGCCGTCCGGGAGATCGTCAGGTTCCCGCTGCCGTCGTCGACGGCCGTGGCCTCAATCGCGTCGAACAGGATGTTCGAGGCGTCGAAGGCGTGGGCGTTGAACACCGACGTCGGCTCGCCGAACTGGTCCGTGTAGGCGGGCAGGTACTCGTCCTTGTAGAACGCGCCACCCTGGAACGCCGTCACGTCCGGCGAGGACGCGAAGTAGTCGAAGTCCTTGACCGGAGCGCCGACGGTGTCCAGGAACGAGCTCTCGAGGCAACCGTCCGAGCCGATCTGGACCGTCCCCTTCGCCAGGATGTCCGAACCCTGCGTGTAGCTCAGGGCGCAGACGGGGTTGAAGTTCGGCCCGTAGACGACGCCGGGGTCGGTCGCAGCGATGTTCGTGAACACCGGACCGAGGTCCGTATCGGCGCTGCTGACCTGCTCGGTGTCGGTGATCGTGCCGCCGAGCGCCTCGAAGTTGTCGCGGAAGGCCGCAGCCAGTCCGTCGGCGTAGGGGCTCTCGTCGTTGATCGTCGCGGCGGAGTCGACCTTCAGCTCGTTGAAGACGAAGTCGGCCACGATCGCGCCCTGGATCTTGTCGTTGTGCGCCGTGCGCAGGTAGAAGGGCTGGTGCGCCTCCTCCGACGTCAGGCCCGGGTTCGTGTTCGAGGGCGAGATCAGGATCATGCCCTTGTCCCCCAGGATCGTGTCCGCGACGCCGAGCGCGGCGCTCGAGCACGAGGTCCCGATCACGGCGACGACGTCCGGGTTGGCCGCGATCGCGGTCGCGCCGGCCTGGCCGCCCTCCGCGGAGCACCCGTCGTCCTCCTGCGTGAGTTCAACGTCGTGCCCGAGGAGCTGTCCGGGCGTCGCGTCGAACGAGTTGTCCAGGTAGTCGATCGCCAGCTCGATGCCGTGGTTGCTGTCCGTCCCGAGGAACGCGGTGTCCCCGGTGATCGAGAGCAGCGACGCCAGCTGGATCGGATCGCCGGCGGCGATCTCCACGCAGCCGAACTCGTCCGCGGCACAGTCGACGGCGCCGCCCGTGGCGGACGTGCCACCCGTGGCTCCGGTCTCTCCACCCCCGTCGTCGCCGCACGCAGCGGCGACGAGCGAAAGCGCCCCGAGGAGCGCCAACACCGTGAAGTACTTGCGGTTCTTCATCCAACCCCCCTCCGAAGGTGTCCTACGATCGTGGTCGTACGCGAACGCGAATGAGGAACTGCGGTTCGCCCCCTTTCTCCCCTTCCGTCGGGGTGGTACCTATCACATTCCGCAGGTGGCGGGCCACCCCGCCCGATGCCGACGATTCCCGCCGACCGTCGTGATAGGTGTACGGAACCGGGAGCATGCGCGGACTGCAGGAAGACAGCCGAACACGTGCCTAGGACGGCGTCGCCGCTCGGAACGCGCGGGCGAGCCCGAGGGCGGTAGCCGTGTCTCCGTCGAGCAACGGTCGGACGAGCGCGCTCCCCACCACGACACCGTCGGCGAACGCGCACGCCTCGGCGGCGTGCGACGGCTCGGCGATCCCGACCCCCACCAGGAGCGGGCGGGACGCGAGCGGGCGGAGCCGCCCGACGAGCTCTGCGGCCGTCTCGGCCAGCCGGTCCCGCGCGCCCGTGACCCCGTAGGTCGCGACGCAGTAGACGAACCCCCGCGAGGCGTCGCCGATCGCACGCAGCCGGTCGTCCGAGGTCCCGGGCGCCGCCAGGAAGACCGGGGCCACCGAGGCTCGCCGGCACGCGGCGATCCAGTCGAGGGCCTCGTCCACGGGAAGGTCGGGAACGATCACGCCCGTGACGCCGGCGTCGACGCACGCGTCCAGGAGCGCCTCGTGACCCGCGTGCCAGACGAGGTTCGCGTACGTCATGACCGCGACGGGGACCTCGAGCCCGGCCTCCTTGATGGTGCCGAGCACGCTCGACGGCGTGGCGCCATCCACCAGCGCGCGACGCGCTGCCTCCTGGATCACCGGCCCGTCCATGACGGGGTCCGAGAAGGGGATCCCGACCTCGATCGCATCGGCCCCGGCCCCCTCCAGCCCTTGCAGCAGCTCCGCGTCCACGCCGTCGAGCCCGCCGGTGACGTACGGGACGAAGGCGCGACCGCCCGCGTCCAGCCGCGATCGCAGGGCCGGCTCCAGATCAGCCACGCGGCGCCCCCGGGCCCGAGCCCAGCGCGACCCGCACGGTCTCGAGGTCCTTGTCGCCCCGGCCGGACAGGTTGACCAGTACGAGCGAGCCCTCGGCGAGCGGACGCCGCAGGAGCCAGCCGATCGCATGGGCCGGTTCGAGCGCCGGCAGGATCCCTTCCAACGTCGCGAGCGCGGCGAAGCCCTCGAGCGCCTGCTCGTCGTTGACCGAGACGTACGTCGCGCGGCCGCTGTCCTTGAGGAACGCGTGCTCGGGGCCCACGCCGGGATAGTCCAACCCCGCCGAGATCGAGTGCGTCGGCACCACCTGCCCCTGCTCGTCCTGCAGGAGGTAGGAGTACGACCCGTGGAGCACCCCCGGCTCGCCCAGCGTGAGCGACCGGCAGTGCTCACCGAGCCCGTCGCCACGGCCTCCGGCCTCGACGCCGACGAGCCCGACGCTCGGTTCGGGGAGGAACGCCTCGAAGATCCCGATGGCGTTGCTCCCGCCGCCCACGCAAGCCACCACCACGTCCGGGTCGCGACCCTCGCGCTCGCGCAGCTGCACCCTGGCCTCGTCGCCGATCACGCGTTGGAGATCGCGGACGAGCGCGGGGAACGGATGGGGTCCCGCGACCGAGCCGAGGACGTAGTGCGTGTCGACCACGCTCGCCGCCCAGTCGCGCAGCGCCTCGTTGAGCGCGTCCTTGAGTGTTCGGCTTCCGGAGGTGACCGTGACGACCTCGGCGCCGAGCAGCTGCATCCGGGCGACGTTCGGCGCCTGCCGGATCGTGTCCTCCTGGCCCATATAGACGACGCACGGCAGCCCGAAGAGCGCGCACGCCGTCGCCGTCGCGACCCCGTGCATCCCCGCGCCGGTCTCGGCGATGATCCGTCCCTTCCCGAGGCGCCGGGCGAGCAGCACCTGGCCCAGCGTGTTGTTGATCTTGTGCGCGCCCGTGTGGTTCAGGTCCTCGCGCTTGAGGTAAATGCGGTACCCGGTCGCCTCCGACAACCGCGGCGCGAACGTCATCGCCGACGGCCGGCCCACGAAGTCGCGAAGCAGGGCGTCGAGCTCGCCCCGGAACACCGGGTCCCGCTTGAGCGTCCTCCAGGCCGCCGCGAGCTCGTCGAGCGCCGGGATCAGCACCTCGGGCACGTACCGGCCGCCGTAGTCGCCGAACCGCCCTCGTTCGTCGGGGAGCGTCTCGAGCGTGCTCACGCCGCACCCCGCAGAGTGCGGATCGCGGCCGCGGGATCGGGGGAGCGCATCAGCATCTCGCCCACGAGGATCGCCCCGGCGCCCGCGTCGATGGCTCGTTCGACCTGCTCACGGCCGGAGACCCCGCTCTCGAGCACCGCCAGGCGGTCCGAAGGCACTTGGGGCAGCAGGGCGAGGGCGCGGTCGACGTCGAGCTCGAGCGTCTCCAGGTCCCGCGCGTTCACGCCGATCACCGGCGCATCGGTCGCCAGCGCCTTGGCGAGATCCTCCTCCGAGTGGGTCTCGACCAGCGCGCCGAGCCCGAGGTCGGCCGCGACCGCCAGCATCCCCTTCAGCTCGAGCTCCGACAGGGCCGCGGCGATCAACAGGACGGCGTCGCTGCCCGCGGCTCGAGACTCGATCACCTGCGCGGGGTGCACCAGGAAATCCTTCCGCACTACCGGGAGGCCCACGGCGAGCCGGACCGCGCGGATGTCCGCCAGCGCGCCGTCGAACCACGTCGGCTCGGTCAGCACCGAGATCGCTGCCGCTCCCCCGTCCTCGTAGGCCCGCGCCTGGCTCGCGACGTCCGGTTCGGCGATCGCCCCGGCAGATGGCGAGGAGCGCTTGTACTCGGCGATCAGCGCCGGTCGTGTCCCTCGAAGGGCGTCCTCGAAAGGCCGTGGCGGCGGGAGGTGCATCGCGACGGCCAGCAATCCCGATTCGTCGAGCGGATCGCGTTCGAGGCGACGCCGGAGGTCGCCGACGAGGTCGGTGAGCAAGCCCATGGGGCCGCAAGTCTACGCAGGCGACGGGGCGTGCTCGAGGTCAGGCGATCGCGGCGATCGCGGCGATCGCGGTGCGGAGATCGAGCCCCTCGTACAGCGCGCGCCCGATCACGGCGCCCTCGATCCGGCCACCGAGCGCGGCGACGGCTCGCAGGTCGTCGACGCCGCGGATCCCGCCCGCCACGACGACCGGCACGGGCGTGGAATCCGCGAACGCCCAGATCCCATCGAGATCCGGACCCTCGAGCCCGCCGACCCGCCCCACCTCGGTGAACAGGTACCTGCGGACCTCGACCCGGGCCAGCCAGACGAGGACGTCCCGGAGCGGGAGCTCGAGGTCGGTGCCCCGCGGCCGCACGGTGGGCCCGTCGACCTCGATCCCGATCACGAGCCGGTCGCCGAACCGGCCCACGAGCGCCTCGGCCCGGTCGCGGTCCACCAGCGCCGCCGAACCGAGCACCACCCGCTCCGCGCCCCGCGCGAGCAGCGCGTCGACCTGCTCCGCGGTTCGGACGCCGCCGCTCGCCTGCACCGACACGCCCAGCCCGCTGACGGCGCGGAGAACGTCGCCGTTCCCGATCTCCCCCGAGCGCGCGAGATCGACGTCGACGACGTGGAGACGCGCGGCGCCGGCGTCCACGAACGCCTCCGCGGCCGCCGACGGATCGCTCCCGTACGCCGCCGCGGCGACCTCAGCCGACCCCGTGACGTAGACGAGTCGCCCCCCGGCGACGTCGAGCGCCGGGATGACCTCAAGGGGCATGGGTACGAACGCTACCCGGTGGGCGCGGGGACGCCGGACGCCGGGAGCACGACGACGTCGTCCGGTTCGAGGGGCGCCAGACGTACGGCCTCGGTGCCGAGCAGGACCCGCAGCTCGGACAGCAGGCCGGCACCCGGTTCGACGCGGAAGGTGCCGACGTCGAGCGGCCGGACCCCCTGGGACGAGTGGAACCGCACCTGGACCGGCGACGAGCCCCTGTGCGCCGCGAGCAGCTCCTTGAGCGTGGCGATCACCGTGCCGGTACAGCTCTGCGCGGTGAGATCGACCACCAACCGCCCGGCCGGTGGGCTCGGCCGCCCGCCGTCGCGGAGCTCGGGCTCGCTGATCTCGACCGCGCGAAGCTGGAGCTCTTCCCCGCGACCACGTCGGTCGGCGCGGCCCTTCACGAGCAGGATCGAGTCGTGCTCGAGCAGGTGCTGCAGGCTCTCGTACTGGCCCGGGAACACGACCACCGTGACGCCGCCGGCCAGGTCCTCAAGACGGAACTGCGCGTAGGGCTCGCCCTTCTTGGTGTACCGGCGCGAGACCGACGCGACGATCCCGGCGACCGTGACGAGATCGCCGTCGCCGAGGCCCTCGGTCTCGGCGATCTCCATGTCGGCGAGCGCCGCGAGCCGGTCCTTCACGCCGAGGAGCGGGTGGTCGGTGACGAACTGGCCGAGCACCTCCTTCTCCAGCCGCAAGAGCGTCCGGCGGTCGAACTCGTCGGCCGTGATCACGCCCTCGTCGATCTCATTCGCCGCCTGCTCGCCACCCCCGAACAGCGAGAACTGTCCCGCGGCCTCGGCCTTGCGCTCGGCCGAGATGGGGACCGAGATCTTGTCCTGGTTCTCGACGAGCCCACGCCGCCGGTACCCGAACGAGTCGAAGGCGCCTGCGTAGATCAGGCTCTCGAGCACCTTCTTGGTCAGGACCGATGGATCCACCTTGCGGCAGTAGTCGGCGAACCCGGTGAACGAGCCCTTCGTGCGTCGCGCCTCGATGATCTGCTGCACCGCGCCCGAACCCACGTTGCGCACGGCCGAGAGTCCGTAGCGGATCTTCGGCTCGCCGCTCGTCACCGGCGCGAAGTCCTGCTCGGACTCGTTCACGTCGGGGGGCAGGACCTCGAGCCCCATCAGCCGGCACGCGTTCAGGTAGAAGGGCTTGCGGTCCTTGTCGTCGCGGACGCTCGTCAGGATCGCCGACATGTACTCGACGGGGTGGTGCGCCTTGAGGTACGCCGTCTGGTACGCGATGTACCCGTAGGCGCAGGCGTGTGACGCGTTGAACCCGTAATCGGCGAACGGCTCCATCAGGTCGAACAGGTCCTGGCCGAGCCGCTCCGGGTATCCGTTGTCCACGCAACCCTGGATGAACTTCTCGCGATGCACCATCAGCTTGGCGCGGATCTTCTTGCCCATCGCCTGGCGCAGCATGTCAGCCTCGGCCATCGAGTACCCGGCCATCCGCACCGCGATCTGCATCACCTGCTCCTGGTACACCATGATCCCGTACGTGGAGGCGAGGATCTCCTCCAGGTCCGCGTGCGGGTACGACACCGGCCGGCGCCCGTGCTTGCGTTCGGCGTACTCGACGTGCATCCCCGCGCTGAGCGGCCCCGGCCGGTACAGCGCCACGAGCGCCATCAGGTCCTCGAACCGGTCGGGGGCGAGCTGCCTGATCAGCGAGCGCATCCCGCCGCCCTCGAGCTGGAAGACGCCGGTCGTGTCCGCCCGGCACAGCATCGCGTAGGTGTCGGCGTCATCGAGGGGCACGTGGTCGATGTCGAGCTCGACGTCCCTGCGCCGCAGATGCGAGAGCGTGTCCTCGATCACCGACAGCGTCCGCAGGCCGAGGAAGTCCATTTTGAGCAGGCCGAGGTCCTCGACTCCGTGCATGTCGAACTGCGTGACGATCCGGCGGGAGTCGTCGCGGGAGTCCTTGGAGAGCTTGAGCGGCAGGTAGGTCACGAGCGGCGCGTCGCCGATCACGACCCCGGCCGCGTGCACCGAGTCCTCGCGCCGAAGCCCCTCGAGCGCGCGAGCCGTGTCGACGATCTCGCGGGCCTCGGGCTCCCGATCGTACGCGTCGCGGAGCTCGTGCGAGAGCTGGAGTGCCTTCTCGATCGGCTCGTCGCGCCCCATGATCGCCGCCGGGTACATCTTGCAGAGGCGGTCGCCGACGCTCGCGGGGAACCCGAGGACGCGCGCGGCGTCGCGGATCCCCTGCTTCCCCTTGATCGTCTGGAAGGTGATGATCTGCGCCACGCGGTCCGATCCGTACTTCAGGGCCACGTACCGGATCACCTCGTCGCGCCGGCGCTCGTCGAAGTCCATGTCGATGTCGGGCATCTGGATCCGCCCCGGGTTCAGGAAGCGCTCGAAGATCAGGTCGTACCGGAGCGGGTCGAGGTCGGTGATCCGCAGCGAGTACGAGACCACGGAGCCCGCCGCGGAACCCCGACCGGGCCCAACGCGGATCCCGTTCTCGCGCGCGAACCGGATCAGGTCCCACACGATCAGGAAGTAGCCGGAGAAGCCCATCGACGTGATCACGCCGAGCTCCTGCTCGATGCGTTCGAGGATCGGTGGCGTCAGCGTCCCGTACCGCTCCTGCGCGCCTCGCATCACGAGCTCGTGCAGGTAGGCGTCTCGGTCCTTGCCCTCCGGCGGCTCGAACCGCGGGACGTGGAACCGCTCCTGCGGCGCCGCCGAGCTCCCGTAGACGAGCTCCAGCTCGCACATCTCGGCGATCTGCAGCGTCGCGTCGCAGGCCTCGGGCAGCTCGCGGAAGACCTCGCGCATCTCCTCGGCGGTCTTCAGGTAGAACTCCTCCGAGTCGAACCGCAGCCGGTTCGTGTCCGACTGCAGCTTCTGCTGCTGGATGCAGAGCAGGACGTCGTGGGGCTTGGCGTCTTCGCGCTGCGTGTAGTGCAGGTCGTTCGTGGCCACGACCTTCAGGCCGGTGCGACCCGCGAGCTCGACCAGCTTGGGCAGGATCTCCCGCTGCTCGGAGAGGCCGTGATCCTGCAGCTCGATGAAGAAGTTCCCGGCCCCGAAGATGTCCGCGTACGTCGCCGCCACCTCGTCCGCCTTGGCGGGCTGACCCCCGAGGAGGAGCTGCGACACCTCCGACGCGAGGCATCCCGAGAGACCGATCAGCCCCTCGCCATGCTCGGCCAGGAGCTCCTTATCCACCCGAGGCCGGTGGTAGAAGCCCTCGAGGTGTGCGTCGGTGACCAGCTTGAGGAGGTTGCGGTACCCGGTCTCGTTCCGGGCCAGGATCGTGAGGTGGCGGTACTTCTGCTCGCTCTCGCCCGGCGCCCGCTCGAACCGGGAGCTGGGCGCCACGTAGGTCTCCACGCCGATGATCGGCTTGACCCCCGCAGCCACCCCGGCCTCGTAGAACTGGAGCGCCCCGAACATCGAGCCGTGGTCGGTGAGCGCGAGCGCCGGCATCTGGAACTCGGCGGCCCGCCGGAACAGCGCCTCGATCCTCGCGGCCCCGTCCAGCAGGGAGAACTCGGAGTGCACATGGAGGTGAACGAAGGAGTCCCGACCGGCCAAAGCCCGCAGAGTATAGAACGGATCGGGCGGCGGCTTACAACCATGTAACTTATCCCACGTCCATGCACATCGTTTCCCCAGGCCGCGTGGATGGGGATCTCATGTGCGGAACTACACGCTTGTAATTGCCCTACCTCGGGCCGTACACTCAACCGCTGACCGACGGACCGGAGGGCTGATGCGGCTCTCGTACTCGAGCATCAACACCTACGAAACCTGCCCCGCCAAGTTCAAGTTCCAGTACGAGGACCGCGTGCCGCAGGCGCGTTCGGCGGCGCTCTCGTTCGGCGACTCGCTCCACCGGGCCCTGTATCTGTTCCACAACCGGCCGGTCCCGGTCCCGCCCTCGGTCGGCGAGCTCCACGACATGCTCGAGGCGTCCTGGGTCTCCGAGGGGTTCGGCGACGCGTCGGAGGAGCAGACCTACCGCGACCACGGCCGGCAGGTCCTGTCGCAGTACCATCGCGAGAGCGCCGCCGCGTACCGGATCCCGGCCGCGCTCGAGTTCCGCTTCACGATCGAGGTCGAGGGCGTCGCCATCTCCGGCGTGATCGACCGGATGGACCGGATCCCCGGCGGCGGGTACGAGATCGTCGACTACAAGACCGGTCGCGTCCCCGACGAGGTGCCCGCCAACTGGCTCGTCTACTTCGCGGTGGACGACACCGACGCGACGGTCGCGAGGCTGAAGGAGCTCGGCGGCAGCGTCAACATGGAGCCGATGGACATCGTCGCCGGCCGCTTCGCCGTCGTCAGCGACCCCTTCGGTGCCGTCTTCGCGGTGATCAAACCCAACCCGATGGAAGAAGGCGCCGCCTGACGCTTCCGGTGCGCCTTTTCCGGGATATAACCGGAAAAGGCGCACCGGAACGGTCGTTTCAGATTTCCGCTGCTTCCGCGGGGTTGCCGATGGCCCCCTCGTCCTCCCAATCGGCCGGCTGGCCGAGGCTGGCGCTCTTCACGACCTTCAGCCCGAGCATCGCGCACTTCATCCGCGTCGCGGAGATCTCGATGCCGAGCAGGTCGAGGACGTACTCCTTGGGCAGTCGCAGCAGCTCCTCGCGGCTCTTGCCGACCAGCTCGTCGGTGAGCAGCGAGGTCGCCGCGGTCGAGATCGCGCAGCCTTTGCCGGCGAAGTGCGCGTCGCGCACCAGGTCGTGGTGGATGTCGAGCATCAGCACGAGCTGGTCGCCGCACAGCGGATTGCGGCCGCTCGCGCGGTGGGTCGCCGTGCCCAGCGGCCCGTAGTTCCGCGGGTGCTTGGTGTGGTCCAGGATCACCTCCTGGTAAAGCTGCTTGGCGTCCAACGGGCTTTCCTTCAGGCGAAGAGCTGCTG
>Ga0208890_1000013_pt1 | contig 14212 bp, 16 predicted proteins | sample SoimicmetaGmgHPA_FD_188328 | JGI IMG/M metagenome (GOLD analysis project Ga0208890, IMG submission 188328) | Soil and rhizosphere microbial communities from Laval, Canada - mgHPA (SPAdes) (version 2) | ecosystem: Environmental > Terrestrial > Deep subsurface > Rock core/Sediment | place: Laval...
GCGCGGCTGCTGCCCGCTCGGGTCGAGATCGCCCTCGCCGCCTACGACGTGGCCGAGGCGCGCGAGGCCGCGGAGGAGCTCGCCGGGACGGCCGAGGCGATCGGGGCTCCGATGCTGCAGGCGGCCGCGCACCAGGCGCTCGGTGCGACGCTCACGTACGAGGAGGACGCCGCTGCCGCGATCGCCGAGCTCCGCAAGGCCGTGCGCTTATGGACCGAGGCCGACGCGCCATTCGAGGCTGCGCAGGCGCGTCGTCGGCTCGCGGTGGCGTATCGAACGGGCGGCGACGAGGCGTCCGCCGTCCTGGAGCTACGCGCCGGCAGGACCGCGTTCGAACGTCTGGGCGCGCTGGGGGAGATGGAGCGGTGCGAGGAGATGATCCGGGCGGGAGCGCAGGGCGACGCCGGACGCCGCGTCGTGCGCACGTTCATGTTCACGGACATCGTGGGGTCGACGGACCTGGTCCGCACGATCGGCGACGAGGCGTGGGAGGGCATCCTCCGTTGGCACGACGACATGCTCCGGACGCAGATCGGCTCCCACCGCGGAGAGGTGGTCCACACGACCGGCGACGGGTTCTTCGCGTCCTTCGGCGACGCGGCGGCCGCGGCGAGTTGCGCGGTCGCGATCCAGCGGCGGCTAACCGATCACCGCGGCAAGCATGGATTCGCGCCGCAGGTTCGAATCGGGCTGCATTCGGCCGAGGCGACGATGATCGCGGACGATTACGCGGGCCTCGGCGTCCACGAGGCCGCGCGCGTGGGCGCGATCGCCGAGGGCGGCGAGATCCTCGCGACGGCGTCGACCGTCTCGTCCGGGGCGATCCCATTCGGCTTCGGCGACGAGCGCGAGGTCTCGCTGAAGGGACTCGACGAGCCCGTGCACGTGGTCGCGATCGACTGGCGAGACGGAAGCTAGACGGAGCTCGAGGCCTGCCGGCGTGCACGCTCCTGGGCTCGCCTCTTGAGCCGAAGGTCGGCCAGGCTCATGACGAGATGCGCGACGAGGGCATCTCGATACCTCGTGTGCGCGCTACGCCGCGTCCCTCGGCCGGCGAGCGTGTCGCCCAGCCTCGTTCGGGAGGTCTCGCCGTGGGAACTCACCTGGGATGTTTCGGCCCGATGACCGCGCGGCTTGACCCGAACGGGTCAGGTCCTGGGTTCGAGCGCGATGACCGGGATCCACCGGGACGTCTTCTTCCTGTACTCGGCGAACCCGGGTCGCCGCTCCACCTGTCGCGCGTAGAGCTCGTCGGCCTCGGGGCCGGTGATCTCGAGCGCCCGCACGGGCACCGTGCGATCGCCGAGCTCGACCGACGGCTCGGGGTCCGCGAGCACGTTGCGCACCTACTTCGGATCGGTCGGTGCGCCGCCCATGGTGCCGAACACCACGAACCGGTCGCCGTCGGGCAGGTACACCAGCGGCTTCGCGCGCGGGAGGCCGCTCTTGATGCCCCTGGTGTGGAGGATCAGCAGCGTGGCGCCGTCGAAGTACCCGCCGACCCTGCCGCCGTTCGCGCGGAACTCCTCGATGATCCCGGCGTTCCAGTCCCTCGGTTCGGGCATGCGGGCATCCTCCACTGCTTGACCACCAGGGTACGGCGCCGGGAGCGGATGGCCGGAGCTAGTCGGCCTGCGAGCGCGGCAGGAGGCTGACGCTCATCGCGACCGCCTCGGCGACGTCGATGATCTTGCGGTTGGAGCGCCGGGCCTCGTCACGCAACATCTCGAACGCGCGCTTCTCGTCGATCGCGTGCCGCTCCATCAGGATGCCCTTGGCCCGCTCGGTGATCGCGCGGCGAGCGAACGCGCCCTCGAGGCCTTGGTACTCGGCGAATCGGGACAGCACGACGTCGAGCGAGCTCTGCAGCGCGGACGCGTCACGACCCAGGGTGATGTAGGCGAAGATCCCGCGCTTGGCTGCGTCGCGGATGAAGGCCTCGTCTTCGACGTCGAGGATCGCGATGACCGGGCACGCCGCCTCGGTCACGATCCGCCCGATGAGGTCGAGCGCGCGTTCCGTGCTCTCCCCGACGATGACGATCGCGGCGTCCGGACGAACCGACGCGCTGGCCGCAGCAACCTCGCCGAGCCTCGTCCGTCCCACGACCTCGTGACCGAGTTCGGTCACGCTCCGTAGCACCTCGTCGAGGCGGTGCCCCTGCCCGTCCGAGACGAGGATCCGGAGTCGCTCGGAGCTCTCTTCGTCCTTCATGGAAGTCTCTCCGACACGTCGAGCCTACCCCAGCCGCCCCGTGGGCTGCCACACTGACCCACACGGCCGGAACGTCCGTTGTGCCTGAGCATTGCGTGTTCGGCCCGTTCGGCGTACCGTGAATGGGCGACCCCAGCTCCCGGCCGCGACGCGCGGATGTTCTGCGCACCTCGGAGCCCAACGGCACGCTCCCTGAAGGGAGGATCCGATCCTCCAGGAAGCGAGTCGCGATGCGGGTTCCCTCCGAAAGTCTCTCGGTACTGATGGAGGAATCCGACGGCGCCCTCCATCTCTACCTCGCCGGATGGCTCGACGCCTCCGCGGTGCCGGCCCTGTTGCAATCGGTGATGCGAGGCCGGCCCGGCGACGTCGTCCTCGACATCGAAGGGCTCGACCACATCGACGGGGCCGGGTGGCTCGGCGTGATCTCGTGCGAGCAGCGCGTGACGAACTGGGGAGGCCGGCTCAGGATCGACCACGGCATCCGGAAGATCCTCGAGCTCGCCCCCTCCTCCTGATCGCTTGGCCGGGTGATCGAATGAGCGACTGGCGGGACCAAGAGGTCCGCAACGAATCGCGTTCGCGCGACCGGAACGAGTGGATCGCCCAGACGCGCGGGGCCGTCGCGCTCGATCACGAGACCGACGAGCTGTTCGTGTGCGAGTGCAGCGACCCGGCGTGCCGAGCGCGGATCACGCTGACACACATCGAATATGAGGCCGTCCGTGGGTACCCGACGCGTTTCGCGATCGCGACCGATCACGAGAACCCCGAGGTCGACCAGCTGGTGTCCGAGGGTGGGCGCTTCACCGTGGTGCAGAAGATCGCCGGCACCCCGGCGCGGATCGCCCGCGAGACCGACCGTCGGCACCGCGACGCCGAGTAGCGGGCCTCGATGCGGCTGATGATCGGGACCGGCTCGGGGATGCTCGAGCTGACGGACGAGAGCGCGACGACGGATCCGTCCTTCGGGCCGCGAGCCGTGACGGCACTCGCGGTCCGCGACGGCCAAGCATGGGCGGTCGCCGATGGGCGCTCGATCGTACGCCACGAACCCGACGGGACCTGGACGGACGTCGCTCGGAGCGAGCGCGAGATCGTCTGCCTGGCCGACACGTCGCACGGGGTGCTCGCCGGCACGGAGGAGGCCCACCTGCTCCGGCTCGTCGGCGACGACGGCACCCTCGCGCCGGTCGAGGCGTTCGAAACGGTGGAGGGCCGGGGGACCTGGTTCACGCCGTGGGGTGGCCGGCCGGCCGTCCGTTCGATCGCGCAGGACCTCGGCGGGCGGCTCCACGCGAACGTCCACGTGGGTGGCATCCCCCGCTCGGTCGACGCGGGGGTGAGTTGGGTGCCGACCATCGACATCGACGCGGACGTCCATCAGGTCGTCGCGCACCCGACCCAACCCGACGTCGTGCTCGCCGCGGGCGCCGTCGGGCTCGCCGTGAGCGTGGACGGGGGTTCGAGCTGGCGGATCGAACGCGAGGGTCTGCATGCCACGTACGCCCGAGCCGTCGCGGTCGCCGGTGACCGGGTCCTGCTCTCGGTCTCGAACGGCCCCCGAGGAGGCCGGGGCGCCATCTACCGGACCGCGCTCGAACCTGGTTCCACGTTCGAGCGCTGCACCGAGGGGCTGCCCGAGTGGTTCGAGGGCAACATCGACTCCGGCTGGCTCGACGCGCGGGGATCCGAGGTCGCGTTCGGCACGGGCGACGGCGAGGTCTACGTCTCGGACGACGCGGGCGAACGCTGGACGCGCGCCGCCGCCGACCTCCCGTCGATCCGGGCCGTCCGCCTCGTGTGAGTCGACCCGCGGACCAGACCCCGGCTACCCGTTCGGGATCAGGCCGAACACCGTTCCCGGCGCCCCCGAACCGTTCCTGTTGCGCGGGCTCCCGAGGACGACCCACGCGCCCGTCGGCGGGAGCGCGTCGAGGTTCGTCAGGTTCTCGATCGTGAGTCGGTGCCTGCGGAGCGTGAGCCACGTCGGCAGGAAGGCGGCGTCGGACGACGGGTCGGGCCCGAACGTGTCGGTCCCGAGCGCGCCGGTCTGCGTCAGGACGCCGGTCCGGATCAACCAGCGGACCGAGTTCCGAGAGAACCCCGGTTGGTGGACGCCGGACCTCCCGGTCCCGCAGTTGAAATAGTTCGGCCCCCCGTCGCGATCGCCCCGCGCCCAGAAGTCCGAGCATCCGGTGAGCAGCAGCACGGCCGCGCCCGAGGGCATCTGGCCGAACTCCTCCTCCCACGCCCGCAGGTCCGCCACGCGCACGACGTGATCCGGGTCCTTCGCCACCTCGTCGCGGACGTCCACCACGACCGCCGGGAGCACCAGATCGGAGGGGGAGAGGTCGTCCATGCACAGGGCCCCGTCGTGGAAGTGGCACGGCGCGCTGTAGTGCGTCCCGGTGTGCGCTCCCTCGCGCACGAGCTCGAGGTAGAAGCCGTCGTCGGGGACCGTGAACACCGTGTGGATCGAGAACGCCGGGTCGCCCGGGAACAGCGGCGTCCTCGCCGGATCGTTGACGTGGCTAAGGAACACGGCGCGATCGAAGGCGGGGAGCTGAACCGGGGCGCGCTCCGCGCTCGAGGCGTGCTGCCGCAACGCGGCGGACGTGGCCGCCCCTGCGACGAACAGGACCAGCCCCGAGATCACCACAACAGTCCTCCGAACGGATGTCGACATCGCTCCTCCTTCTCACCCGACGGCTCATCCGCCGGGCTCATCCCGGCGCTCGCCGGTCTCCGGACGCTAGCGCCGACGGCGCGGGGACGCGAGTGGAGACCCGGGCCGGAAGGGCCGCCCTGGCGGCGGGCGGTGTCTACTGGTCGGTACCGGATTCGACGATGTGGTCGGGCGTGTGGTGCGCGGCCGGGATCGTCCCGAGCTTGCCCGCCTGGTAGTCCTCGAACGCCTGCAGCAGCTCGGCCTTCGTGTTCATCACGAACGGGCCGTACCAGGCGACCGGCTCCCTGATCGGGCGGCCGCCGAGCAGGAGCACCTCGAGCTCGGGCGAGCGTGACTCCTGACCCTTCGACGCCTCGAGGCGGATCGCGTCGCCGGGTCCGAACGCCACCAGCTGTCCCGTCGAGACGACGACCCTCTCGACGCCGGCCGAACCCGCGCCGGCGAGCACGTAGGCGAGCGCGTTGAAGTCCTCGCGCCAGGGGAGTTCGAGCGCAGCGCCCGGCGCGAGCGAGACATGCAGCATCGTCATCGGCGTGTAGGTCTGCCCCGGGCCGGCGTGACCGGCCACCTCGCCGGCGATCACCCGCACGAGGGCGCCCGCGTCCGGCGAGGAGAGCAGCGAGACCTCCGTCGCGCGAAGGTCCTGGTACCGCGGCGGCGCCCACTTCTCGGCCTTCGGCAGGTTGACCCAGAGCTGGATCCCGTGGAACAGGCCGCCCGAGACCACCAGGTGCTGCGGCGGCCGTTCGATGTGCAGGATGCCGGCGCCGGCGGTCATCCACTGGGTGTCGCCGTTGGTGATCGTCCCGCCGCCGCCGTTCGAATCCTGGTGCTCGAAGATCCCGTCGATGATGTAGGTGACGGTCTCGAACCCGCGGTGCGGGTGCCACGGCGTCCCCTTCGGCTCGCCGGGCGCGTACTCCACCTCACCCATCTGGTCCATGTGCACGAACGGGTCGAGGTCGGCCAGGTCGACGCCGGCGAACGCCCGCCGAACCGGGAAGCCCTCACCCTCGAGGCCGCTGGGGGCGGCGCTCACACCCCGGACGCGGCGGAAGCGGGCCCCGGCAGGCACGGGCGGGACGCGGTCGAGCGTCGTCGGGTCCTCGACGCTGATCGCTGGCATGTCCCTCGCTCGAACCGGCCGGTCGCGCCGGCTATTCCGCCTACCCGACCCTCATCGATACCGCGTCGTCTTCGACCTCGATCTCGAGTCCGACCTCGCCCGCGAGGGCGAACACGACGCGCTGGACGATCGGCGGGGCGTTGCGGAGCCGGACGCGCTTGCAGCTCCTGGCGATCTTGGTGACGGCGCGATGGGCACCGGCGTCGAAGAAGGTCGCCTCGGCGAGATCGATCGTTACGGTGCCCACGCTCCCACGACATGCGGTCGCCAACAGGCCGGCCGTCCCCCGGTCGAGCTCCCCCGAAACGTGGAGCACACCCTCCCGCCGTTCGACGCGCATGGGCGCCGACGCCGTGAAGCCGATCGAGCTCGCCGCCACCGAGAGCGGGTGGGCGCGTTCGGCGCGTTCCAGCGCCTGGGGCGGGAAACGATCCTGACCGAACTGGCACACCAGGACCGTGTCCCCTCGCTGCAGCACACCGAGCTCGTGCACCATGGCCTCGAGCTCCCACCAGACCTCGACCTCCCGGATCGCGGCGAGGCTCCATCCGCCCTCGACGAGCAGGTGCGCGCCGGCGAACCCGTCGCGCAGCGCCGCGTCCACGGCGGCCTCGAGCGCGCGCACATAGATCTCGGGCCTGAAGATGTCGCCGGGGGCCAAGACGGGCGCCGCGTCGACCACGATCAGCCCCCCCGGGTGCCGCGGCCGGGGCAGGCCGAGATGGACCGCGTCCTCCGCCGGCCCCGCCGACAGAACGAGGGCTCGGGCGCCGGCGCGTTCCGCGTGCTCCACGAACGCTCGGGCGAACCAGGCGAGGTCGTCGTCTGTGCGGGTGAGCGCGTACCCATGGTCGCCGCCCCGCAGGGCGGCGGGCGATGCGAACGTCTCGATCACGCTCGGAGGATAGGCGGTGCTCGAGGATCCTGCGAACCGGCTCGGGTCCGGTCAGCCGCCGAGCACGGCGTCGTCACGCAGGTCGCGGAAGAGCGCCCGGGCGCGTTGGCCGAGCACGACGACGCTCAGCCCGCCGATCGTCCTCCCGCTCCCGCTCGCGACATCGTTCCGCGCGCGGCTCGGCTCGAACGCGGGCGCCCCGAGCAGGAGCTCGAAGATCTGGCTCAGCGAGAGATCGGTCTGGAGCGAGCGGCTCCCGGCCAACACCCACGGCAGGAGCGCGGCCCACCGGCCGTTCGCCACCTGCCGGCGGAGCGTGGCGAGCGCCGCGATGATCAGCCGCCCCTGGTTGAAGGATCGGCTGAAGTCGCCGGCGGGCACGTCGTGGCGCGCGCGGGCGAACGCGAGGGCCTCGCTCCGGTTCAGGTGCTCGGGGCCGGCTCGGAAGTGCGCGCCCGCCGCCGAGTCGTCGATCGGGTACGGGATCCGGACGTCGATGCCGCCGACGGCGTCGACCAGCCGCTCGAACCCGACGAATCCGGTCAGGACGAACGCGTCGATGTGGATCCCGGACACCTGCTCCACGGTCCGCACGAGCAGCTCGGGGCCGCCGCGCACGAGCGCGGCGTTGATCTTGTTTGTCCCCGACCCGGGGATCGCCACCCACGAGTCCCGCGGGATCCCCAGGATCGAGACGAGTCCCAGACGTGGGTTGACGCCGACGATGTGGATCGAGTCGGCGCGCGCGTTCACGGCCGACCTGCCGGGCCGGGCATCGCTGCCGATCACCAGGACGAAGAGGGGGCCGTTCGAGGGCAGCCCCGGCGCGAACGCCGCCCGCCCGGCCTGCGCCCGCATCTGTTCGGGCCGTTGGGTCCGCCCCCGCACGTCGTAGGAGACGATGCGCCAGGCGCCGTTCGACCGCCGGAGCACGTAGTCCCCGTGGTTGGTGACGGGCGCGTGCACGCTGCCGGAGACCGCCGAGGCTCGGAACTTCGCATGGGCGAACGCCGCGAGCGGGTGCCCGCCGGCATCGCCGAGGAGCCTGAGGCTGATGGTCGCCCGCCATGGGACCACCTCATCGAGTTCGCCCCGTGCGGCTCCGATCGTGAGGTGCCCGAGGTCGCGCGCGGCCTCGCGGCGCGCATCGCCCGTGAAGTGGGAGAACAGGGCCGGCCGATCGAGCGACGGCGCGAGGAAGGCGATCTCGTAGAGCTCCTCCAGATCTCGCCGGATGGCCTCGGCGGGTCCGGCGATGTCCGCGGGTCGCAGGGTGCCGTCCTCGGTCTTCCCGGTCTCCCGGACGAGCCTCATCGTAAGCTGGGTGGTCCCCGGCCCCCGGACTTCCGCTGGTGCGGGACCGGCGTCCGGCGGTCCCTCGGCGCCGCCCGTGCAGGACGCCGCTACGAGCCCGACGACGACGACGGCGATCGCGGTGATCCTCGTCAGACCTGGATCTCCGCGCCCTCCGCGGCGGCCGTGCAGCGATCGCCGTCCACGCCCCATCGCGCGACGACGTCGTCGCGCATCGCGTCGATCTGGTCGTCCGAGTGCATCGGGTCGTGATGGAACAGCAGCACCCGGTCGACCTCGGTCGTCTCGGCGAACCGGGCCACGTGCTCGGTCGACGAATGCCCGAAACCCAGCCGGTGCTCGTACTCCCGCGGCGTGTACTGGCAGTCGTGGATCAGGAGGTCGGCCCCGTGCGCGATCGCGAACCCGGAGATCCATTCGGACGGGTCGCGGTCGAGGTCGGCCCCCAGGGCGGGTTCGTGGTCGGTGAGGTACGCGAGCGAGCGACCCCTGGACTCGATGCGGTAGCCGACCGTCGGGCCCGGGTGGATGATCGCGTTCGAGAAGAAGTGCGCACCGTCGATCTGCCACTCCGACTCCGACGCGTCGTGGTACTCGATCGTCGCCGGCACCTCCGAGAGGTGAACCGGGAATAGCGGTGGGGAGAAGTACTTCGCGATCCGCTGCTCGAGCGAGGCGACCGGCGATGCCGGACCCCAGATGTGCAGCTCGGTCTGCTTGCGCCAGATCGGCTCGAACATGCCGAGGCCCTCGAGATGGTCCACGTGCAGGTGCGTGAGCAGGAGGAACATGCGTTCGGCGCCCTCACGCACGAGCCGGACGCCGAGCTCTCGGATTCCGGTGCCCGCGTCGAGGATCACGACGTCGCAGCCCGGCGGCCGGAGCTCGACGCACGACGTGTTCCCGCCGTACCGCTTCGTGTCCTGCCCCGGCGAAGCGATCGACCCCCGACTCCCCCAGATCCTCCCCTTCACCGGCGGTCTTCCTCGATGGGCCAGCAAAGCGTGAAGCTTCCGACGAAGTCCTCCGTGTGAGCGAACAGCGGGAACGTCGCGGTTTCGATCATGCGATCCACGCCGTCGGTCGTCGTGAAGATGACGATGCCATGGGCGGGCTCGTGCTTCAGCATCGCCGTGCCCAGCGGGAGATCTTGAACCGGCAGCTCCAGACCCTCCGCGTCGCGCGGATGGGTCCGCGTCATCCACTCGTCGATGGTCTCGCCGGCCCCTTCGATGAACGTACGCCCGGTCAATCGCTCGCCGGCCTCGTTGTAGTAGATGATCGTGCCCTCGGGATCGAGCAGGAACACGGCCGTCGCAAGCTGCGCGGCGAACGCCCGAGCGAGGATCAGGACGAGGTTGCGCTGCTCGGGGACCCGCTCCACGGACAGAGCCTAGTACGAAGGTGGCGCTCCCCGGGCCGTTCGAACAGGCAGACCCCGCCTTCCCCCGGGTCCTGGGCCGATCGACCAGCCGCCTTCCACTTCTTCGCGGTCCGGCGTATGCTCTGGGAACCGAGTTGAACGGCCGTTCAAACCGCCGTGGGGAGAGGACCGCGGATCTGTCCATGGAGCCCACCACCGACTTCTGGCTCCGGCCCGCCGAACGCAACTGGCGTCCGCGTCCCACGCTGACCGGCCGCGACCACACGAGCTTCGAGGTCTGGGACGAGGAGCGCGGGCGGATCTGGTGGGGGGACTGGGTCGCGTTCGGGCGTTCGGAGGAGGTGGCGGGTCCCGGCGACTACGTCGTTCGGGACGTTGCGGGGGAATCGGTGTTCGTCGTCCGCAACGCCGAGGGCCGTGTGAACGGCTTCTACAACGTGTGCTCGCACCGCGGGACGAAGTTCCTGGATGACGACGACCGAGGCAACCGACGCAAGGCGTTCACGTGTCCGTACCACGCGTGGACGTACGACCTGGACGGACGCCTGATCGGCACGCCGAACGTGCAGGAGGACGAGTGGTTCGACCGGTCCTCGTACCCGTTGCACCCGATCGGCGTCGACGAGTACGCGGGCTTCGTCTTCGTGAACCTCGCCGACCGTCCGCGTCCGCTGCTGGATGCCCTCACGCAGGGCACCGAGTCCATGACCGCGTTCGAGCGGTTCGCGATGCAGGACCTGCGGATCGGCGTTCGGCTTGTGTACGAGGTCGAGGCCAACTGGAAGATCATCGTCGAGAACTACAACGAGTGTCTGCATTGTCCGACCGTCCACCCGGAGCTCGTCAAGGTGGTGCCGCTGTTCCGGTTCGGGGAGGTCTGGGACGACGAGATGCGTGACGGCGGGAACGCGATGGTCGAGGGCGCGACGTCGTTCACGATCGAGGGGCGATCCGAGCTCCCGACGCTCCCCGGACTGCTGCCCGAGGATCTCGGCCGGTACTACGGCTCGTACCAGTTCCCGAACCTGATGCTCAACCTGCATCCCGACTGCGTCATGTACTACCTCGGCTACCCGAGGGGTCCCTCCCACACCACGGTCGTCTCGGAGTACCTGTTCCCGCCCGAGGTGATCGCCGACCCCGAGCGCTTCAAGCCGCAGCCGGTGGTCGAGCTCTGGGACCTCATCTCCAAACAGGACTGGGACGTGTGCGAGCGGGCGCAGACCGGTGTGGGCTCGCGCGCGTTCACGACGGGCGTCTACCCGCGGCAGGATCGGTTCCTCTACTCGTTCAACGAGGACTACCGGGTCCGGATGGGGCGCGAGCCGCTCGGCTAGACCGTTCCGGTCGGAGGCGGGGCCGCCGCGTCGCGTTCGGCGAGCACGCGGACCGTCTCGCTGCCCACGCGCGCGAGGCGTTCCATCTGCGCCGCGCCCACGTCGAAGGTGGCCTCGGCGTCGAACGCGCCGCCCTCGTCCACCATCGCGAACACGTCGTCGGCGATGACGGCCATCGCGCCGCCGCGGAGCCCCCAGATCCGCGTCAGGACCATGACGATGCTCGATTCCATCTCGACGGCGAGGGTGTTCTGACGCCGGGCGTCCTCGTAGATCTCACGTGCCCACGATTGGTGGTAGCCGCCGAACGCGACGCCCTCCTGCGGCGTGTAGAAGACGTCGGTCGAGACCGTCGTCCCGACGTGGTGCGTCACGTCCAGGCTCCGGGCCGCCTCGATCGTCGCGGTCACCACCCCGTGGTCGGCGACGGCCGGGAACTCGAGCGGCGCGTACAGGCGGGACGCGCCGTCGGACCGTGCCGCCGAGTCGAAGATCGCGAGGTCGCCAACGCTGGCGCGCGTCTGGAGCGACCCACACGTCCCGATCCGCACGAACGTCGTCGCGCCCACCCGCGCGAGCTCCTCGAGCGCGATCGCCGTGGACGGCGCCCCGATCCCGGTCGAGGTGCACGAGATCGGTGCTCCCCGGTACGTGCCGGTGTAGGTCACGTACTCGCGGTTGCGCGCGACCTCGCGGGCCTCGTCCCAGTACGACGCGACCACCGGAACCCGGCCCGGATCGCCGGGCAGCAGCACGTATGGCGCGACGTCGCCGGGCGCGAGCTTGACGTGGTACTGCAGGTTCACGCCGGGTTCACGTCGTGGGGGTCTCGCGCCGCGTCCCGCTCGGCGACGATCCGGACGATCTCCGAGCCCATACGGGCGAGCCGCTCGATCTCGTCCCCGCCGTGCTCGAACTGGTCCTGCGGGTCGAACTCGCCCGACGCGCCCGAGACCCGGAGCACGTTGTCCAGCACGACCGCGATCCCGCCGGCGCGCAGGCCCCAGATGCGCGCGAGCACGAGGATCACGCTCGCCTCCATCTCGGCGGCGATGACGTTCAGCCGCTTCAGGTCCTCGAAGTGGTCGCGCCACGACGACTGCCAATAGTCGTTGAACGACGAGCCCGGCCGCGGGTGCATCGCGTAGAAGGTGTCGGCCGAACGTGTCGTGCCCACGTGGAACGGGTAGCCGAGCGCCTCGCCGGCGGCGATCGACGCGCCCACGATCTCGTGGTCGGCGACGGCCGGGAACTCGAGCGGCGCGTAGAGCCTGGAGGCACCGTCGTAGCGCGCGGCCGAATCGAAGATCGCCATGTCGCCGTTGCGGACCCGGTCCTGGAACGTGCCACAGGTCCCGATCCGCACGAACGTCGTCGCGCCCACCCGCGCGAGCTCCTCCATCGCGATCGCCGTGGAGGGACAGCCGATCCCGGTCGACGTGCAGGAGATCGGCACGCCCCGGTACGTGCCGGTGAACGTCACGTACTCGCGGTTGCTCGCGACCTCGTGCGACTCGTCCCACAGGCTCGCGACGAGCGGGACCCGGCCCGGGTCGCCCGGGAGCAGGACGTACGGCGCGACGTCGCCCGGCGCGAGCTTCAGGTGGTACTGGACGCTCATGCGCCGTCTTGTACCACCCGAGGCGTCATCTCCGCTCGGACCCCGACGAGGCGGACGGGCCGGTCAAGGTCGAACCGCTCGAGCGCGCGATCGGCGGCCTCGGCCACCAGGTCGGCGTCCGCCGTGGGCTCGGCGAGCGTGACGCCGTGGGTGCTGGTGAAGAACGGCGCGAACCGCACCTTCACCACGACACGCGCGGCGAGCCGGTCGTCCCTGCGGAGATCACTCGCGACCTCGCGCGCGGTCCGGGCGACCTCGGCCGCGACCTCGTTCGGCTCCGTGAGGTCGCGCTGGAACGTGTGCTCGCGGCTCCGCCCCTTGGCCGTCCACCCCTCGGGGTGCACGCGAGCCGAGCCCTCGCCGCGTCCCAGGCTCGCGAGCCACGGCCCGGTCGAGGGTCCGAAGCGGTCGGCGAGGGCGGCCTCGTCCGCGGCGACGAGCTGGCCGACGGTGCGGATCCCGAGCTCGGCGAGCTTGGCCGCGGTCTTGGCCCCGATGCCCCACAGCTCGGTAGTGGGGAGCCCGAGCATCGCCTCATCCCATCGATCCGACGTGAGCACGAACACCCCGCGCGGCTTGCCGAACCCGCTCGCGAGCTTGGCCTGCAGGCGGTTGTCCCCGATCCCGATCGTGCACCACAGGCGCGTGCGTTCGAGCACCCGCTCCTGGATCCGCTTCGAGAACGTCTCGGGGTCCTCGGTCGTGACGGCCAGGAACGCCTCGTCCCACCCCGCGACCTCGACCTCGGCGTCGAACGTGCGGAGCGTTTCCATCACCTCGCGGCTGGCGACGAGGTAGGCCTCCGCGTCGACGGGGAGGAAGATCGCGTCGGGGTTGCGCTTGTACGCGGTCCGGAGCGGCATCGCGCTCCTGATCCCGAACGCGCGCGCCTCGTAGCTCGCGGTCGAGACCACCCCGCGCTTGCGCGGATCGCCGTCGCCGCCGACGACGATCGGCTTGCCCTCGAGCTCGGGGCGCCGGAGCCGTTCGACGGCCGCGATGAATTCGTCGAGATCGAGATGGAGCACGAAGCGCCGAGCCACGGCGCCAGCATCGCAAACCGATGCGGACGCGGAGGTGGGAGACCCGCGCTGTGCGCCACGGCGACCTTCAGTTGACGCTTACGTAAGTCCATGCTGAGACACCGGCCGCTCCGGACGCCGAGCGACCGCCGTCGACCCAGGAGGCGTGATGGCTTACCACTGGACGATGCACATCGATGCCCCACCGGAGAAGGTGTTCGACACGCTCTCCGACGGAGAGCACCATCCCGAGTGGGCGAACCCGAACGCGAAGCTCAGCATGACTTCGGTCTCCGGTGGTCCGCCCGCGCTCGGCTCGAAGTACCGTTCCGAGCAGGTCTTCGTCGGAAAGCCGCAGACCGCCGACATCGAGATCGTGCGGTTCGAGCGTCCGAGCCGGTTCGCGTTCTCCGTCAGCCAGCGCAAGCAGGGCGGCGGCAAGGACGTGCACTACACGCACACGTTCGCCCTGACGCCGGAGGGCGGCGGCACCAAGCTCGTGCGCACGACCGACGGCGACGGCAACCGGCTCGTCGGCTTCCTCGCCAAGCCGATCATGAAGGACGGGCGCACCTCGCTCGGCAACCTCAAGGCGAAGATCGAAGCC
>Ga0208890_1000014_pt1 | contig 14100 bp, 14 predicted proteins | sample SoimicmetaGmgHPA_FD_188328 | JGI IMG/M metagenome (GOLD analysis project Ga0208890, IMG submission 188328) | Soil and rhizosphere microbial communities from Laval, Canada - mgHPA (SPAdes) (version 2) | ecosystem: Environmental > Terrestrial > Deep subsurface > Rock core/Sediment | place: Laval...
AGGGAATTTCCGTGATGACAATGATGTATGTTCCGCGGCCGGTTTCTTCCTGCTTCCATCGCGCGCGAACACGGAACGAGCCGCGACCGGTATTGTATGCTTCGGCGATTGATTCCGGCGTGTCGACGATGACACCGCCGGTCGGGAAATCGGGGCCCTTGACGTATTTCAGGAGCGTCTTGCTGCGTGCCTTTGGATTGTCGATGAGGAACAGCGCAGCGTCGCACAGTTCAGCTGCATTGTGCGGCGGAATGGCGGTCGCCATGCCGACTGCAATACCCTGGGACCCGTTGGCAAGCAGATTGGGAAAGGCCGCCGGCAGCACCACCGGCTCTTCATTGGTGCCGTCATAAGTCGCGCGAAAATCAACCGCGTCCTCGTCGATGCCCTCGATCAGCAGCCGCGCCACTTCGGTGAGCCGTGCCTCGGTGTAGCGCTGCGCCGCCGGGGGGTCGCCGTCGACCGACCCGAAGTTCCCGTGGCCGTCGATCAGCGGCGCGCGCAGCGAGAAGTCCTGCGCCATCCGCACCAAGGCGTCGTAGATCGCCACGTCCCCGTGCGGGTGGTACTTCCGCATCACGTCGCCGACCGCGGCGGCCGACTTGCGGTAGGGGCGATCGGGGCGCAGCCCCGCCTCGAACATCGACCACAGGATCCGGCGATGGACCGGCTTCAACCCGTCGCGGACGTCGGGCAGCGCGCGACCCACGATGACGGACATCGAGTAGTCCAGGTACGAGGTCTGGATCTGGTCCTCGAGCTGGACGTCCTCGACCCGCCCACCGAGCATGGACTCCTGTGCCACCGACCCCCCCGATCGTTCGGCCTAGACGTCCAGGTTCTGCACGTCGGCCGCGTTGTCCTCGATCCACTCCTTGCGGGAGGCGACGTCCTCACCCATGAGGATGCTGAAGAGCCGGTCGGCCGTGGCCGCATCCTCGAGCGTGACCCGCAGCAGCGTCCGCTGCTCGGGGTTCATCGTCGTCTCCCACAGCTGCGCTGCGTCCATCTCGCCGAGACCCTTGAACCGCTGCGGCTCCAGCTTGCGCTGGCCGTCGACGTCCTTGCGGTACGCGTCCCACTCGCGCTCCGTGTAGAAGTACAGCTCCTGCTTGCCCTCCTTCAGCAGGTACAGCGGGGGCTTGGCCAGATACACGTAGCCGGCGTCGATCAGCTCGCGCATGTACCGGAACAGGAACGTCAGCAACAGGGTCTGGATGTGCGCGCCGTCCACATCGGCATCCGCCATCAACACGATCTTGTGGTAGCGCGTCTTCGCGACGTCGAACTCCTCGTCCCCCACGCCGGTGCCGATCGCCGTGATCAGCGCCTGGATCTCGGCGTTCTCGAGGATCTTGTGGAGCCGCGACTTCTCGACGTTCAGGATCTTGCCGCGGATCGGGAGGATCGCCTGGGTTGCCGGGTCGCGGGCCTGCTTGGCCGAACCCCCCGCCGAATCGCCCTCGACGATGAACAGCTCGGTGGCACTCGGGTCGGTTAGCTGGCAGTCGGCCAGCTTGCCGGGCAGCCCACCGCCCTCCAGGAACGACTTGCGCCGGGTCAGGTCGCGGGCCTGCTTGGCCGCCAGCCGGGCCTTCGCGGCCTGGGAGGACTTCGTGACGATCCGCTTGGCGTCGCCGGGGTGCTCCTCGAGCCACGTCATGAGGTGCTCGTTGACGGTCGTCTCGACGAGCGAACGCATCGTCGTGTTACCGAGCTTGGTCTTGGTCTGACCCTCGAACTGCGGTTCGCGCAGGCGCACGCTCACGATCGCGATCAGCCCCTCGCGCACGTCCTCGCCGAGAAGGTTGTCCTCCTTGTCCTTCAGCAGTCCCTTGTTGCGTGCGTACCGATTGACCACATTGGTGAGCGCCTTCTTGAGGCCCTCCTCGTGCATGCCGCCCTCGTGGGTGTTGATCGTGTTCGCGAAGGAGTGGATCGACTCCGAGTAGCCGGTGGTCCATTGCAGGGCAACATCGGCCTCCGCCTCGGCCTCGCGCGCCTCCATCGAGATGATCCTGGTATGGATCGTCTCCTTCCCGGTGGCGAGGTGCTTCACGAAGTCGGCGATGCCGCCCGACGCCTTGAACACCTGCTTCTCCGGCTTGCCCTCCCGCTCGTCGATCAGCTGGATCTCGACGCCCTTGGTGAGGAAGGCGTGCTCCTGGAGGCGCTCCGCGAGCATCCGGCTATCGAACTCGACGCCCTCGACGAAGATCTCCGGGTCGGGCCAGAACGTGATGATCGCGCCGGTCTTGCGAGTCGCCTTGCCCCTGGTGAGCTTGGTGGTCGCCTTGCCGCGCGCATAGGTCTGCGTCCACGAGCCGCCCTCGCGCATCACCTGGACGACCAGCTTCTCCGACAGGGCGTTCACCACGGACACCCCCACACCATGGAGCCCACCCGAGATCCGATAGCCCTCGCCGCCGAACTTGCCCCCGGCGTTCAGGGTCGTGAGGACGACCTCCACGGCCGGCCGCCGGTCCTTGGCCTTGGGGATCGGCTTGATGGGGATGCCGCGCCCGTTGTCCTCGACCTCGACGCCGCCTCCCTTGAGAAGGCGCACCGTGATCCGGTCGCAGTGACCGGCCATCGCCTCGTCGATCGAGTTGTCGACCACCTCGTACACGAGGTGGTGCAGACCCCTGCTCGACGTGGTGCCGATGTACATCCCGGGGCGGAGCCGAACGTGCTCGATGCCCTCGAGGACCTGGATATCCGCCGATCCGTACTGTCCGGGCTTGGTCGCCGTCGCCCGCTTGGTCGCCGTACTTGCCACTTCACCTCCGTCATGGAACGCGGGCGCGCCGGACTCGAGACGACGCGTCTCGGGGGCCGACGGAACCGCGGTGGTACCCCCTGGATTCTACCAATCGGGGGTGACGCCGAACGCATTTCGACGCCCCATCCGAGGCGCGGCGCGTGGCCATGAACGCCTTGCGCTACAAGCCTTTCCGCGGGTCGGCGCGCACGACCACCTGCACCTTGGCGACGCTCCCGGGGCCGATCGCCGTCTGGGCGCGTTCGCGGATCTGTTCGGCCAGGAACCGCACCTGCGCGCCCCAGGGTCCGGTGGTCGCGGCGACCACCAGGACGCCGCGTTCGAGGCTCACCGGGGCGGACTCCGCGGCCAACCGGGGGCCCACCACCGACGCCCAATCGGACGCGAGCTGGCCGATCGGCATGCCTCGCGCGAACGTCCGCTCGCGCAGCAGGCCGTCGACGACGTCGCCGATCCTGGTTGCCTTCAGGGTCCGCTCGTCCTTGCGGTGCGCGAACCCCTTCGAGTGCGGCATCCCGATCACGCCCCTCGGGCAGCGACGGTCCCGGCCGACACGTCGAGGACGAGCGACGAAGGTTCGGGCACGTGGGCGTCGTCGGCCACGCTGACGAGGACCTGTCCGCGGTCCGCGAGCCGTTCTCCGACCAGCCGCTGCCGGCGCGGGTCGAGGGCCGAGAAGGGGTCGTCCAGGAGCAGGACCGGGCGTTCCCGGACCTCGTCCGCGACGGCGCTCGCAAGGCCGAGCCGCAGGCACAACGCCGCCGCCCAGGCCTCCCCGTGGCTCGCGAAGCTCCGGGCGCCGAGGTCCCGGACCGCCAGCGTCAGGTCGTCGCGATGGGGGCCGACCAGGGTGGTCCGCCGGATCAGCTCGTCGCTCCGGCGTTCGGCCAGCCGGCGTTCGAACGCCTCCTCGAGCGGCTCCCCGGTCACGTTCGGAGCGTACTCGCAGGCGAGTCCGTACCCGGCGAGGTGGCGGTACTCCTCCTCCGCCGAGGGGGCGAGCCGGGCCGCTGCCTCGGCGCGGAGCCGGACCAGTGCGCTCCCATTCTTGACCAGCTCGGCGTCCCAGGCCTCCAGCCCGGTCGGTTTCCCACGTCCCTCCCATTCCTTGAGCAACCGGTTGCGCTGCCGCAGCGTGCGTTCGTAGGCGGTCATCGCGGACTCCTTGAGCGGCCACAGCGACCGGATCGCCTCGTCGAGGAAGTCGCGTCGCTTGGACGGATCCCCGATCACGATCACGAGGTCGTCCGGACCGAAGTACACCGCGCGAACCTGCCGCCGCAGGTCCCGCTTGCGCCGCACCGTCGATCGGTTCACCTGGACGCGGTTGGCTCCTCGTCCGGGGATCTCGACCTCGACCAGCACCTTGCCGGCCTCCTCGGTGATGATCTCGCCTCGCGCGTACGCGGGGCCGTCCGCATCGCGGCGGACCACCGGTTCCGTGGACGACGTGCGCGGCGACTGGAGGAAGAACAGGAAGGCGATCCCCTCGAGCAGGTTGGTCTTGCCCTCGCCGTTCGGGCCCGCGACCGTGATCAGCACGTCGGGGAGGTCGTCCAGGCGCGTCTCGACGTGGTTGCGGAAGTCCCGGAGTTCGACCCACGCGAGCCGCACCCCGTCGTCAACCGACCGGCGTCGGCAGCCTCACCGGCATCACGAGGTACGTGAACTCGTCCGACTCGCCACGGACGATCCCCGGCTTCAGGCCGTCCCGCACCTCGAGCCGCACGGATTCGCCCGACGCGGCGGCGAGGCCGTCCGCGAGGTAGTTCGGGTTGAACGCCGCCGTGATGTCCTCGCCCTCGTACCGGGCCTCCACCGCCTCGACGGCCTGGCCGAGATCCGGCGAGGACGACGAGAGCTTCACGCCGAGCGCGTTGAACTCGAGCCGGACCGGCGACGTGTCGCGGGCGAGCAGCCCGACCCTTCGCACCGCATCGATCAGCTGCTGCCGCGAGACCGTGAGGCGGCTCTCGTACTGCTCGGGCAGGAGCTGGCGGTAGTTCGGGAACTCGCCCTCGATCAGCCGCGACGTGAGCATGAGCGGCCCGACCTGGAACGAGACCTGGCTCTCGTCGATGAACACCTCGACCTCGACCTTCTCGACGGCCTGCGCGGCCCGGCCGGCCTCCGACAGGGCGCGCTCGGGGACGATCGCCCGCGCCTCGCCGGCGGCCGTCGCCACCAGGTCGCGAACGGCGAGCCGGTACGAGTCGGTCGCGACCAGCGTCACGCCCTCGCGGCTCACCTCGAGCAGGATCCCAGTCAGCACCGGCCTTGCCTCGTCGCGCGAGGCCGCCCTGGCCACCTGTCCGACCGCCTCCGCGAACCGGGGTGCCTCGGCCACGATCCGCGTCCCCGACGGTGGCTGCAGGGCCGGGAAGTCCTCGGCCGGCAGCAGCCGAAGGGAACCCTCGTACGCCGCGCACCGGATCCGGGCCTGCGACTGATCGGTCTCGAACTCGACGGGGGCGTCCGACAGGCTCTTCACGGTGTCCGCGAGCAACCGCGCCGGGACGAGCGAGATCCCCGGCTCCCCCACCTGCACGTCGATCGACAGCCGGGCCGAGACCTCCAGGTCCGTCGTGGTGAGCGTCAACGCGCCCTCGGACGAAGCCTCGATCAGGACCCCGGTGAGGGCCGGGATCCCCGGCCTCGACGAGACGCCGCGTTGGACCGTCTGCAGCGCCTCGGACAGCGCATCGCGGTCACACCGGAACTTCACGTGTCCACCTCCTGACTGCTTCTTGCTTCATCTCTTCCTTCTTTCAGTAGCAGTAGGGGCTGGGGAAAACGGGGATACCAGCCCATTCCCCGAGCGTAGCGGGCCCGTGGGACATGTGGACCGGCTGGGGGAATCGGTGGACCCGCTCGAGCTCCGCCTGGCCCTGTCCCCGGTGCCACCCGCGTTCCCCACAGGGCCGTCCCCACGGCTGGGGAGGGCGCTCATCCGGCCCGGGCCCGGCCGCGGATGATGCGGGACAGATCCTGGACTTGACGGTAGGTGGCCGTCCGCGCCCGCATGTCCTTCTCGACCTTCAAGATCCCGTGGCGCGCCGTCGTGTGGTCGCGGCCGCCGAACGTATCGCCGATCTTCACCAGCGACTGCCCGCTGCACTCGCGCATGAGGTACATCGCGACGTGTCGCGCGGTGGTGAGCGGACGGGAGCGGTTCGGCGAGATCAGGTCCTGGACCGACAGCCCGAAGTAGCGCGCGCTCTCTTCCAGGATCAACTCGGGCGGGATCTCGGCCTCCGCCTGGGGCAGGAGGTCCTCGAGCGCCTGCTCGGCAAGCTCGCTGGTGATCGGCTGGCCGGTGAGGTCGCCCCACGCCACCACTCGCACCAGTGCGCCCTCGAGCTCGCGGATGTTCTGGTCGAACGTGTTGGCGATGAACTCGATCACGTCGTCGGGGACGTGGAGCTCGTCGCGCTGGGCCTTCAGCTGAAGGATCGCGATGCGGGTCTCCAGGTCGGGTGGCTGGACGTCGACGCACAGGCCGAGGCGGAACCGCGACTGGAGGCGTTCCTCCATGCCGAGCTCCTGCGGCGGGCGGTCCGAGGCGATCACGATCTGGCGGTCCTTCTGGTGCAGCGCGTTGAACGTGTGGAAGAACTCGGTCTGCGTCTCCTCGCGCTTGGCGAGGAACTGGATGTCGTCGACCAGGAGCACGTCGATGTCGCGGTACCGCGCGGCGAACTGGTAGCCCTGTCGTTCGCGCACCGCCTTGATGAACTCGGCCATGAAGCTCTCGCTCGTCACGTACTTCACGCGCAGACGCGGGGACAGCCCGAACATCTGATGCCCGATCGCGACGAGCAGGTGGGTCTTGCCGAGCCCCACGCCGCCGTAGATGAACAGCGGGTTGTAGGCCTTGGACGGCGGCGTGTCGGCGACCGCCATCGCCGCGGCGTGCGCGAACCGATTCGACGGCCCCGCGACGAAGGTCTCGAAGGTGTAGTTCGGAAAGGGCAGGCCCGGTGCGCCGAACACCGCCCGCTCCGCCATCGGCTTGTGTTCGGGCGGATCCGGCGGTTCACGTTGCGGTGCAACCTCTTCGGGGGGTGCCGAATCCAGCTCGATCGTGACGGGGAGGCCGACCGCCTCGGCCGCCGCGTCCTGGATCAACCCGACGTAGTGCTTGGCGAGCCAGTCGCGCACGTACTCGGAGGGCGCGACGACCTCGAGCACCCCGTCGCGCAGGCTCGTGGCGCGAACGCCTCCGAACCACATCGAGAACGAGCTCTCCGTGAGCTCTTCCTGTGCGCGCTCGACGACGTGCGCCCAGGTCCGTTCAGCGGCTTCCTCGAACGATGCGATCGCCATAGCTATCCACAGCGCCTTTCCACAGTTGTGGAAACTCTTGGGGGGAAGAGATGGCGTCTCGTGGTGAGGATCGACGCCCCCGGGGAACGAGGCCGGACTATAGCACCGCGGTTTTCCCCACCGCCCCGTCGGGGGGGCCTCTTGTCACACTTTCTCGTGCATCGAGCCCGACGAAGCAGGTCTCCGGCGACCGGGCCGGCGTGGAAGGCCTCCGCTATACTGCGCGAACCGCCCGAACGCACCTCGTTCGAGCGCGACGACGAGGAAGATCACGATGTCCAAGCGAACCTACCAACCGAACAACCGCCGCCGTCACCGCAAGCACGGGTTCCGCGTACGGATGCGGACGCGGGCGGGCCGGTCGATCCTGGCGCGACGGCGCGCGAAGGGCCGGACGCGGCTGTCCGCGTAGGTACGTCGACGAGCGCGGATCGGGTCGCCCGAACCCTGTCCTCCGGCCAGGCATTTCACGGAGAACGGGTGGTAGTGTTTGTCGCCCCCGGGGCGGGGTCTGCAGCGTTCGTTGCCGGCCGCCGGATCGGTGGCGCGGTGCTCCGCAACCGGGCCCGGCGGATCCTCCGGGCCGCGTGGCGCGAGCTCGCTGACGAGGTCGAAGACGGATACGACGTCGTCGTGGTCGCAAGGGCCGCGATCGTCGGAGCCCGGATGCAGGAACTGGTGACGGAGGTTGCGGAGTTGCTCTCGCGCGCGCAGGTGATCCGGACGTGAGCCACGTGCACCGCGTCGCCTGGAAGGCGGGGGCGCCGGCGCGGCTCGCCTTGCTGGGCCTCATCCGGCTGTACCGCGTCACGTTGTCCGGATGGCTCGGTGGGCAGTGTCGCTTCTACCCGACCTGTTCGCACTACGCCGAGGACGCGATCCGGATGCACGGCGCAGCCCGCGGCACCCTGATGGCGGCCTGGAGGATCGCGCGGTGCGGCCCGTTCACGGGCGGCGGTGTCGATCACGTCCCCACCCCGAGCCGACCCACGAGATATGACGCCGTCATACACGCGGAGCCTGGCCCGTGATCGCGCTCGCCCCGTGGCAGGCGTTGCTCGACGCGCTCGGCTGGGTGGTCGCCCAGATCTACGACTTCATCCCCAACTACGGCATCACGATCATCCTGCTCACCGTCACGATCCGCCTGATCCTGCTCCCGCTCGGCATCAAGCAGGTTCGCTCGATGCAGCACATGCAGATCGTGCAGCCGAAGATCAAGCAGATCCAGGCGAAGTACAAGGGGAACAAGCAGCGTCAACAGGAAGAGATCATGAAGCTCTACAAGGAGTACGGGGTCAACCCGTTCTCGGGGTGCTGGCCGGTGCTGCTGCAGTTCCCGATCCTGATCGCGATGTACTCGGTGCTGCGGTGGCCGCAGCATCCGATCCACGTCCCCACCGACAGCAGCCTGTACGCGGCCGTGTCGCAGCAGATCCCCGAGACGCTGCCCCCCGGCGATCCCAGCGGCGACGCGATCACCACGCAGGCGCAGATCGACGCCCTCGACCTCCCGGGGCCGACCTCGGGCACCTCCTTCCTGGGCATGAACCTGCTCTGCTCGGCCGTCCACGCGGGTAACCCCGATGCGACGCTCGCCGCCAAGAGTCCCACGGGGCAGAACCTGGCGTACCCCGTCGACTGCGGGAGCGACGTCGTCGATCGGATCCCCTACTACGTGTTCGCGGTGCTGATGTTCGGGACCACGTTCTACCAACAGCGCCAGATGCAGAAGGCCAGCCCGCCCGGCGCCTCCTCCCAGCAGCAGGCGCTCCTCAAGGTGATGCCGGTGTTGTTCGGCGTCTTCGGCGTCTTCTTCCCCGCCGGCCTCGTCCTGTACTGGACGACGTCGAATGGGTGGCAGATCGGTCAGCAATACTTCATGCTCAAGAGCCGGCCGACGGCCGAGCAGCTGGCCGAGAACGCGAAGTCTAAGCCTCAGAAGGCCGAGAAGAAGGGGTTCATGTCCTCGATGATGGAGCGCGCCGAGCAGCAGCGACAGGTCCGAGGCGGCACGACCCCGAAGCCGGGCGGCAAGAAGCCCGGGAACCCCAAACCACCCACGCCCAAGGGAGGGACCGGCGGCTCGACCGGGTCCGGTCCCGACGAGCCGGGGTCCAACCCGAAGCGATCAGGGTCCGGAGGCAACGGCCGTGGAGGAGATCCGAAGAAGCGCCCCAAGCGTTGAGGAGGCCATCGAGGCCGCCCTCGGCGAGCTCGGCCTCAGCGAACAGGAGGCCGACGTCCAGGTCGTCCAGGAGCCTCGGTCCGGCGTGTTCGGAGTCGGCTCCCAACAGGCCATCGTGGTCGTCCGCTCGCGGGTCAAGCCCGATGGCGACCTGAGCCAGGACGACCTCGACGAGCAGGCCGAGATCGCGACCGAGTTCCTCGAGGGCATGCTCGAACGGATGGGCATCACCGCGACCGTGGAGCCGGCGTTCGAGGATGGCACGATGTACGTGGACGTGATCGGCCCCGAACCCGACGACGAGGACATGGGCCTGTTGATCGGCCGGCATGGCCAGACACTCGAGGCGATCCAGGAGCTCGCCCGCGTGGCCGTCGGCCAGCGGACCGGACTCCCGGCTCGGGTCGTCGTCGACATCGAGGACTACCGGAAGCGCCAGATCGAGCGACTCTCCGCGCGGGTGCGCGAGATCGCCCTTCGGGTCGCCCGGACCGGTCGCTCGGAGACGCTCGAGCCCATGAACCCCTTCCTCCGCAAGATGGTCCACACGGCGGTGGCCGGGGTCGACGGGGTGGACAGCTCCAGTGAGGGCGAGGGTGCGGAACGGCGCGTCGTCATCCATCGAACGAGGTAGCCCCCTCGGCCGACCTCAAGGTGCCGTTTCACGTGAAACATCGATGAGCGACACCGAGGCCCTCCGAGCACAGGCCTGGAGCCTCGGCGTTGCGCTCGATCCGTCCCAGGCATCGCGGCTGATCCGGTTCGAGGAGCTGCTCGCCGACCGGGCCATCGCGCTCGGCATCGTCTCCCAATCGGACGCGGCCCGGATCCGGGAACGCCACATCCTGGATAGCCTCCGAGCGGTCCCGGCCGTCGAGGGCGCCGACCTGGCGGCGGACCTGGGCTCGGGCGCCGGGCTACCCGGTGTCGTGGTTGCCATCACGCTCCCCCGACTTCAGATGCTGCTGGTCGAGCGCCGTCCTCGGCGAGCGGCCCTCCTCGAGCTCGCCGTGGAGGAGTTGGGCGTGTCGAACGCGACGGTCTTCGCCGGTCAGGTCGCGGAGATGCCGGGCCGGGTGGACGTCGCGTTCGCGCGGGCCTTCGCGCCGTTGGACGAGGCCTGGGCGCAGGCTCGTGGGATCTTGCGACCCGGGGGACGGCTCGTCTACTTCGCGGGAGGCGAGACGAAGATCCCGGTTGCGCCCGAAGGCTCCGCGATCCTGGAGGTCCTGCACACGTCCGCGCTTGAAAGCTCGGGTGCCCTGGTTATCATGACTCGTCAGTGACGAAGCCCTCTTCCTCTCGGGCAGCTCGTTCGTCCTCCAAGCCGAAGCCCGCCTCCACACGAGCAACCGGGGCTTCAGGGACGCAACCTACTGCCGCGCAACGCCGTCCGAAGGCCGCCGGTCGCCCGTCGGCGGCCTCGAACGCCGACGCCCAGCACCCCGGTCGGGCGCGGATCATCGCGGTAGCCAATCAGAAAGGTGGCGTGGGCAAGAGCACCACGGCGGTCAGTGTTGGGGCGTCTCTCGCCGAGCTCGGCTACAAGGTCCTGGTCGTGGACCTCGACCCGCAGGGCAACGCCTCGACCGGGCTGGGGATCCGTCACGAAGAGCGTGAGGTCACCGTCTACGACGTGCTGGCGGACGAGGCACCGATCGAGGACGCGATCGTCCCGACGCCGATCGACAACCTGTTCGCGATCCCCTCCACGATCGACCTCGCCGGCGCGGAGATCGAGCTCGTGAGCCAGTTCTCGCGCGAGCTGCGCCTGAAGAAGGCCATCGAGCCGCTCAAGCGGGACGCCTATGACTTCGTGTTCCTGGACTGCCCGCCCTCGCTCGGCCTGCTGACCGTGAACGCGCTCGCCGCGGCCGAGGAGCTCATCGTGCCGATCCAATGTGAGTACTACGCGCTGGAGGGGCTGGGCCAGCTCCTGCGCAACGTGCGCCTGGTGCAGCAAAACGTGAACACCGGCCTGCGCCTGACCGGGATCGTGATGACGATGTTCGACCCCAGGACCAAGCTCTCCGAACAGGTGGTCGCCGAGGTCCGCCGTTACTTCGGGGAGCGCGTGTACCGGACTATCATCCCCAGGACGGTCAGGCTCTCCGAGGCGCCGGGCTTCGGCCAGCCGATCACCGTCTACGACCCGCATTCGAAGGGCGCCGAGAGCTACCGAGACCTCGCCCAGGAGGTCGCCTCCCGCCTCCCCGACGAGAGCCCACTCCCGAACGTCGACGACGTCCCGAGCGTCGTGATCCCCCGGCCCGAGGCACAGCCCGGGAGGGCCCCGCGCCCCCTCGTCGGCCCCGAGGACCGGCCGGCCCCGAGCCGGTCCGAACCGGTCGCGCCCGTCTCGGCCGACGAGGACGTGGCTGCGATGCCCGACCCTGAAGGCGAGCCCGACGCGGACCTGACGGGTGGCGTCACCGACGGCGAGGGGGTCTCGCACCCTTCCGAGGAGTCGAGTCCGACCGTCGACCAGGGGTCCAGGGGTGCGGTCGAGGAGCTTGTGGATCTGAACGGCGACCGAACGCAGGCTGAACCGGAGGACGAGATGCAGCTCGACCTAGGGGGGTCGACCGATCCGGGCGGCAGGAAGCGCCGGCGCGGTCTCTTCCGCAGAGGAGGAACCTGATGAAACGAGGAGGTCTCGGCCGGGGGCTGTCGGCGCTGCTCCCGGGCGCCGTCGAGGAGGGGTTCGGTCTGCTCGAGATCCCGGTGGAGGCGGTCGCCCCGAACCCGCGGCAGCCCAGGACCACGTTCGAGGACGAGGCGCTGGAGGCGCTCGCGCTCTCGATCCGCGAGGTCGGCGTCCTGCAGCCGATCGTCGTGCGCAAGGCCGGGAACGGCTTCGAGCTGATCGCGGGGGAGCGGCGGCTCCGGGCGGCCAAGCTCGCCGGTCTCGCCACCGTGCCCGCCGTAATCCGGGACAGCGACGACGCGGAATCGCTCCGCGAGGCGTTGATCGAGAACATCCACCGCGAGGACCTCAACCCGATCGAGCTCGCCGAGGCCTTCCGCGAGCTCCTGGAAGAGCTCGGCCTCAAGCAGGAGACCCTCGCCGAGCGGTTGGGCATGTCGCGATCACACATCGCGAACACGATCCGTCTCCTCCAGCTCCCGACGGAGGTGCAGCAGCTCCTGGCGGAGGGGAGGATCCAGGCCGGTCACGGTCGTGCGCTGCTCTCGCTCGGCGACGCCGAGGCGCAACGGACGCTCGCCGTGCGCATCGCCGCGGAGGACGTGTCCGTGCGGGAGGTTGAGGAGCTCGTCCGCAACTACATCGACCATCCGTCGCACGTGGAACGGCCGGCGCAGCTCGCCGCGGTGCCGGAACCGCAGGAGAACCCGCTCGCCGAGGTGGAGGAGCTGCTCTCCGAACAGCTCGCGACGCGGGTCACGATCCAGATGAGCAAGCGGCGCGGCAAGATCGTGGTCGAGTTCGGCTCGGCCGACGATCTCGAGCGCATCGTCTCGGAGATCATCGGCTCGGGTCCGGGACGAGCCCCGGAGTAGCGGCACCACGCCAGAAGTGTTGCGCTGCACCGGTTTACGGCGGTCTCCGACGCCTCCCGCCGCGGCTACGTGCCGACCTCGGGCATGATCTCCTCGGCCAGGAGCTCGATCTGCTCGAGATCGTCGAACAGCTCGTGATTCAGGACGAACCGCTGCGCGCCCGCGGCCGCGTACTCATTCATCCGATCGATCGCTTCCTCGACGGTCCCGACGATGCAGTCGCGCGAGATGTCCGCGAGGAACTCCTCGAGCGATCCGGCGGTCGGATCCATCCGCCGAGCGCGATCGGCCCGGTCGCGCCACTCGTCGTCGGTCCGGCCGACGAAGACCCACGTCATGAACGACATCGCCACGCTCGCGCGGTCTCGACCCTGCCGGTCGAGCGCGTCGGTCACGCGCTCGATCGATGCGCGCAGCTCGTCCGGCGTCCCGCCGACGCGGTTGAACTCGTCGGCCCAGCGCGCCACCAGGCGTGCCAGCCTCGGTCCGCCCTTGCCCCCCACCACGATCGGAGGATGGGGCCGCTGCACGGGCTTGGGCAGGAACCGGCATTCCTCGAGCGCGTAGTAGCGCCCCTCGAACGAGAAGACCTCCTCGGACCACAGGCCGTGCACGATCTCGAGCTGCTCAGCGAGCATCTCGAACCGTTCCGGGGTCGGGGGGAAGGGGATCCCGTGCGACCGGTGCTCGAGGTCCCACCACCCCGCGCCCATGCCGAGCTGCACCCGACCGCCCGAGATCCGGTCCACCGTCGTTGCCGCCTTCGCGAGCACCGCCGGGAGGCGGAACGTCACGGGCGACACCATGGTGCCGAGCCGGAGGCGTTCGGTGCTCGCCGCGAGGGCCCCGAGGAGCGTCCAGGAGTCGTGCGAGCCCGGCTCCTCCGCGTGCACGACCGATAGGTAGTGATCCGACGTGAGGAGTCCGTCGAAACCGAGCCGCTCGCACGTGCGCGCGATCGCGAGCCACTGCGCCCAGGTGACGCCCTCCTGACCTTCGAGCATCAGGCTGTAGCCGAGCGACCCCACCGCCGTACGATACCCATCCCGTGGAAGCTCCCTCCGACGCCGAGCTCCGGCGCGCCGGCAAGGCGCTCACGCTTGGGTTCGTGCTCGGCCTCGTGCTCCTGGCGCTCGCTCGACGAGTGCCAGGCCGACCTGGCGAGGGAGCGGCGTCGGCCTAGTTCGAGCGGGCGAGATCCGCCGGCGCGGGTCGCGAGAAGGCGGTGACCCCGTCGGCGATGGCGCGTGCCACGTCGCCCGCAAACGCCGACTCCGCGATG
>Ga0208890_1000015_pt1 | contig 14011 bp, 14 predicted proteins | sample SoimicmetaGmgHPA_FD_188328 | JGI IMG/M metagenome (GOLD analysis project Ga0208890, IMG submission 188328) | Soil and rhizosphere microbial communities from Laval, Canada - mgHPA (SPAdes) (version 2) | ecosystem: Environmental > Terrestrial > Deep subsurface > Rock core/Sediment | place: Laval...
GGTGCGAGCAACAAGTTCACGGCCGAGGAACGAGCCGCGATGAAGGAGCGCGCCCAAGAGCTGAAGGCCGCCCAGAACAAGGAGGAGGGCGAGCGCGCCCTGCTCGCGAAGATCGCCGAGATGCCGGAACCGGATCGCGGGATGGCCAAGCGACTCCACGCGATCATCACCAAGAGTGCCCCGGCCCTGTCCCCGAAGACCTGGTACGGGATGCCCGCGTATGCCAAGGACGACAAGATCGTCTGCTTCTTCAAGAGCGCGGACAAGTTCAAGTCGAGGTACGCGACGTTCGGCTTCGAGGAAGCGGCGAACATCGACGAGGGCGCCATGTGGCCGACCTCCTTCGCGCTGAAGGAGTTGACCGCCGCCGATGAGAAGAAGATCGGCGCGCTCGTGAAGAAGGCGGCGAGCTGAGCCCAACCGGCGCTGCACGTTGCCGACAGCCACGAGGCACGTCCTAGGTCTCGACGACCCTGAAGCCCGCGATATCGAGGATCGATCCGGTTCGCTGGGGTTCCGGCTCGACGACCACCTCGACGCGTTCGCCGATCTCTAGCGGCTCCTCGCCCGGCTCGACCCGATGGATCAGGACCGCGTCCGCCCCATCGAGACGGACCGCGCCGAGGGTCTGGGGGCGCTCGAGCGGCTCGCCCTCGATCCCCCGGAACACGATCGTGAAGGACACAAGCTCGCCGCCGGGACCGACCTCGGTGTCGGCCGAGAGCTCCGAGAAGCATCGCTCACAGAACAGCCGCGCCGGGACGTAGGTGTACGCGCAGCTCTCGCACCGCGAGCCGAGCAGCACGCCGCGCTCCTTGAGCGCCGAGAAGAACGCGTCGCCGGCGACACCCGGCGTGTAACGGTGGCGAACGGGCAGGTCCCCCTCCCACCGCCGGATCTGTTCGGGACGCGCGATCTTCTCGAGCATCAGCCGTCGATCCGTGGTCTGAAGTACGCGATGTCGAGGATCGAGCCGGTGCGCTCGCCCACCGGCTTCCACACGGCTTCCACCTTCATCCCGATCGTGACCTTGTCGGGTTCGACCTCGCCGAGCGTGTGCAGGAACCCGCCGTCCGAGCCGTCGATCGCGATGACGGCGGGGAGCTCGGGTTCGTCGAGAGGCTGCATGTCCCAGCGCACGTTGCAGATCGAGAACGTCTGCACGACACCGGTGTTCTCGACCTGCACCCAGGCGTCGGTTCCGCGGAAGTCGCGCTCGCAGAACATCCGAGGTGGAACGAGCACCCGATGGCACACGCGGCACTCGCGGCCGAGGATCTTGCCCTCGCGGAGGCCGTCGAGGAACAGGCCGATCGCGACGCCCGCGTCCCAGGCGTAGCGTGCGCCGATCTCGTCCTCGACGGCGCCCGTGGCCGAACGGAACTCTGCGTCCGAGAGCGACGTCGCCGGCGTCGCGGCGGGCGGCGTCTCGAGCTGCGTCGCCGTCGTCGGCGGGCCGCCCTCGCGACCCATCACCACGACCGTGCCGACCTGCATGAGGTCGCCCCAGGCCTGCGCGACGCCACGTTCGGGTGTGCCCGGGACCTGGCGCGCGCCCGCCTCGCCACGGAGTTGCCAGAAGAGCTCGGCGATCTTCATGAGGCCGGCCGCCGCGATCGGGTTGCCGACGCCGAGGAGGCCGCCGCTCGGGCACGAGGGCAGATCGCCCTTGCGGTCGAGGACGCCGTCGCGGGCCGCCTCGGGCGCCTTGCCCCTGTCGAACAGCAGCAGGCCCTCGAGGTGGTGCAGCTCCTTGTAGTCGAAGGGGTCGTAGGGCTCGGCGACCTGGATCTGCTTGCGCGGCTCGGTCACGCCGGCCATCCCGTAGGCCATGCGAGCCGCGTTCGCGACGTACTCGGGGAACACGAGGTCGCGGTTGGTCCAGTACGCGGTGTCGAGGTTCCACCCGACGCCCTGGATCCAGACCGGGTCGCTCGTGATCTGCTTCGCGGCCTCATCGCTCGCCACCACGATCGCGACGGCGCCGTCGCTGATCGGCGAGACGTCCAGGCGCTGCACCGGCCACGCGAGTATCTCGGAGGCGAGCACGTCCTCGATCGTGATGTCGGCCTGGCCGAGGAGCGCCGCCGGGTGGTCGGCCGCGTTCCGCTTGTTCTTCACCGCGACGGCGGCGATGTCGCGCTTGTCGATGCCGTGCAAGGTCATGTAGCGGTTCATCTCGAGCGCGAAGATCCAGAGGAGATTCGGGCCGAGCGGACGCTCGAGGATGTTGTCGAAGATCGTGAGGAACGCGCCCTGCGGGTGCGGCTGCGTCGACGACATCTTCTCCTCGGCCACGGCGAGCACGACATCGGCCATCCCGCTCGCGACCGTGTAGTACGCCTGGATCGCCGTGAACACGCCGCTGCCCCCGCCCACGTACGTACGGATGAAGGGCCGGCCGAACGCACCCGCCCCGTCCGACAGGTACTCCCCCTTCATGTGCACGCCGTCGAACGCGTCGGGGGCGCTGGTCAGGCATACCGCGTCGATCCGATCGAGCGGGAGCTCGCAGGACGCGAGCGCCTCGCGCGAGGCCTCCCACGCGAGCTCCTTGCCGGTCTCCTGCGCGCGCCGGACGAATCTCGTCATCCCCGCGCCCACGACCGCGACCCGCCGGGCCATCTAGCCCTGCTCCGGGACGTATTCGATCAGCTGCATCGAGTTGCCGTCGGGGTCGTCGAACGATGCGTAGCGCGCGATGCCCGGCACCTCGCCGAGGTGCTCGTGGAACACCACGCCGCGCTGCTCGAGCGCGGTCTTTGCGAGGTCGAGGTCGTCCACGCGGAACACGGCGGTGCCACCATGCGGCACGTTGCCCTCGCTGCGCGCGCCGTGGAGCCCGATGTGGATCGCGCCGGCCTCGAGCTCGGCCCATTCGTCGCCGTGCCGGACCCGGAGCCCGAGCCCGAGTTGCTCCTCGTAGAAGCGCACCGACCGATCCATGTCGGTCACCCAGAACCAGACGTGGTCCAGGGCCTGGAGCTTCATCCGCCTGCCCCCTCGTCGTTCGCGAGGACGACGACCGCGGCCGACGTGGACGGCGCGCTGCGCGCGGACTGCGCGACCGCCACGTACGCCTCGTCGACCTGGCGTTCGCCGGCCTCGTCGCGGAGCTGCTCGACGCATTCCAGCAGCCGAACGAGGCCGTTGGCCTCGAACAGGTTCCCCTGCCCGAGCGAGCCGCCCGAGACGTTCACCGGAAGGTCGCCACCCGGCTCGAGCTCGCCCTCCTCGAGCAGCTGCGCGAGCCCCGACGCCTCGCCCAGCCCGAGCGCCTCCAGGTGCAGCAGCTCCCTGTACGCGAAGGTGTCGTCCACCTCGACCAGGTCGATCTCCTCCTGCGGGTCGGTGATCTCGGCCCGGCGGTACGCGGACTCGGCGGCCTTGGTCACCGGCTCGGTCTCGCCCCACGTCCGGCTCTCGAGGGACGGGCTCCCCGAGGACCAGCCGGCCCCGAGCAGCCACACCGGCCCCTCGGTGAGCTCGCGCGCGCGGTCCTCGGCGGCGAGCACGACCACGACGCAGCCGTCGGCGCGTTCGGCGACCTCGAGCGCCTTCAGCGGCCACGCGATGGGGCTCGAGTCGTCCACGTCGTCGGCGTCGATGTCCGCCGGATACGCGGCGCGCGGGTTGTCGAGCGCGTTCGACCGGTTCTTGGCGGCGACGATCGAGCAGTGCTCCTCGGATAGCCCGGTGCGTTCGAGGAACGCGTTCATGTCGAGCCCGGCGATCGCCAGCGTCGGGAAGCGCAGCGGGCGGTTCAGCACCGGGTCGAGCGCGAATGCCTCGATCGCGCCGAGCGTTCGGACGTCGGAGACCTTGCTGTGCGCCTCGACGGCGACGATCGATGCGAGGCCCGAGCGGATCAGCATCATCCCCGTCGCCACGCCGAACAGCCCGTCCGCGGCGACCGTCTGCACGGGCCGCTGCATCGCGCCGAGCTGGTCGGGCACGTACTCGTCGAAGATCGACGTGCCCTCGAGGAGGTCCTCCGAGCAGCAGACGAACGAGTCGATCTCGGTCCGCGGATCCACGCCGGCGTCGTGGTAGGCGCGCTGCGCGGCCTCGAACATCAGTTCTTTGTAGGAGACTCCGGCGGTGACAGGCGCGAACCCCGCGTGTCCCACGCCGACCACGGCGACCCTCGGCTCCACGGAGGCGATTGTCCCATCCGAGCCGCGGACCCCGCTCGCCGGAGCGGGATCCTCAGAGCTCTTCGAGCTCCCTGCGGAACTCGGCCTCCTCGTCGAACTCACGACGCTCCTCGCCGAGGAACATCAGCACGCAGCCCGCCCACGCGACGGCGAACCCGATCCCGATGTTGAACAACCCGCCGATCTCGAGGATCCCGAGCGTCATCACCACGTAGCCGACGGCCACCAAGACGTACCCGACGATCTCGATCTTCGTCGCCGGTGGTGTCCGCGCTACCGATCGGTTCAGGGTGTCCATGCCGTCGTCTCGCTGTCGACCGGGTACCGAGTCTACCCCCCGAGGATCTTCTTCTTCTGGCTCTGGAACTCGTCCTCCGTGAGCACGCCCTTGTTCCGCAGCTCGGCCAGGCGCTCGAGCTCGCCCGTCGTGGAGGCGGAGGCCGGCGGCATGGCGGGCGTCGTCGCACCCGATGTGGCTGGGGGGACCGGCACCGCCGATGCCGAGTCCCCCCCGACCCCTCGGTACATCCGGTCCTGGTTGCGCTCGCCCTGCTGGTAGATCGTCTTCTGGACGTGCTCGGGGTTGCGGATGTCGCCGAACACCTCGCGTCCGAACTCGCTGGCCGAGCTGATGATGATGTCGCCGGCGCCGATCATCCGCTCGAACACCCCCTGGTGGAAACGCACGTCGTTGATCGCCTCGAGCGGAATCTCCATCGAGCGCTTCGCGATCCACCCCTCGCGGTGGATGATCCGGTCGGAGGTCACGACGAAGTACGACGTCGCCCACGCAACGAACTTGCGCGCCGGGAACCAGATCAGGACGAAGATCGCGATCGCGGTCGCGCCCCAGAACGCGACGTCGCGGCCCGTGCCGCTGTCGGGGCCGTACGACACCGCGAGGAACCACCCGACGATCACGAGGATCGTGACGATCGCCGGCATCACCAGGGCGATCCAGTGCGGCCGCAGCTCGAGGACCAGCTGCTCGTTCTCGATCAGGAGCTTGCGGGGGAACGGCATGAGCGCATCCTACTCCAGGTGCTCGACCTCCCCGAACCGCACGACCTCGTCGCCCGCCGTCGTTCGCACGACCAGGCCGCCGCGCTCGTCCAGGTCCACGGCCTCGCCCTCGACGATCGCTCCGGCCGCCGTCGTGGCCCGGACGCGAGTCCCCAGCGTCGCGCACACCTCCCGGTAGGCGGCGATCACGCTCCCCGCGAACGCCGGGTGCGCGGGCTCGTACCCGCGGACGAAGGCTGACAGGAACGTCTCGAGCAGCTCGTCGTCCTCGGCCTCGACGGCTCCGGCCTCGGGAACGTCCGGGGGCGGGGCGCCGAGGTTCACGCCGACGCCGATCACGACGTGTTCGAACCGGACGCCGTCGACGCGGGACTCCGCCAGGATCCCCCCGGCTTTGCGACCGGCCACCAGGAGGTCGTTCGGCCACTTGCACGCGGCGCGCTGGTCGGCGAGCTCGAAACATGCCTGCGCCATCGCGGTGCCCGTGAGGAGCGTGAGCAGCCCCCCCGATGCAGGATCGAGCTCCGGTCGCAACACGAACGAGAACATCAGCGCCCGACCGGGCCGGTCGAGCCACGTGCGCCCCAGGCGGCCACGGCCCTCGGTCTGATGGCCGGCGGCGACGAGGGTCCACTCGGGCGCGCCTGCGGCCGCCAGCTCGAGGGCCGTCGCCTGGGTCGAGGCAGTAACCTCGTCGAACCGCACGGGTGCACGCAGGCCCACGCGTTCGAGCGCCCGGACCAGGGCGTCTTCGGACAGCACCAGACGTTTGACTCCCGTTCGGGGGTACCCGATTGTTCGGTGGGTACCGGTTTCCGCGGACCCTCGGGAGCCCGACGGTCCGATCGAGCAAGCATGACGGAGCGGAGCGCGTGGCGAAACCTCGGATCCTGATCGCGAACCGCGGCGAGATCGCGGTCCGCATCATCCGAGCGGTCCGAGAGCTCGGCTATACGTCGATCGCCGTCTACAGCGACGCCGACCGCGATGCTCTGCACGTCGAGATGGCCGATCAGGCCCACCGGATCGGCCCGGCGCTGGCCGCCGACTCCTACCTGTCGATCGGCGCGATCCTGGAAGCGGCGTCACGGGCGAAGGCGACGATGATCCACCCGGGCTACGGGTTCCTGTCCGAGCGGGCGCACTTCGCGAGCGCGGTCGCGGACTCAGGCTTCACGTTCGTCGGGCCCCCGGCCGAGGCGATCGAGATGATGGGCGACAAGGCGGCCGCTCGGCGAGCGGCCGATCGCGTCGGCGTACCGATCGTCCCCGGCACGCCAGAACCCGTCACGCTCGACCAGGCGCCGGCCGAGGCCGAACGGATCGGCTTCCCCGTTCTGGTCAAGGCCGCGTTCGGCGGCGGCGGCAAGGGCATGCAGGTCGTGCGAAAGCCCGAGGAGCTCGAGAGCGCCCTCGCCCGAGCGACGCGGGAGGCGCAGGCGTACTTCGGCCGCCCCGACGTGTTCCTCGAGCGGTACATCGACCGCGCGCACCACGTCGAGGCGCAGGTGTTCGCGGACACCAGAGGGAACGTGTTCTTCCTCGGCGAACGCGACTGCTCGGTCCAGCGGCGCCACCAGAAGCTGATCGAGGAGACGCCTTCGCCGGTGGTCGACGCCGACCTGCGGTCGCGGATCGGCGAGGCGGCGATGGCGCTCGCGAAGGAGGCCGGCTACGTGAACGCCGGCACCGTCGAATGCATCCTCGACGAGGACGGCAGCTTCTACTTCCTGGAGATGAACACGCGGCTGCAGGTCGAGCACACGGTGACCGAGATGGTGACCGGCCTCGACCTGGTGGCCCTGCAGATCCGCGTCGCGCTCGGCGAGAAGCTCGACCTCACGGACGTGAGGCCGACGGGACACGCGATCCAGTGCCGGATCAACGCGGAGGACCCGGCCCGCAATTTCCTGCCGGGGCCGGGCCGCGTCACCGCGTATCGAGAGCCGTCCGGGCCGTTCGTGAGGGTGGACTCGGCCGTGCGCGCAGGGCGGGAGATCCCGGCCGACTACGACTCGATGTTCGCCAAGGTCATCGTCTCGGCGGAGAACCGCGTCCGAGCGATCGCGCGTATGAACCGCGCGCTGTCCGAGTTCCAGGTCGAGGGCGTCCCGACGACGATCCCGCTCCACCGGTGGATCCTCGGCACGCGGGCGTTCTCCAAGTCGACGCACTCGACGACGTGGCTCGAGAAGGCGCTCCGCGACGCCGAGCTCCCCGAGGCCGGCACGCCGGCCCCGCCGCCGTCCGACACGCGGCAGCCGGTCCCGGCCGAGCTGCTGCTCGAGGTCGACGGGCGCCGGGTGCCCGTCCGGATCTTCGACCAGCGGCGCGACACCGCCCCGAAGGTGCCCTCGCGTCACTCCGCCCACGGCGGCGACCACGTGCACAGCGTCATCAAGGCGCCGATGCAGGGCACGATCCTGCGGGTGCTCGTCGAGCCCGGCCAGGAGATCCAGGCGGGCGACGTCGTCTGCATCCTCGAGGCGATGAAGATGGAGAACGCGATCCCGGCCCCGCGCGAGGGCGTCGTCACCCAGATCCCGGTGCAGGCGGGGGAGAACGTCCAGCCCGGGGACCCGCTCGTCGAGCTCGACTGAACGCATCCGACCCGCGCGTCAGGACCCCGGGACTCCCCACGAACCTCTGCCGGTGATCCGGAGCCCGGCGTCGCGGATTTTGTAGGAACGATTGATCGAGATCAGCAGCGCGGTGAGAGGCTCGAGCGTCCGCGCTTGCGTGAGGTCGCCGGCGTCCACCCAGCGGAGGTTCGGGATCTGGTCGACCAAGCCGCCGACGATAGCCTTCGCCTCCGTGTCGGTCCCGCAGACCAGGACATCGCTCTCGATCTCATGCTCGAGATTCTGCAGCGCCTCCCCCGAAATCGTGTGGAACGCGCCCACCATCCGAACGGGGTGCACCTGCTCCAGGATGGCCTTGGCCTGCTCGGCGGCCGAGCCGTGCCACGGTCGGACCACCTGCCACGCTCGCCCGCCCACCGCTGTCGCGAGCGGACTCGTGCAGTCGACGACGATCGCGTCCGCCTTCACGTGGTCCTTGATCGAGCGGTAGATCTCGGCCTGGCCGCCGAACGGCACGGTCACGATGACGACATCCGCGGTCGCCGCCTCCTCGTTGGCCGCGCCGCCGACGTTCGCGCCTGCGCCGAGCATCTCGCGGGCCGTGTCCGCGACGGCCGAACCCTTCTCGGCGATCCGCGAGCCGATCGTGACCCGGTTGCCCGCTCGTGCGAGCCGGAGCGTGAGGCCGAACCCCTCGTCGCCGGTCCCGCCGATGATCGAGATGTCCATGGCGGCAGAGCCTACCCTGCACCGCGATGGGCCAGTCCCTCACCTACGTCACCGAGCTCGCGGTCGGGCTCGGCTGCGTGGCCGCGGCCGTCGCGACGGCTCGCAGCTCGCGCATGCGGTGGCTCGCGCTCGTCCTCGCGGTCGCCGGCGGCGCGGCGATCGTGCACGCGATCGTCGAGCTCTTCGGATGAGGAGCGGTCAGGGCTCGAGGATCCCTCGGTCCTGGAACGCCTTCCTCACCTTGATCGCCGCCCGGTGGCCGGCGACCACCTCGGCCGCGTCGACCGTCGCCTGCCCGGCCTCCGCGAACGAGGGGTCCACGCCGAAGTCGAACTGCGCCTGCAGGATGATCGTGTCCGCGGTCTCGCGACCGAGGGCGTTGTGGATGTCGTACAGCGCCCGAGACCAGATCTGGCCGTCGTGTGGATCACCTCCTCCTCGGGGAACGACGGCGGCTCACGATAGGCGAAGGGCTCGAGACCTCGCCAGCCAACGGCGTCCACGTCATCGCGGTTCGGGCTCAGCGGGGGTGGTACTCGCCGAACACACCGCGGAGCACGTCGGAGACCTCGCCGAGCGTCGCCCGCGCGCCTAGGGCGACCTTCATCGGCGGGAGCAGGTTCGCGGTCCCGCGCGCCGCCGACCCGACCTCGGCGAGCGCCCGGTCCACCGCCGCCTGGTCGCGCGAGGCTCGCAGTGCCCGGAGGCGCGCGACCTGCCTCGCGACCTCCTCCAGGCCGATCGTCTGGATCTGCACCGGCTGCTCCTCGAGATCCTCGAACCCGTTGACGCCCACGACCACGCGTTCGCCCGACTCGATCCCCTGTTGGATCCGGAACGCCGCCTCGGCGATCTCGTCCTGGTAGAAGCCGGCCTCGATCGCCTCGACCGCGCCCCCCATCCCGTCGATCCGCTCGAGGTACTCCCACGCGCGCGCCTCGACCTCGTTCGTGAGCGACTCGACGTAGTACGAGCCGCCCACCGGATCCACGGTGTGCGTGACGCCGGTCTCGTGCCCGATCACCTGCTGGGTCCGGAGCGCGATCTTCGCGGCCTGCTCGGTCGGCAGCGCCAATGCCTCGTCGAACGAGTTCGTGTGGAGTGACTGCGTCCCGCCGAGGACCGCCGCGAGCGCCTCCAGCGCGGTCCGGACGATGTTGTTCTGCGGCTGCTGGGCGGTGAGCGTCGCCCCGCCCGTCTGCGTGTGGAACCGCAGCATCAGGCTCCTCGGGTCTCTGGCGCCGAACCGCTCGGCCATGATCGTCGCCCACATCCGCCGGGCGGCCCGGAACTTCGCGATCTCCTCGAAGAAGTTCATGTGGCACGCGAAGAAGAACGAGACGCGTGGCGCGAACCGGTCCACGTCCAGCCCGGCATCGATCGCCGCCTGGACGTACGCGATGCCGTCCGCGAGCGTGAACGCCACCTCCTGCACCGCGGTCGCGCCCGCCTCGCGCATGTGGTAGCCGCTCACCGAGATCGTGTTCCACCGCGGGATCGTCCGCCCGCAGTAGGCGAAGAGGTCGGTGATCAGGCGCATCGACGGCCTCGGCGGGTAGATGTACGTCCCGCGGGCCGCGTACTCCTTGAGCAGGTCGTTCTGCACGGTCCCGTTCAGCGCGGACGCCGCGATCCCCCGCTCCTCGGCCACGATCTCGTAGAGCAGGAGCAGGATCGGAGCGGTCGCGTTGATCGTCATCGACGTCGAGACCGCGTCGAGCGGGATCCCCTCCAGCAGCCGGCCCATGTCGTCGATCGAGTCGATCGCGACGCCGGTCTTGCCCACCTCGCCCTCGGCCCGGGGGTGGTCCGAGTCCAGCCCCATCTGCGTCGGCAGGTCGAACGCGACGGAGAGCCCCGTCTGCCCGTGGTCGAGCAGGTATCGGAACCGCTCGTTGGTCTCCTCGGCCGTGGCCATCCCGGCGTACTGCCGCATCGTCCACAGGCGCCCGAGGTACATCGACGGGTACACACCGCGGGTGAACGGAGGCTCGCCGGGGAGTCCGAGGTCCCGTTCGGGGTCGAAGCCGCCGAGATCGGCCGGCTCGTACACGGGCTCGAGGTCGATCCCGGAGTCCGTCGACCTGCGTTCGACGTCGCTCATCGCCGCTCAAGCGTAGCCGGTAGCATCGGGACCGTGGACATCGTCGACCCGCGCGTCGAGGACTACATGCGCTCGCTGCTCACCCGCTACGACGAGCCCGTCCTGCTCGAGATGGAGGCGGAGGGCAAGGAACGCAACTTCCCGATCATCGGCCGCCTCGTCGGGGTCACGGTCGAGCTGCTCGCGCGCTCGATCGGCGCGAGGCGGGTGGTCGAGCTCGGGTCGGGGTTCGGGTACTCGGCCTACTGGTTCTCCAGGGCGGTGGGCCCCGGCGGCGAGGTCCACGCGACGGACGGCGACCCGGCGAACGAGCCGAAGGCGCTCGACTACCTCTCGCGTGCGGGCCTGGCGGACCCGATCCGCTGGCACGTCGGCGACGCGGTCGAGAACCTCGGCGCCGTCGACGGCGAGATCGACGTCGTCTACAACGACATCGACAAGGTCGGCTACCCGAACGCATGGCGCGCAGCGCGCGAACGGATCCGCGTCGGGGGGCTGTACCTCTGCGACAACGTCCTGTGGTCCGGCGCGGTCGCCGACCCGGCGGGCAACCACGGGCGGGACGCGAAGACCACGAACGCGATCCTCGAGCACAACCGCATGATCGCGGACGACGAGCGCTTCGCCTCCTCGATCGTCCCGACCCGCGACGGCGTGTTCGTCGCCCTTCGCGTGGCGTAGACTCCGCGCGGCTCCGGGGAGGCGTTCGGCGGAGCCGCGTCTAGGCTAGGTGTTCGAGGGCTGATGGCGAAGCGGAAGTCCGACGTCGGGACCCTGTACAAGGGCAGTCCGGGACAGTGGTCCTGGCTGCTGCACCGCATCACCGGCGTCGCCGTGATCCTGTTCCTGTTCGCGCATGTGGTGGACACGGCCGTGGTCGGCTGGGGTCCGGAGGCCTACAACCGCGTCGTCGGCGTGTACCACAACTGGGTGGTCAAGCTGCTCGAGCTCGGCTTGGTCGCCGCGGTGCTGTACCACGCGATCAACGGCGTCAAGATCATGGTCTTCGACTTCTGGCCGTCGAGCGCACGCCACATGAAGGGGATCGCGCTCGCCTCGACGATCGTCTTCGTCCTCAGCATGATCCCGATCACGATCATCATGGGCCACGGGATCCTGGATTCCGCGGGGGTCTTCTGATGTCCGTCGAGGCACCCGAACGCCCGACGCCGTCCCCACGCGGCGGGTCCCCGGGCATCCGCGGCCGCGAGCGCCCCGTCGGCGGCTTCGAGCTGTGGTCCTGGCTCTTCATGCGGATCAGCGGGCTGGTGCTGCTGATCCTCGCCGTCGGGCACGTGCTGATCATGCACGTGTGGGACGACGGGGTGGACCGCGTGAACTTCGGCTTCGTCGCCGCGCGGTGGCAGAGCCCGTTCTGGCGGACCTGGGACTGGGCGCTCCTGGTCCTCGCGCTGATCCACGGGATCAACGGGTTGCGCATCATCGTGCAGGACTACGTCCGATGGCCCGCCGTCCGGTTCGCCGTCGACATGGCCTTCCTCGTGATCGGATTCGCGCTGTTCGTCCTCGGCACGGTCGTCGTGTTCACATTTGACCCGAGCCGATGGCCGGGGACCGTCTGAGCCGATGACGACCTTCCACACGTACGACGCGGTGATCGTCGGCGCCGGGGGGGCCGGCCTGCGGGCGGCGATCGAGGCGTCGGACCGCGTGAAGACCGCCGTGATCTCGAAGCTGTACCCCACGCGCTCGCACACCGGGACCGCGCAGGGAGGCGTCTGCGCCGCGCTCGCGAACGTCGAGGAGGACTCGCCCGAGTGGCACGCGTTCGACACGGTCAAGGGCGGCGACTACCTGGTCGACCAGCCCGCCGCGCAGCTCATGTGCGAGGAGGCCGTCGACGCGATCTACCAGCTCGAGCACTGGGGTCTGCCGTTCAACCGCACGCCGGAGGGCAAGATCGACCAGCGGCGGTTCGGCGGGCACACGCGCAACCACGGGGAGGCCCCCGTCAAGCGCGCGTGCTTCGCGGCGGACCGGACGGGTCACATGATCCTGCAGACGCTGTACCAGCAGTGCGTGAAGCGCAACGTGCGGTTCTTCAACGAGTTCTACGTGCTCGATCAGCTGATGGCCGAGGGCGAGTGCGCCGGGGTCGTCGCGTACGAGCTGGCGACGGGCGAGACCCACGTGTTCCGCTCCAAGGCCGTCCTGTACGCGACCGGCGGGTACGGACGGATGTTCAAGGTCTCCTCCAACGCGCACACGCTGACCGGCGACGGCCCCGCGGTGCTGTTCCGCCGAGGGCTGCCCCTCGAGGACATGGAGTTCTTCCAGTTCCACCCGACCGGCGTGTACAAGATGGGCATCCTGCTCTCGGAGGCGGTCCGCGGCGAGGGCGGCATCCTGCTGAACCGCGAGGGCGAGCGCTTCATGGAGCGATACGCCCCCACGGTCAAGGACCTCGCCCCGCGCGACATGGTGAGCCGCGCGATCTTCCAGGAGATCAAGGAGGGCCGCGGTGGCGGCCCCAACCGCGACGCCGTGTGGCTCGACGTGCGGCACCTGCCGCGTGACGTGATCGAGGAGAAGTTGCCCGACGTGACCGAGTTCGCCCGCGTGTACCTCGGCGTCGAGCCGACCACCGAGCTCGTCCCGATCCAGCCGACCGCGCACTACGCGATGGGCGGCATCCCCACCAACGTCGACGGGCAGGTCGTCGTCGGGGAGAACGAGACGCCGGTCCCCGGCCTGTACGCCGCGGGCGAGTGCGCGTGCGTGTCGGTGCACGGCGCGAACCGCCTGGGGACGAACTCCCTGCTCGATATCGTCGTGTTCGGCCGCCGCGGCGGCGCGCACGCCGCCGGGTTCTGCGAGGACGCCGACCTGCCCGATCTTCCCGAGCGCCCCGAGGGCACTCTCCGCGACATGGTCGACGGCCTGTTGAACCGCCCCGAGGGCGCGAACGCCGCGGACATCCGCAACGAGCTCCAGGACTCGATGCAGGATCTCGCGTTCGTGGTCCGGACCGAGGAGAGCCTGCGGAAGATGCAGGAGATCCTGGGGAGCCTTCGCGAGCGGTTCGAGCGCGTCTACGTGCAGGACACCGGCACGATGTTCAACACCGAGCTGATGGAGGTCGTCGATGGGCTCGCGGAAGGAGCACGAGCCAAAGGCCAACGCGAACGTCGTGCGAATGTCGGTGAGACGCTGGATGTCGACTTCCTCGCTGCGCCAGCGGATGCAGTCGTCGTCGAACTTCAGTGCAGACGGATCACGTTCCTCGAGCACCTCGAGCAACTCCGATTCGGGCAGACCCTTTCGCGCGAGCGCGGCCGCCACGAACGCGGCGGCCAGCAGCACCGTGCCGGGGACGCCCCACAGGAGCGCCGTGGCCTGGCCGACGATCAGCGCGGGCGGGAACGGCAGCCGGTTCAAGTGCAGGAGCCCGGTGA
>Ga0208890_1000017_pt1 | contig 13490 bp, 13 predicted proteins | sample SoimicmetaGmgHPA_FD_188328 | JGI IMG/M metagenome (GOLD analysis project Ga0208890, IMG submission 188328) | Soil and rhizosphere microbial communities from Laval, Canada - mgHPA (SPAdes) (version 2) | ecosystem: Environmental > Terrestrial > Deep subsurface > Rock core/Sediment | place: Laval...
GCGGTCGCGGCCGCGCTCGCGCTGGTCTTCTCGGGTCGCGAGCTGTGGGCGACCGCCTCGCTCGCGCTCGGGACGCTCGTCAAGGTGACCGCCGCGGTGCCGCTCCTGGTGTGGTGGGTCGCGGTCGCCGCCCGGCGGCCGCGTGGCGAACGCGTCCGAACCCTCGCGCCGCACCTCGGGCTGGCCGCGGCGTTCGCGCTGGTCGCTGCGGCGCCATTCGCGAACACCGAGGATCCGACCCTCGGCGCGGTCGAGCTCGGTTCGCACGAGGGCTGGCTCGCGCCGTCGAGGTTCTTCCGGCGCGTGGTCGACGCCGTCTCGGGCGACGTCCTCGGGATCGTGCCGCGGATCGCGTTCGCGGTGATCGGGGTGGCGGCGGTCGTCGTGGTGGCGAGCGCCGTCTGGCGTCGGCGGCCCGAGATCGGCTCGGCGCTCGTCGGCGCGTCGTGGGGGTGGGGGCTGCTCTGCCTGATGCTGCTCGGGCCGGTCCTGCTCCCGTGGTACGTCACGTGGGCGCTGCCGCTGGGCTGGCTGCTGCCGCGCGTGCCCCGCACCGTGCTGATCGGCACCGGGCTTGCGCTCACCGTGTCGCAATGGACCTCGGAGCCGGCGGCGTTCGGTTCCGCCTACGACGCGAACCTCTTGGTTGGGCACTACGTGATCACGCCGGTCGTGATCGGGCTACTCGGCTGGTTGCTCCTCGACCTGTGGCGCCGCACCAGATCCGGCGCGCCGCTCGAGGACGAACCGGATCAGGTACCCGCCGCCGCCGGCGAGCGTTGAGGCGGCGAGCGCTCCGGTTGCCCTCCCGAGCGGCACGCCGAGCGCGTCGAGCGCGGTCGCGACCAGGATCAGCATCGCCGCGCCGATCGCCGGTGCGGCCGCGGCGGCCGTGATCGTGTCCGCGAGCCCGATCCGCGCCCAGCCGTAGCCGGCAACCCACAACAGCGCGAGCGTCGCGACCGCCGCCCACGCGATGCGCGCGGCCGACGCGGGTTCGAGCGGATCGACGGCGTGCACACGGCCGGTGACGAGCGCTGAGCCGATCTGGATCGCGTCGGTCGGCCGGTCCACCTCGTCGAACGGGATCAGCACGATGACCGCGGCGCTCCGGCCGGCCCGATCCTCGGCGGCGGCCAGGTCACGTGCCGTGACGCGCTCGAGGGCGCCGCGTTCGACGCTCCCCGTTCCGGCGTCGAGCCGTGGCACCACGACGACGACGTCGCGGATCCGATCCGTCGGCACGCCCGCCCTGATGACGTTGCCGGCGCGGGTCGCGAGGAAGCTCACCGTGTCGTCCGGCTCGTTCACCAGGAACGCGAGCGGGGTCCCGGGCTCGAACCGGGAGACCGCCTCGCTCGCGACAAGGAGCGCCCGGCCTTCCTCCTCGGAGATGAACGGGTCCTGGCGGTTCCACGCGATGGCCGAGCCCGCGAGCATCGTGAGCGTGAGCGCGGCGGTGACGACGACGGCGAGCGCTCGACGCTGTTCGAGTCGGCGCCACAGGCGGACGAGCCCGAGGGCCGCCAGGATCGGGATCGCGAACCCGAAGGTCACGAACCGATCGGCGGGGAGCCACCCGGTCACGAGCGCGAGCGCCACGCCGACGAACGTGAGGACCAACCACGAGCGCAGGATCCGGCCGGCGTTGCCGTTTGGCGCCGTGAAGCCGATCGCGGCGAGCGGCAGCGAGACCCACTCCACGTATCGGGTCCACCGGTGGACGAAGCGGTCCAGGTACGCGCTCCGCAGTTCGAAGGTCAGGCCGACCCGCCGCAGGAACGCGTCCTTCGACGTGTCGACCTCCAAGGGGTGCGCTCCCGGCCGCACGGCCAGCAACCCGATCCCGAGCGCGGCAGCGCCGCCGACGGCGGTCCCCGCGATCCGGAACGCCTCGCGCCGATCGGTGCGCCACGCGAGGGCGGCTGCGACGAGCAGGATCGCGACGCACAGCAGGAGGAATTGTGGATGGGCGAGGCCACCCCCCGCGAGCACAAACGCCGCGAGGACCGCCGCCCGGCGTCCGGGGTCGTCCAGCAGCGCGCCCGCCGCGAGGAACGCCACCGCGGTGACGAGGTTCGCGACGTACCCGGCCGCGAGATGGACGGCGAACGTGCCGGCCAGCAGCCCCGCGAGCGTCGATCCCACGGCGCCCGCCCGGCGGCGTACCAGGGCCGTGGACGCGAGACCGACCGCGATGCCCAGGACGACCTCCAGCGCCGCCGTCGCCTGGACGACCGACTGCGCGAGGGTCCCCTCGAGGACGAGCGACAGCGCCGGCGCGCCGGGTCGATGGGCGATCGCCGAGAGTCCCTCGGCGCCTGCGAGCCGGGACCACCAGAGGTAGACGGGCGCGTCGGGACCCACCGGGAACCCGGCGCCTCGCGCGGCGAACGGCCAGAGGAACCACCCGAGCAGGACGAGGGCGAGGGCCGAGAGCAGGAACGCGTCGGTCCTGTTCGCCCTCCGGTCCGTGGCGCTACCCCTGCGCGTCGAACGAACCAACCGGTCGCGCGTTCCTCATCCCGTCCTCCGCAGGGCGATCCGGCGTCACCCGTCGTGGTATCCGTGGGCTTGGTCGCCGGAACGTATCACGGGCCGGTCGCTCGACCCGCCGCTGCTAGCATCGCGCCGTGCTCGACCGCGATCTCGCCGTGGAGGTCCTCCGCACCGCTCGCGCCCGCGGCGGCGGGTTCGCGGAGCTGTATGTCGAGGAGCGCCTGGGCGTCTCGGTGCGCCTGGACGACGGCAGGGTCGAGGAGGTCACCAGCGGTCTCGATCGCGGCGCCGGCGTCCGGGTGGGGCACGGCGCGTCGTTCGGGTACGCGTACTCGAACCGCCTCGACCGCGACGCGCTCCTGCACGCCGCCGAGGCTGCCGCCGCGTCGGTGAGCGGCGGCGGGCCGGGCTCGGTGGTCGACCTGCGCACGCTCGAGCCGCCGGTCAGGCACCCCGCGCTCGTCGACGCCTCTTCGGTCCCGACCGAACGCAAGGTCGGGTGGGTCCGCGAGGCCGACGATGCAGCTCGCGCGCTCGGGGCGGAGATCCGGCAGGTGACCGCGACCTACGCCGACTCGGTCCAGCGCCTGCTGGTCGCGACCAGCGACGGACGGTGGGTCGAGGAGGTCCGGCCGCGCGTCCGGCTCTCGGTGTCGGCGGTGGCGGGGCGCGACGGCACGATCCAGACCGGGTTCCACGGTCCGGCAGGCCTGGCCGGCGCCGAGTTCATCGAGGCCAACCCGCCGTCGGCGACCGCCGAGGTCGCCGCCCGCCGGGCGATCACGATGCTCGGCGCGGAACCGGCCCCCGCCGGCGAGACCTCGGTGGTGCTCGCGCCTGGGATGGGCGGTGTGCTCTTCCACGAGGCGGTGGGGCATCCGCTCGAGGCGGACATCGTGGACAAGGAGGCGAGCGTGTACCGCGGCCGGATCGGGGAGCGGCTCGCCTCCGAGATCCTGAGCGGGGTCGACGACGCCACGGTGCCGAACGCGTGGGGCTCGTTCTCGTTCGACGACGAGGGCACGCCGGCGCAGCGGACGGTGCTGTTCGAGAAGGGCGAGCTGCGGGGGTGGCTCTACGACCGGCTCCGGGCCGAGAAGGACGGGGTGCCTTCGAGCGGGAACGGACGTCGCCAGTCGTACGCCCACCCACCGATCCCGCGCATGACGAACACCTACATCCTGAACGGTTCGTCCACGCCCGACCTGATCCTGTCCGACACCGAGCGCGGGGTCTTCGTCACCGCGCTCGCGGGCGGGCAGACGAACCCTGCTACCGGCGACTTCGTGTTCGGCTGCGCGGAGGCCTATCTGATCGAGCGGGGCGAGGCGACGAAACCGATCCGCGGCGCGAACCTGATCGGCCGGGCGATCGAGGTGATGTCGAACGTGGACGCGATCGCCGCCGACTTCGACATCTGGCCGGGGATGTGTGGCAAGGACGGGCAGGGCGTCCCCGTCGGGAGCGGTTCGCCGACGCTGCGGATCTCCAGGATCACGGTCGGGGGCACCGGTGCCTGACCTGTTGGACCTGTGCGCCGCCGCGGTCGAAGCGGCCGAGGGCGGCGAGCACGTCGAGGCGTTCGGCGAGGAGCGTTCGACGACGTCGGTGGAGGCGCATCGCGGCGAGATCGAGGGGCTCACGTTCGCCGAGTCGCGCGGTGTGGGCGTCCGGGTGATCTCGGACGGTCGTCTTGGATTCGCGCACGTGGCCGACGCATCGGTCGACGAGGTGCGGGAGGCGGTCGCGCGGGCACGGGAGAACGCGGCGGTCGCCTCGCCCGACCCGTTCAACGCGCTCCCGGCCGCCGAACCGATCGAACCGCTGGATGGCTTGTTCTCCGAGGCCCTCGCGGGGATGCCGACCGATCAGAAGGTGCCGATCGCGCTCGGGATGGAGCGCGCCGCGACCACGATGGACCCGCGGGTCCGCAAGACCGAGTCGGTGCGCTATGGCGACGCGGTCGGAGGGGCGGCGATCGCGTCCACCGAGGGCGTGCGGGTCGCCTACCGCGCGACCGGCTGCTGGGTCGTCGTGGTCACGCTCGCCGAGCAGGACGGCGACACGCAGACGGGCTTCTCGTATCGGCTCGCCCGGAAGACGGACGACCTGGATCACGAGGGCGTGGTTGCCGAGGCCGTCGAACGCGCGGCCCGGATGCTCGGCGCGACCAAGCCGGCGACGGCCCGCGTGCCGGTGCTGCTCGACCCCGTCGCCGCGTCGTCGTTCGTCGGGGTCCTGTCTGGCGGGCTGTCGGCCGAGTCGGTGCAGAAGCAGCGCTCGCTGTTCGCCCCGCTCGTCGGCGAACCGGTGGCGGCCGGCGTGCTCACGCTCGTCGACGACGGACGGTTGCTGGAGGGCCCGGGGGCGGCGCCGTTCGACGCCGAGGGTGTGCGGACCCGCCGGACCGAGCTCCTGTCGGCGGGCGTGCTCAAGGGGTTCCTCCACAACACGTACACGGCCCTCCGCGGGGCCACCAGTTCGACCGGCAACGCCGTGCGGGGCTACCGTTCGTCCCCGGGCGTCGGCACCACGAACCTGTTCGTCGAGCCGGGCGACCGGTCGCTCGAGCAGCTCCTGCGAGAGGCGGAGGGCGGCGTGCTCGTGCAGGACGTGAGCGGCGTGCACTCGGGCGCAAACCCGATCAGCGGCGAGTTCTCGGTCGGGGCGACGGGTCTGCGCATCTCGGGTGGCGCGCCCGGTGAGCCGGTGCGCGAGATGACGATCGCGAGCACGATTCCCGAGATGCTCCGGAGCGTGGTCGCGCTCGGGAGCGAGCTCCGATGGTTCTCCTCGGTCGGCGTGCCGTACGTGCTCCTCGGCGAGATGACGCTCGCCGGCGTCTGACGCGGCTCGCTCAGATCGTTGCCGGACGCGTCCCGGTCGCGATCACCACGAAGATCAGCGCCGCGACCGCGATCCGGATCCACAGGAACAACGCGAAGTCGTGGACGCGCAGGTAGCGCAGCAGAAACGCGATGACCAGGAAGCCGCTCACGGCGGAGGCGGCGATGCCCGCGACGAACGGCCCACCCATCCCGGGCGGGATCCCGTCGGCGGCCAGGTCGAGACCCTTGTAGAGCACCGCCCCCGCGATCACCGGCAGCGAGAGCAGGAACGAGAACCGGGCGGCGGTCTCGCGGTCGAACGTGAGCACGCGGGCCGCCGTCATCGTGACCCCCGAGCGCGACACGCCCGGCTGGAGCGCGAGGGCCTGGGCGACGCCGAGCACGAGCCCGTCTCGGACGCCGAGATCGTCCAGGTGCCGCCGGGACGACGCGATCCGGTCCACCGCGTACAGCACCACGCCGAACACCACGAGCATCACGGCGATCAGCCACGGCTGCCCGAGCTCGTCCTCGATGAAGCTCTCGAGCGTGGCCCCGACGATGACGGCCGGGATCGTCCCGACGACGAGCGCCCAGGCCAGGCGTTCGTCGGTCGTCCCGATCCTGCGGGCCGAGATCGAGCGGAACCACGCGGCCGCGTAGCGGGCGACGTCGTGCCGGAAGTACACGAGCGCGCCGACGAGCGTCCCGAGGTGCAACGCGACGTCGAAGGTCTTGTTCAGGTTCGGATCCGTGAGGATCGGCCAGTCGAACAGCCACGGCACGATGATCAGATGCCCCGAGCTGGAGACCGGCGCGAACTCGGTCACGCCCTGGGTGATGCCGAGCACGATCGCCTGCAGGATGGTCAGGGTGGTCTCCTCGGTGTCGCGGAGGTGGACGCCGCAATCCTAGCCGCGCCCGGCCGCGATCTCGCCGATCCTCAGACGGCGTCGACCGGCGCGATCGTCACGGTGAGCTGTCCGAACGCCGTCGCGCGCGCCAGCTGCTCGGCGGTCTCCGGGCTGACGAGCAGGACGAGGGACGGGCCGGTGGCGCCGCCGGCCTGGAAGGTCCCCGCGTCCTGCTCGACGATCGACAGGATCTCGAGCCCCGTGCCGACGGTGTCGGTGTACGGGTGCGGTCCACCGAACGTCGCGATCACGTCGACGCGGTCGCCGGGTTCGAGCACGCCGGATGGCAGACCCGAACCCACGACGAACGCGCGGAGGCCGCCCGCCACGAGCGAGGCCACCGGCCCGCCGGCGCCGCCGACCCGCGTCGCGGTGACGGGCTCGCCCTCGGCGAGATCGGAGCCGAGCGTCCGCCCAACCGCGTCCTCGACCGAGCGGAGGGCCCCGGGGGGTACGTACGCGGATGGCATCCGCTGCAGCCGAACCGACCCTTCGTCGATCACGGATCCGCGGTCGAGGTTTCGGTCCGCGATCACGACCGGAACGTGGTTCGCTCCGGCCGGGCGGAGCGCCTCGAGCTCTGCCGCGTAGCCGCGGACGAGGGTGAACGAGCCGGCGCCCGCCACGACGGCGAGGAGCGCCATCACCTTGGAGCGCAGCGACCACCTTCGCAGGAACACGCCGGGCCTCCTGTCCGGGAGCGGGGGTTCGGGAGGCTACGCGATGGAGCGGTGTCGCGCCGTGAACCCGGTCACACCCATCGCCCAGACCGGTTGCATCAGCGTGGGCGAGGTCCCTTCTCTTGGGTGAGCGGCAGTGCACGGACGCGGAAGTCCTCCAGCGCCTGCCTCCCTACGATCAACGAGGTCGCCTCGCGGATGCGCTCCCCGAGCGCCTCGGGGTCGTCGTCGGTCGTGAACCGGAGCTCGATCGTCACCAGGACCTTCTCGCCCATGTCACTCCACCTCGAACCGCGCGTTCGCGAGCGCCGTGGCGCACTCGCAGTCGCGCTCGGCGGGCAGCGCCGGGATCACGCTGAACAGCAGCTCGCGCAGGTGAGCGTTGTTCTGTCCGAACACCCGGACGACCTCCTCGTGGGTGACGGGCGGCACGCCGGGCACGCCGACGTCGTAGTCGGTGATCAGCGAGACGTTGGCGTAGCAGATCTCGAGCTCGCGGGCGAGCAGTCCCTCTGGGTACCCGGTCATGTTGATCGTCTGCCAGCCCTCCGAGTTGAACCAGGCGGACTCGGCCCGCGTCGAGAACCGGGGACCCTCGATCACGACCATCGTCCCGCCGTCGTGCACGCCGATGCCGAGCTGGCGCGTCTTGCCCACGATGATCGGCCGCATCGTCGCGCAGTACGGGTCGGCGAACGAGATGTGCGTGGTGACGGGCCCGTCGTAGAAGGTGTGCGGGCGCGAACGCGTACGATCGACGAGCTGGTCGCACACGACGAAATCTCCGATCTTCACGCCCGTCTGCAGCGATCCCGCCGCGCACGGCCCGACGATCCGCTGCACGCCGAGCTCCTTCATAGCCCACAGGTTGGCGCGGTAATTGATCGCGTGCGGTGGGAACTGATGCTTGACGCCGTGCCGCGGGATGAACGCGACCCGGTACGGCCCGATCGACCCGACGACCGGCGGCGCCGAGGGTTCGCCGTAGGGGGTGTCGACCTCGACGGTCTCGGCGTCGTCGAGGAGCGAGTAGAAGCCCGAGCCGCCGAACACCCCGATCTGCGCATCGGTGGCCGCTCCGGTCACGACGACGAGTCTTCCTTCTTGCTCCCGGTCGTCGATGCCTTGCCGCCGCTCGAGCCCTTCGAGGACGAGCCACCGTCGCCGCGCTTGGAGGTGGAGCCGCGCTCGGAGTCCGAGGACGAGGTCGCACCGGACGACGACGACCCGCCGCCCGAGTCCTTCGTGGACGCGGCGCCGGACGAGGCCTTCGCGCGGCTGTCGGTCGCGTAGAACCCCGAGCCCTTGAACACGATGCCGGCGGGGTGGAAGACCTTCCTCAGCTTGCCCCCGCACACCCCGCAGGTCGTGAGCGGATCCTCGGAGAAGCGCTGAAAGACCTCGATGTGCTGACCGCAGACCGTGCACTCGTACTCGTAGGTCGGCATGACGGAAGTGTATCCGGGGATGCTAGGCACGCCGTCCCGGACGGCGGGTTGCCCCGAAGGGGTACACTCCGGCTCCCCGCAGCGGAGGCGCAATGACGAAGGTCCGAAAAGCCGTCATCCCGGCGGCCGGGCTCGGAACCCGGTTCCTTCCGGCGACCAAAGCCCAGCCCAAGGAGATGCTGCCGCTCCTGGACAAGCCCGCGATCCAGTACGTGGTGGAGGAGGCCGTTCGCGCCGGCCTGACCGACATCATCATCATCATCGGCCGTGGCAAGCACGCCATCGTGGACCACTTCGACCGGTCCTTCGAGCTCGAGCACTTCCTGGAGGCCAAGGGCAAGTTCGACGAGCTGAAGGAGGTCCGCGAGATCTCGGACATGGCGTCGATCCACTACATCCGCCAGCGGGACCCCCTCGGGCTGGGCCACGCGGTCGCGGCCGCGGAGGACCACGTCGGCGACGAGCCGTTCGCGGTGCTGCTCGGCGACGACCTGATCGTGGAGCGCACGCGCCTGCTGCAGGAGATGCTCGGCGTGCACGAGAAGTACGGGCGGAGTGTGCTCGGCGCGATGGAGGTGAACCGGGACGAGATCTCGCTGTACGGGTGCATCGAGCCCGAGCTCGTCGAGAACGAGCACCTGGCGCGCGTGCGCTCGATCGTCGAGAAGCCCGCGCCCGAGGAGGCGCCGTCGAACCTGGCCGCCATCGGCCGATACGTCCTGACGCCCGAGATCTTCGATTGCCTGCGGCGGACGCAGCCGGGCGTCGGTGGCGAGCTGCAGCTCACGGACGCGATCAACCTGCTCGCCCAGGAGCAGGCAGTCTATGCCTACGTGTTCGAGGGCGGGCGCTTCGACGTCGGCAACAAGCTCGACTACCTGAAGGCCACCATCGAGCTCGCGATCGGCCGGGAGGACATCGGCAAGGACTTCCGGGACTGGCTCGCCGGCTTCGTCGAGCGCAAGAAGCTGATCTGAACCTGGCTTCCGGACCCCGCCGATAGACTGGCTCGGATGGCGACGCCCGGTCACGTCCACGATCACGACAGCGGCGAGGGGCTCGTCCCCGTCGACGAGGCTCGCGAACGCGTCCTGTCGACGATCAAGCCGCTTCAGCCGCTCGCGCTCCCGCTGACCGAGGCCTACGGCTGCGTGCTGGCCGAGAGCCTCGCCGCCGAGCGCGACATCCCCGACTTCGCGTCCTCGGCGATGGACGGGTTCGCGGTGCGCTCCTCGGAGATCGCGTCGGCGACGACGACCGTACCCGTCGAGCTCCGCATCGTCGGGCGCGCCATGATCGGTGAGCGACCCGAGGGCACGGTGGGCGGCGGCGAGGCGTTCGCGATCGCGACCGGCGCGCCCGTCCCGGCGGGCGCCGACACGATCGCGCCGATCGAGACCTGCGAGGTCGCGGGCGGCAGCGTTCGCGTCCTCGCCCCGTCGATCGGGGGCAAGCACATCCGTCCGAGCGGCGAGGACGTTCGAGCCGGCGAGACACTGGTGCAGGCGGGGCGCCGCCTGCAGGCGCCGGAGCTCGGGCTGCTCGCGACCGCCGGCTTCGCGCATCCGCTCGTGCATCCACGCCCGCGTGTCGTCGTGCTCTCGACCGGGGACGAGCTGATCCCGCCGTCGCAGAACCCCGACTATGGTCAGGTCCGCGACTCGAACGCGTACACGCTGTTCGCGGCGCTGCGGGAGGCCGGCGCGGTGCCGACGATCGCCGGCATCGTCCGGGATGACGTCGACGCGTTCAAGGAGGTCGTGTTCTCGCACCTCACGCAGGCCGATGCGTTCATCTCCTCGGGCGGGGTGTCGGTCGGGGAGCGGGACGTCGTGAAGGCCGCGTTCTTCCGCCGGGGGGAGGTCGACTTCTACCGTGTCGCGATGCAGCCGGGGATGCCCCAGGGGTTCGGCGAGATCGAGGGCAAGCCCTACTTCGGCCTGCCGGGCAACCCGGTGAGCGTGTTCGTCAGCTTCGAGACCTTCATCCGTCCGGCGCTCATGAAGATGATGGGCCGCCGGCAACTCTTCCGGCCCCAGGTGCCCGCCAGGCTCGAGGATGACGTCACCGGCCCGATCGGCAAGACGCAGTTCGCGCGCGTGCGCGTTCGCCGGACCAAGGACGGCTGGGTGGCCACGCCGACCGGCGGCCGCGGCTCGAACCTGATCGCCACCGTCGCAAAGGCGAACGGTCTCGCGATCGTCCCGCCGGGGACCCAGACCGCGCATGCCGGGAGCCAGGTGAAGGTCATCCTGTTCCGTTCGATGGAGGACTAGATGTCGACGGAGCGAGAGGCCGTGGCGCGCATCGTCGAGGTAGGAGGCAAGCGAGCCACCGACCGCGAGGCCGTCGCCGAATGCATCGTCTCGATGACGCGCGAGGCCTGCGCGCACCTGGTCGCGGGCACGCCGAAGGGGAACCCGCTCGAGGCGGCTCGGGTCGCCGGCGTGATGGGCGTCAAGCGGACGCCCGACCTGTTGCCGTTCTGCCATCCGATCGCGGTGACCGGCGCGGAGGTGCTCGTCGAGCCCGACGAGGCGAGCGGGACGATCCGCGTTCGCACGACCGTGCGCGCGCACGATCGCACCGGCGTCGAGATGGAGGCGCTCACCGCGGCCGCGGTGGCGGCGCTCAGCCTCTACGACACGGCGAAGGCGTTCGATCGCGCGACGCGCATCGACGGCCTGCGTCTGCTCGAGAAGCGCGGCGGCAAGAGCGGTCACTACTCCGCGGAGTGAGTCGCTCACGAGACGATCCTGCGAGCTGTGTTTCGATGCGATGACCTTCCGAGCAACTTGCGCGAGGTGTTTGTAGCCCCCTAGCCTCGGTGCTAGGTTGCAGACCCAGCCCAACATCTTGTGCCGGACCGGGGATCCGAACACATGGGGGTTAGGTAGGTGGGTTGGCTGTTGCTCGCGGCTCTGGTCGTCCTGTGGGCCGCGTTCCTTCTCCCATCGTGGGGGAGCTCCCCAGGAAGCAAGACGGACAAGAGCATGAAGGACTTCGAGCGGAACATGGACATGCTGGCGGAGACCGAATCTCAGGGCCGGTGGATCGTCACGCCCCGCAAGGGGACGACGTTCATCGGCCTGCGCGCGCGTGCACAGGCGAGGGCGCGCGAACGCCGACGCCGCGTGCTCATGGTGCTGATCGAGAGCCTGGTGCTCACCGCGCTGATTGGTCTTGTCCCGCCGCTGCGCGCGATGTGGTACGCGACCGCGATCCTGCTCGTGCTGCTCGGCGGTTACGTGTGGGCGCTGCTCACGATGAAGGCGCGGGCCGACGCGCATGACCCGGCTCGACCGCGCGAGACCGCGGCGACCGCACCCGCGCGTCCGCGCCCGGCTCGGCAGCGGTACGCCGCCGACGCCTCCAACCGCACGGCGCGCCGGTCCTTCAACGGCCTGCCCGCGTTCGGCGACGACCTCGTGAACATCGTGGTCAGGCCCGCGGCCGAGGTCGACGCGGCTCGCGTCTGAACGCCGTCCCGTGGATCTGGACGGCGTCTCCCAGGATCTCCGACGGCGCTTCGACGCGCGCGTGCAGGCTCGCGAGCGCGCCCTCCCGGCATCCCGTCGAGCGATACGCTCCTGCGCGAACGCGATCCGCGCGATCCACCGCGGCGAGTTCGAGCTCGCGCACCGGCTGATGGATGAGGCAAGGGCGGCGGTCGACGAGGGACTCGGCGCGGTCGCCGAGCATCCGGACATCCGGTTCGCCGGCTACCTGCAGGACGCGCAGAAGGAGTACGCGGAGGCGCGGCTCACCGAGGCGATCGTGGACGGTGGGAGGGAGATCCCGACGCCCGACGCGCTCGGTGTCGAGGACGCACCGTACCTGAACGGGATGGCCGAGGCGATCGGCGAGGCGCGCCGGCGGGTCCTCGACCTGTTGCGCGCCGGGCGCGTCGACGAGGGCGACGCCGTCCTGGCGGCGATGGAGGACCTGTACGGTGTCCTCGTGACGATGGACTACCCGGACGCGATCACCGGGAACCTCCGTCGTGCGACCGACGTTGCGCGCAGCCTGATCGAGAAGACGCGGGGCGACCTCGCCGTTGCGCGCGTCTCGCAGGACCTGCACGACGCGCTCGACCGGCACGCGCGCGAGGTGCTCGGGAAAGGGGACTGACCGGTGGCCGTTCGCAAGGAGACGATCAAGCAGCGGTTCAACGAGGCGCTCCCGGCGGTGCTCGAGCCGGGCGAGCAGGTGCTTGGTGGTGCCTACTCGTCTCGGGGCCGACCCCGCTCTGGGGGCGCAGGGCCTGCTCGGGCTCGCCGGGTTCTTGATCTTCGGCATGCGCTACTAATACGTGGCGCTCACCGACCGGCGCCTGATCTTCATCAACGCGTCCTTCTGGACCTCGCGGCCGAAGGGATCGCGTGGTCCGACCCGCCGGACTCGATCACGATCAGCTACCTGCAGACGGACAACAAGCTGCGGAACTGGGCAAGATCTCGAGTCCCTCCAAACAGAACCTTCGGATGAACTTCCACGCGTTCAGGCGTCCCGAGCTCAAGGCGAGGGAGCGACCGGCTGGCCGACCGGATCGTCGGCCCGCGCGTCTTGGTCCCGGAGCCGGCGCCACCTGAGCCGCCGTCGGCGGTGCCGCCGTCTCCTCCGCCGTCGGAGGGCTGAACGGTCCACGCGGGACCCTCTGTTACCCTGGCGCGGTTCCGGGGGTGTAGCTCAGTCCGGTAGAGCACTGCCTTCGCACGGCAGGGGTCAGGGGTTCAAATCCCCTCACCTCCACCGAACAGATCCGCAGGTCGGCGGCCCGGAGCGCACGTCGGAGCCTCGCGTCAATCCTTCGTCGGCTCGACGACGTAACGCTGCGCGTAACAGAGCAGCGGGTTGCAGTTGAGCAGTGCCCCGTACGCCAGGTGGAGGCTCGTTCGGACGGGCCGGAGCGAAAGGGGGCGCCGTGGAGCGCAGGAGGTTCAGGTCCGTGAAGAACCATCCCGGCATTTTCGCGGGCGTGAGGCCGGGCAAGGGCCGCCCGGACCGGTGGGTCGTCTCGTATCGGTCCGCGGACTCGGCCAGCGGACGAAGACGTTCCGCTCCCTGGAAGAGGCCAAGAGGTTCAGGGCCGAACTTCACACGCGAGAGAAGCAAGAAGAG
>Ga0208890_1000018_pt1 | contig 13432 bp, 10 predicted proteins | sample SoimicmetaGmgHPA_FD_188328 | JGI IMG/M metagenome (GOLD analysis project Ga0208890, IMG submission 188328) | Soil and rhizosphere microbial communities from Laval, Canada - mgHPA (SPAdes) (version 2) | ecosystem: Environmental > Terrestrial > Deep subsurface > Rock core/Sediment | place: Laval...
GCGAGGCGAGGACTTCGAGCACCCGTTGGTCATCCTCCTCGAACTGATCGGTGCCGAGGTTCGAGAGCACGATGACCCCGGTCACCTTGTCCCCGACCTTGAGGGGAACGGCCAAGAGCGATTCCTCGATCTCGTCGGTGCCCTCGATCTGCACGCCTCGCTCGTCGTGGAGCGCGTCCGGCGCGTAGTACGTCTGCCCCGTGGTCGCGGCATAGCCGGTGATGCCCTCGCCGACCTGCGTGACCAGCTCCTCGGGCGTCTCGGACTCGTACTCGGTGAGCTCTCCGCGAAAGGTGACCGGCCACAGCGTGTGGCCGTCCTCGAGGAGGAGGTAGATCCGGCAGTTGTGATAGTCGATCAGCGTCTTGAGCTCGGTCGTGATGGCCTCGCCGATCGCGGCGACGTCGTCCAGCGCGTTCAGCCGCGTCGCCAGGGCGTGCAGCATCCGCAGCTGCGCCACGGAGCGCAACTCGTGTTCCTCGACGGTTCCGCTGATGCGGTTGCTGGTCTCGACCATCCTGGCGGGCCCGGACGTGGCCGGGCCATCCTCTCATGACTCGGCCGGTCCGAGCTTTTCCTGAAGCCGCAGGTCGGGGGCCTGTTCGGGCACGGGTACCATGTGCGATGTGAGCACCACGGACGAGGTGACCGCGGGCGCTCTGCCCGCCACCGTGCTGGAGCTCCTCGACGCCTCGGTGCCGCCCGAACGGGCGGAGGCCCTCCGGGCGTTCGCCGTCGCCTTCACGCGGCGGCTGCCGCCGCAGGACCTGGCCGAACGACCGGCCGCGGAGCTCGTCGGCGTGATCGTCGGGGCGTTCGAGCTCGCCGACACCCGGCGCGAGGATGAGTTCGCGGTCAAGGTGTTCGAACCCACCCCTGGCGAGGACGGATACGAGGCGCTCGGCACCGTCGTGGAGATCAGCGCGGCGGACTCTCCGTTCCTGTACGACTCGGTCACCCAGGAGCTCGAGGCCTGGGGCATGAGCGTCCGCCGGGTGATCCACCCGGTGATCGGCGTCGAGCGCGGTCCCGACGGCCGGATCGAGCGGATCCTGCACGTTCGCGAGACCGAAGACCGCGAGTCGCTGATGCACTTCGAGCTCGAGCAGCGCCTCACCGGGCAGGAACGGACAGAGCTCGAGGAGGCGATCCACGGCATCCTCGGCGACGTCCGGCTCGCGGTGCGCGACTTCGGGGCGATGAAGGACGCCGCACGGCACATGATCGAGATCGCGCGCGCGGGTTCGGCACTGTACCCGCCGGACGAGGTGGCCGAGACGGTTGCGTTCCTCGAGTGGCTGCTGGACCTGAACTTCGTCTTCCTCGGCTATCGCGAGTACGAGCTGGTCGACCTGCCCGAGGGACGCGCGCTCGCGGCCGTGCCCGGTTCGGGCCTCGGGATCCTGTCGAAGCTCGACTGGTCGGCGTACGAGCAACCGGTGCCCCTCGAAACGATCGAGCCGAACCTGCGGGCGCGCATCGAGGGCGGTGACCTCCTGATCTACTCGAAGACGAACCGGCCGTCCACCGTCCATCGGCGCGCGCGGATGGATTACATCGGCGTCCGGAGGGTCTCGGCGGAGGGACGCATCGTCGGCGAGACGCGGATGGTCGGCCTGTTCACGTCGAAGGCATACTCGGAGCCGGCCAGCAAGACGCCGCTGTTGCACCGCAAGCTGGAGCAGATCCTCGACGCGGAGGACCTGTACGAGGGATCGCACGACTACAAGGCGGTCGTCACGATCTTCGAGAGCTTCCCAAAGGACGAGCTGTTCGCGGCGCCGACGGATGAGCTGCGCGAGCAGGTGATGGGGCTGCTGCAGGTCAACGACACCAAGGACGTCCGCCTGTTCGCGCGCCGAGATCCGTACGGGCGGAGCGTCTCGCTGCTCGTGGCGATGCCGCGCGACGCCTTCGACGCCGAGGTCCGGCTCCGGTTGCAGGACCTGTTCCTCGAGCGGTTCGACGGGACCACGATCGACCACCACGTCGCGCTCACCGAGAGCGGCATCGCGCAGCTCCACTTCACCGTGCACGTCGGTCACGGCCAGATCCGGGACGTGCCGCTGGACCAGCTCGAACGGCAGGTCGTGGAGATCGCCCGCACGTGGGACGACCGGCTGCTCGACCGGCTGATCCAGGAGCACGGCGAGGCGCGCGCCCGGACGCTGTTCGAGCGATGGGCGGATCGGTTCCCCGACTACTACAGGGCCTCGACCGACGTCGCGATCGCCGGCCTCGACGTCGCGCGCTTCGACGAGCTGGAGCGGGGGGAGGAGGGATTCCTGATCGGTCTGGCCAATCAGACCGAGGAGGGGCAGACCCTCACGCACGTCCGCCTGTACAAGGTGGACGGCAGGGTCGAGCTCTCGGACTTCGTGCCGACGCTGGAGTCGCTCGGCCTGCGCGTGATCGAGGAGTGGCCGACGACGCTGCTCGGCGAGGAGGGCGACGAACGCTTCCTGCACGATTTCGGCGTGCTGGACAACGACCACCGGCCGATCGACGTCGAGGCCACGGGGACGCGCGTCGCCGAGTGCATCGGCGCCGTGTGGCAGGGGGAGGGCGAGTCCGACTCGCTCAATCGTCTCGTCGTGTCGGCCGGCATCGACTGGCGACAGGTGCAGATCCTGCGCGCCTACCGCAAGTACCACCACCGGGTGAACTCGACGTTCCCGGTCGAGTACAAGAACGACGCCTTCGCCGCCCACCCGGTCATCGCCGCGCAGCTCGTGCGGCTGTTCGAGATGCGGTTCGATCCCGCGCAGCCTCGAGATCCCGAAGCCGTCGAGGCCCTGGGGGGGAGGATCCGTTCGAACCTGGACGCCGTGCGCTCCCTCGAGCAGGACCGGATCCTGCGTAACGCGCTCGGGGTCATCGACGCGACGGTCCGAACGAACGTGTACATCCCGGGGCGCCGCTCGATCGCGTTCAAGCTGCGGTCTGCCGCCGTCCCGGAGATGCCCAAGCCGACCCCGCTGTTCGAGATCTTCGTCTACTCCCCCGAGATGGAGGCGATCCACCTCCGCGGCGGTCGGGTGGCTCGCGGCGGCATCCGCTGGTCCGACCGGCGTCAGGACTATCGGACCGAGGTCCTCGGGCTCCTGAAGGCGCAGATGGTCAAGAACGCCGTCATCGTGCCGACGGGCGCGAAGGGGGGTTTCGTCCTCAAGCGCGCGATCGAGGATCCGCCGGCGCTCAAGCAGGAGGCGACCCGTCAGTACGAGACCTTCGTCCGGAGCATGCTCGACCTCACGGACAACCTCGTCGACGGTGCGGTCGTGCATCCGCCGTCCGTCGTCGTGGCCGACGAGGATGACCCGTACCTCGTGGTCGCGGCCGACAAGGGGACCGCGACGTTCTCGGATACGGCGAACGCGATCTCGGCCGAGTACGGCTTCTGGCTCGGCGACGCGTTCGCCTCGGGCGGGTCGACCGGATACGACCACAAGGAGCTCGGGATCACGGCGCGCGGCGCCTGGGAGTCGATCAAGCGGCACTTCCGTGAGATCGGCACGGACGTGATGAACGAGCCGTTCACCGTGGTCGGCATCGGCGACATGTCGGGCGACGTGTTGGGCAACGGCATGCTGTACTCGGATCAGATCTGCCTGGTCGCGGCGTTCGACCATCGACACGTGTTCGTCGACCCGGCGCCGAACCCGGCCGTGGGGTTCGCCGAACGCCGCCGGTTGTTCGAGCTGACCGGGTCGAGCTGGGACGATTACGACCGCTCCAAGATCTCGGAGGGCGGCGGGGTGTGGCCGCGCTCGGCCAAGTCGATCGACATCTCGCCCGAGGCCCGCCTCGCCCTCGGCATCGAGGCCGAGGGGCTCTCGCCGAGCGAGCTGATCTCGGCGATCCTGCGCGCCCCCATCGACCTGCTCTACAACGGCGGCATCGGCACGTACGTCAAGGCGACGACCGAGTCTGACGCCGATGTCGGCGACCGCGTGAACGACGACCTCCGCGTTGACGGCAAGGACCTCCGGTGCCGGGTGGTGGCCGAGGGCGGTAACCTCGGCTTCACGCAGCGCGGCCGGATCGAGTTCGCGCTCGCCGGCGGGAGGATCAACACCGACTTCATCGACAACTCGGCCGGGGTCGACACCTCGGACCACGAGGTGAACCTCAAGATCCTGCTCGGCCTCGGGGTGGCGCGTGGGGAGCTCACGATGGAAGAGCGCAACGCCCTGCTCGCCGACGTCGAAGGAGACGTCGTCCGACACGTGTTGTACGACAACTTCCTGCAGGCGCAGGTCCTCTCGCAGGAGGCCGTCACGTCCGCCCACCACATGGAGGCGTACGAGGACCTGATGGTCGGGCTCGAGACGCGCGAGGTCCTCGATCGCGACCTCGAGGCCCTGCCGAACGCGGAGGAGATCGCGGAGCGCCGGCGCACGAACCGCGGGGTGACGCGCCCAGAGCTCGCGGTGCTCCTCGCGTATGCAAAGCAGAGCCTCACGAACGCCCTCCTCGAGTCCTCGCTCCCGGACTCGGCGTACCTCGAGACCGACCTGCGCGGGTACTTCCCGGCGCAGGTGGTCGAGCGGTTCGGCCCGCTGTTGAACGAACACCCGCTGCGTCGTGAGCTGATCGCGATGCTGGTCGCCAACGACGTCGTGAACTCGCAGGGCATCACCTTCGTCTCGCGCGTCGTGACCGAGACCGGGGCGGACGCCGCGGACGTCACGCGTGCGTACCGGATCGCTCGCGACGTCACCGGCGCCGTCGAACGGTGGGAGGAGATCGAGGCGCTCGTCGGTGCGCTCGAACCGTCGCTCCTTGACGACCTGATGGAGGGCGTCGACCGGCTGGTCGAGGTGACGGCGCGATGGTACCTGCAGCACGTCCCGGGGCAGCTCGGCCGGGCGATCGTGGCGCACGCGGGGCCGTTCCGAGCGTTCGCGACCGCCGTCGGCGAGGTCGCGCCGGCCGGATGGCGCCAGGAGCGCGAACGCGCGGCGTGGGCGCTGATGGACCGGGGTGTCCCCGAGGGCATCGCGCGAGCGCACGTCCTGCGGCCCTTCCTCGTGCACGGTCCGAACGTGGCGGACGTGGCCCTCGCCACAGGCCGGTCGTTGGAGGACGTGACCCGCGCGTTCTTCCTGGTGGGAGAGGCGACCTACCTCGACTGGCTGGGCTCGCGCCTGTCCGAGGTCTCGACGACCACCCGGTGGCATCGCTGGGCGCTCCAGGCCCTGGAGGATGACCTCAGGCTGACCCGGCGGCAGGTGGCCGAGAAGGTCCTCGGGGAGGGTGACGTGCGGGCGCCGGTCGAGGAGGCCCTCGCCGCGTTCCTCGAACGACGGGAGGAGTCGATGACCCGGCTCGGCCGGTTCATGCGCGGGATCGCGCTCGAGGAGGCCAGCGATCTCGCCGCCCTCACGGTCGCGGTGCGGCAGGTCCGGGCGCTCTCGGCCTGAGCCTTCGGGTCGCCGCCCGCCTGGTGCTTGCAGCGTCGGCAGCGCCCGCTACCCTTGCCTCCGTGGGAGCCCAACCGCGCGATCTCGCGCCCGAGCTCGACGAACGCACCCGCGCGGTCCTGGACTTCGAGCGCTCGTGGTGGCTGGAGGGGGGCCCGAAGGAGCGCCTGATCCGCGAGCGTTTCGGGATCTCGTCGACGAGGTATCAGCAGCTCCTGATGCGAGCGATCGACCTCCCGGAGGCGCTCCGATACGACCCGATGCTGGTGCGTCGGTTGCGCAGGCTCCGCGAGTCGCGTCGGCGCAAGCGCCTCGCGCGGCGGCTTGGGCTTCCCCGGTAGCCGGGGGTAGGATGGCGTGCACCAGCCACCGACCAACAGGAGCTTCTACCTCTCCTTGGCCGCCAGCACGCTCCGCTTCGCGATCATCGTCGCCCTGGTCATCGGGGGCATCGTCGTGATCGATCAGGCCTTCCCGGCGTTGTCCTCCGGCGACGGCGGCGGGGATGGCGGCGGCGCGACCGTTCCGTTGACGGGCGGCACGATCGGCGGCACCGGCACGGACGCCACCGGACCGACCGGCGAGACGGCCACCGGTGGAACGGGCGCGGAGCCGAGTCCGACCGTCGTCGGCGTCCGGATCGCCGTGTTCAACGGCGCCGGGGTCAGCGGCCTGGCAGGCGAGACGCAGGCCCGGTTGGAGGAGCTGGGGTACATCGCTACCCAGGACCCGGCCGACGCGCCCACGCAGTACCCGGTCACGACGATCTACTACAACGCCCCCAAGGACAAGGTCGAGGCTGACTACCTCGCCAGCAGCTTCTTCAAGAAGCTCGACGAGGTCGAGGTGGTCAGGCTCGAGCCCGACACGGCCGACATCGATCCTTCGACGCAGGTCGCGATCTTCCTCGGGAACGACTACGCCACCCTCAAGGCGAGCTGACCTCGACGCGCTGCGGCAACGGGCGGACGTCGCGGGCATCGTCCTCGACTTCGACGGCACGCTCGCAGAGATCGTGGCCCGTCCCGAGCTCGCACGGCCGGTCGACGGCGCCCGAGACGCGCTCGCCGGGCTCGTCGAGCGGTACCGCACCGTCGCGATCGTCACCGGGCGGCGTTCGGACGAGGTGGCGGCGCTCCTTCACCTCCCGCACGTTGCGTACGTCGGTCTGTACGGGCTGGAGGACGGCGCGACGGAACTGGTGACCACGGTCGTGCCGCGTGCGGAGGCGGCCGTCACCGAGGTCCCGGAGGCCTGGGTCGAGGACAAGGGGGTTTCGGTGGCGGTCCATTACCGGCAGGCGCCGGATCCGGCGTCGGCGAGAGCCGCGCTGCTGGTTGCGCTGCAGCCGGTCGCGACCGGGGCCGGTCTGGACCTCATCGAGGGCAAGATGGTGGTCGAGCTCGTCCCGCCGGACCGGCCGCTGAAGGGCGGCGCGGTCGAACGCCTCGTAGGCGAGCACGCGCTCGAGGCGCTCCTGTACGCGGGCGACGATCACGCGGATCTCGATGCGTTCGCCGCGCTCGACCAGCTGCTGGCTTCGGAGGTTGTCGGCGTGGCCGTTCGCGTCGCCGTCCGTGGGCCGGAGACGCCGCCGGCGCTAATCGAGGTGGCCGACGTGATCTGCGACGGGCCGGGGGGCCTCGTCGACCTCCTGTGGACGCTCTAGTGCCGCCGCCGCTTGGCGCGCTCGAGATCCTCGAGCTGTCCCCCGACCCACCGTGCGGGCGGGTTCGCGAGCACAAGACGCGAGAGCCCCCGCGAACGCCGGGTGCGCTCGTCCACCGGCATCGCGATCGCCTGTTCGAGGGCGTCGGCCATCTCGTTCACGTCGAACGGGTTCACGGCCAGCGCGTACCGGCCGAGCCGCCCGTACGCCCCCGCGTTGCGGGAGAGCACCAGCACGCCGCGTCGCCGGTTCAGCAACGGTCCCTCCATCGCGACCAGGTTCATCCCGTCGATCACGGGGTTCACGAACAGCACGTCGTACAGGCCGTACGCGGCGATCGCGCCGATGTAGTCATCCTTCAGGCGGAGCTCGATCGGTAGCCAGCCGTCGCGGCCGAGGGCGTCGTTCACGCGGCGGGCCTCCGCCAGGCAGGCCTCCGTGTAGTCCCGGTACTCGGGCAACTCCATCCGCGAGGGCGAGAGCAGCGCGAGGAACCGGACCCGTCCGATCCACGACGGGTTCCGGCGAAGGAAGAGCTCGTACGCCTGGAACCCGCGGACCACGTTCTTGGTGAGCTCGAGCCGGTCGACGCGAAGGATGAGGCGGTTGTTGTCGCGCCACCTGTTGAGCGCGTGCCGGAGACTGCGCACCCGCGGCGTCGCCGCCTCCTCGCGCATCGCGCGGGCGTCCACGGAGATCGGGTGGATGCGGACCATCACCTCGCGACCCTCGGTCACGATGCGCGAGCGGGCGAGGTCGACCCGGGCCCCCGGGAACTGACGGGCGGAGAGCAGGAAGTTCTCGGCCCACGCGGGCGAGTGGAACCCGAGGACGTCCGCGCCCATCAGGCCCCCGAGGACCTGATCGTGGATCCGCGCCGGGAGCATGCGGAAGTACGTGGGACCGGCGATCGAGGTGTGCGAGAAGTGCGCGATGAGCGCATCGGGCACCATCTCGCGGAGCATCCTCGGGACGAGCGAGAGGTGGTAGTCCTGGATCAGGAAGGCGGTGTCGCCGCCGAGCGCCTCCCCCTCCTCGGCCAGGGTGGTCGCGAACCGGCGATTGACGTCCACGTAGGCGTCCCACGCCTCCTCGACGTCCGGTCCGAACGACGGCGACGTCACCGTGTCCCACAGGTAGTGGTGCGCGAACCACAGCATCCCGTTCGAGATGCGGTTGTAGTAGCCGTCGTAGAGGTCGGGCGGGATGTCGAGGTACCGGAGGCGGTACCGGACGTCGCCCTCCGCGTGGTCGATCCTGCCGCCCTTGGACGCCGCGACCATCTCGCGATCGCCCTCGGACATCGCGGCGGCCACCCACACGCCCTCCGCCTCGATCAATGCGCTCGACAGCGCCGTGACCAGACCTCCGGATCCGCGACGGGCCTGGAGCCCGCCGCCCTTGGCGCGTTCGAAGGTCAAGGGGCCTCGGTTCGAGGCGACGATGAGCGGTGGGCTCATACCGTGATCCGCGAGATCAGCCTGAGCGTGTCCTCGATCTCGCGGAGGCACAGGAAGCGCGCTCGAACGAGCTCGCGTCCCGCCTCACCCATCGCCTTACCCCGCTCGGGATCCCGCAGGAGCTCGACGACGTGATCCGCGCATTCGCCGATGCCGTTCACCAGGAAGCCGGTCACCCCGTCCTGGATCTGCAGCCGGATGCCCCCCACGTCCCCGCCCACCACGGGCTTCCATTTCCACATCCCCTCGGCGACGACCAGCCCGAACCCCTCGCGGAGCGACTTCTGGACGATCACGTCGGACGCGCGCTGGAACGCGTTCACCGCGCTGTCGCCGACGCCGCTCAGGTTCGTGAGCAGATGGATGTCGGGTTCGCCGGCGGCGTGCTCGGTCGTGAGGTCCAGGTACCGGATGCCCTCCGGATCGTCGTGCGCGAGCGACCCGACCAACGCCAGCTGCGCGTCAGGTACCTCGCGACGGATCAAGCGGAACGCGTCGATGACGCCGAGCGGATCCTTCCACGGGTCGAAGCGTGAGACCTGGGTGATGAGGGGGCGTTCGGGGTCCACGCCGAACGGCGCCAGGACTCCTTGCCAGGTGGACTCCATCATCGGCGCGTTCTTCGGGCTGAGCGGGTCGATCGAGGGTGGGATGAACGCCCGGACCGGCCCCTGCACCCCGGGCTGGACGTACTCCTCGGCCGTGAAGATGGCCGCGTCGTAGTGGTTCACGATCGGTTCGAAGAAGTCCCAGACCGGACGGTACGGGGCCGAGAGGTCGATGTGGCAGCGCCAGATCCACGTGCCCTTGCGACGCGAGCTCTCCTCGAGGACCTGCAGGAGCGCGGCGGGCTGCGGGTCGTGGACCACCACCACGTCGAAGTCGTCCGGCAGCTCGGCCGCGTTCGCGTGCATCCGCTCCCAGTAGGTCTCGCGCATGTCGTCGTCGAGGTGCGTCTCGGCCCCCTGCAGCGCGTTGTGGACGGCCTTGGTGACGTTGAAGAACCGGTCCGAACCCTCGATCACAACCCACGTCGTGGCGACGCCGAGGTCGTTCATTAACGGGACCTGCGTCTGGAGCAGCTCGGAGACGCCGCCGCCGTAGGCGGTGCTGCTGACGTTCAGGACCCTGAGCCCCTGGAGCTGCCGCGACGCCTCTCGGAGGCGATCGAGGGCCTCCTGCCCCGCCGCCTCCGCGTACTCCGACACACGCTTGGGCTGGATCGGGACGATCGGGAGCATGCTTCGAGTCTACGTGGGGCGGGACGGGGCGGCCGACGGCTCAGACACCGAGCTGCGCGAGCTCCCGCTGCCGGCGATCCGAGCGCTCGATGGCCGACATCGCCCGGGCGCGCTCGGCGATGCCGACGAGGTCGACCGGGAGAACGGTTTCGTCAGGCACTCGTTGCACCCGGCGCGCCACCCGGCCCGGCGGTCCTCGAGCTGTGTCTTGGCCGTGAGCAGGATCACGGGGAGGCCGCGGGTCTGTTCGTCGTTCGCCAGGGTCCCCAAGACCGAGATGCCGTCCGACTTGGGGAGCATGACGTCGAGCACGACCACGTCGGGCCGCTCACGGAGGGCCAGCTCGAGGCCCGCCTCGCCATTGGTCGCCTCGATGACCTCGTGCCCGGCGAGCTCGAGGTTCACCCGGCGGAGCATCAGGACGTCCGGCTCGTCGTCGATCACCAGGACCCGCATGTCGTCTCCATCCGTGGACCGCGTGCTTCACGGAGTATCGGCCGGGTTCGGGGGCGCCCAACATGGCCCAACCGGACCATCTCTGGGCAACCCGACCGGGTCCCGGCGTGTGTGCCATGCAGGGGAGGCTCGTTGACACCCTCTGGGGCCCTTCCTAGATTGGCCCCAAGAGGTAGTCGGGATGAGCAGGGATGAGCAGGGAAAGCAGCCGATGAGCGGGACATGCTGAAGATCTCGCAGAAGCTCGAGTACGCCATGCGGGCGATGATCGAGCTATCGATGCGCCGGGAGAGCGGGGCCCTCGTGCCCGCACGCGAGATCGCGCAGGCGCAGCAGATCCCGGTTCGGTTCCTCGAACAACAACTCGGCTCGCTCCACAAGGCGGGCCTGGTCGAGAGCTTCCGGGGGGCCGGCGGCGGGTGCCGCCTGGCCAAGGATCCAACTGGGATCACCGTGGCCCAGATCGCGGACGCGATCGAGGGGCAGCTCTACCCGATGTTCTGCCTGGAGCCGACTGACCACACGTGCTTCGCGGACTCGCGGTGCGGGCTGCAGGGCTTCTGGGGCGAGGTCGCCAGGGCCATCGACGGCGTCTTCCAACGCACCACCGTCGCCGATCTGGCCGAACGCCACCAGCGCACGGCCGGCCCGGCGGTCTTCACGTCTGAGCAACTCCTGTCGGGGTTGAACGAGACGGCGCCTGCCGAGGAGACTCCGCAGGCATCGCTGCCTGCCTGAAGGGAGCCGGGAGGCCCGGCTCCGAGCGGTGGGGGTCTAGGCGTCGCTCTTGCCCAGGATCCGCATCACCTTCGTCCCGCACTTGGGACAGATGCCCTGAGCAGCCTTCCGGCCGTTCTTGAGCTCGACGACCGTGCCCTCGAACTGGACCTTCTCGCGGTCCTTCACGCAGTACCCCTCGTACATGGCCACGTGGGCCTCCTTCCCCTCGCAGGGTTCGAGGCCGCCTCCATGGCGGCCTCCAGGCACGATGCTGGGGCCTGCCAGGCACGGATGCAAGCACATCGAGGCCCATTCCCGGATGCCCCCCGGAGGCTCCGGGCCGTACGATGCGTGACTGTCGCGCCGAGCGAGGGGGGACTATCCATGTCGGAGGCCGATCCGAACATCGCAGCGCTGCTCTCGGAGGAACGTGTGTTCGAGCCTCCGGAGGCGTTCGCGGCCCGGGCGGTAGTCCAGGACCGATCGATCTACGAAAGTGCCGACGCCGACCACGAGGCATTCTGGGCGGAGCAGGCTGACCGGCTGGGCTGGGTCAAGCGCTGGGACACCGTGATGACCTGGGATCCCCCCTGGGTCAGGTGGTTCGACGGCGGCCGGCTGAACGCGGCCTACAACTGCCTCGACCGACACGTCGAGGCCGGCGGCGGGGACAAGGTCGCCTACTACTGGGAGGGCGAGCCGGGCGAGGAGAGGGCCATCACGTACCGGGAGCTCCTCGACGAGGTCTGCCGGTTCGCGAACGCCCTCAAGGGGCTGGGCGTCCGCAGGGGCGATCGGGTCGCGATCTACCTGGGCATGGTCCCCGAGCTCCCGGTCGCGATGCTCGCCTGCGCGCGGATCGGCGCCCCGCACTCGGTGGTGTTCGGCGGGTTCTCGTCCGAGGCGCTCCGCGACCGCATCATCGATGCGGAGGCCAGGGTCCTGATCACCGCGGACGGCGGCTACCGCCGCGGGGCCGTCGTCCCGCTCAAGGCGAACGCCGACGAGGCCCTGAGGGAGAGTCCGACGATCGAGCACGTCGTCACAGTTCGTCGGACCGGCGGCGAGCACGCGTTCACCGAGGGACGGGACCACTGGTACCACGACCTGGTCGAAGGGCAGTCGACGGAGTGCGAGCCCGAGCCGATGGACGCGGAGGACCCGCTGTACCTGCTCTACACGAGCGGCACCACCGGGAGGCCCAAGGGCATCGTGCACACGACCGGCGGGTATCTCACGCAGGTGGCGGCGACGCACCGGATGATCTTCGACATCCACGAGGACGACGTGTATTGGTGCGCCGCGGACATCGGGTGGGTCACGGGGCACTCGTACATCGTGTACGGCCCGCTGGCGAACCACACCACGAGCGTGATCTACGAGGGCGCGCCGGACTGGCCGGACAAGGATCGCCTCTGGCAGGTCGTCGAGAAGTACCGTGCGACGATCCTGTACACCGCGCCGACCGCGATCCGGGCGTTCATGCGGTGGGGACCCGAGTACCCCCAGAAGCACGACCTGTCCTCGTTGCGCCTGCTCGGGTCGGTCGGTGAGCCGATCAACCCGGAGGCGTGGGTCTGGTACTGGACGTACATCGGTGGCGAACGCTGCCCGGTGGTGGACACCTGGTGGCAGACGGAGACGGGGGCGATCCTGATCACGCCCCTGCCCGGGATCACGGCGCTCAAGCCGGGGTCGGCGACCTTCCCGTTCCCGGGCATCGTCGCCGACGTCGTCGACGAGAAGGGTTCGACGGTGCCGCTCGGAGGAGGGGGATACCTCGTGCTCAAGCGGCCGTGGCCGTCCATCGCGAGGACGATCTGGGGCGATTCCGATCGCTACGTCGAGACCTACTTCTCGAAGTATGGGCCCGAGACCTACGTCGCCGGCGACGGCGCGAAGCGGGACGAGGAGGGGTACTTCTGGCTGCTCGGCCGGATCGACGACGTCATGAACGTCGCGGGCCACCGGCTGTCGACCTACGAGATCGAGAGCGCCCTCGTGGACAACCCCAAGGTCGCCGAGGCGGCGGTGGTTTCACGACCCGACGACGTGGTGGGGGAGGCGATCGTCGCGTTCGTCACGCTCAAGAGCGGGTTCGAGGGGGACGACGCGGTCGCCAGCGAGCTCCGAGACCACGTGGCGCACAAGATCGGCAAGATCGCACGGCCTCACGGGATCATCTTCACGGCCGATCTCCCGAAGACGCGTTCGGGCAAGATCATGCGCCGGCTCCTGCGCGATGTCGCCCGCGGTCGCCCGCTCGGCGACGTCACCACCCTCGCCAATGCCGAGGTGGTCGAGCAGATCCACGAGATGGTGGAGACGGGCGGCACCGACGAGTGAGCGGTGCCGTCACGAGGCCGTCCCCGGCGCAACGAGGAGGAGGGCGCCTTGTCATCCGGCGGTTCGCCTGGGTACCATTCGTTAGCACTCGGTTGCCGAGAGTGCTAGCAGTCA
>Ga0208890_1000019_pt1 | contig 12661 bp, 11 predicted proteins | sample SoimicmetaGmgHPA_FD_188328 | JGI IMG/M metagenome (GOLD analysis project Ga0208890, IMG submission 188328) | Soil and rhizosphere microbial communities from Laval, Canada - mgHPA (SPAdes) (version 2) | ecosystem: Environmental > Terrestrial > Deep subsurface > Rock core/Sediment | place: Laval...
GCGCTCCTTGGCTTCCTGCACCTCCTCGCGCGACCGGTACGACCGGTCGTCGTCGTCGGAGGTGTGCGGGAAGAACCGGTAGGTCTTGGCCTCGATCAGGGTCGGACCCTCGCCGGCGCGCGCGCGCTCGACCGCGGTCTTCATCGCGGCGAAGGACTCGAGGACGTCGTTCCCGTCCACGACGACGCCGGGGAAGCCGTAGCCGGCGGCGCGGTCGGCGACGTTCTCGATCGCCATCTGCAGCGGTTGCCCGACGCTGATGGCGTAGCGGTTGTTCTCGCAGACGAAGACCACGGGCAGCTTGTGGATCCCGGCGAAGTTCAGGCCCTCATGCCAGTCCCCCTCGCTCGTCGCCCCCTCGCCGAACCAGCAGCCGACTACGGCGTCCTCGCCCCGGTACTTCGCCGCGTAGGCGATACCCGCGGCGTGTGGGACCTGCGTCGCGATGGGGGAGGAATGGCTGATGATCCCCAGCCGGCGCGAACCCCAGTGGCTCGGCATCTGGCGGCCGCCCGAGGAGGGATCCTCGGCCTTGGCGAACAGGCCGAGGAAGATCTCGTACGGCGTCATCCCGGCGATCAGGACGATCGCGACGTCGCGGTAGTAGGGAACCCAGATGTCCTGCCCCGGTCGCAGTGGCCACCCCGTGCCGACCTGGCATCCCTCGTGGCCGGAGACCGGAACGACGAACGGCGCCTTGCCCTGACGGTTGAGACGGAACGCGGCCTCGTCGATGAGCCGCGCCGTCACCATCGTGCGATACATGGAGCGGAGGTCCCCGGACGTGAGGCCGAGGGCCTCATGCGACGGTTCCGTCGTGACTCGGGTCGCCACACGGCGAGTCTAGCATCGGCTCTTCGTGATCCCGGTGCCGCCAGGGTTCCTCGTCTCGCGCGTCGATGGCTCGATCGATCGCGATCGTGTCGGGCCGGAACGCGGGCCGCACGGCGGATCGGCTCGGGCCGGCATCCGTTCCCTCATATACCCCCCCAGGGTATAGTGGGTGGGTCGCCACCACCGGGAGGAACGCCATGTACGGGTACACGATGAACAAGAAGGCGGTCTCGGACCGCCTCCGGCGGATCGAGGGTCAGGTGCGCGGGATCCAGCGGATGGTCGAGGAGGATCAGTACTGCATCGACATCCTGACGCAGGTGAACTCGGCCGCCTCGGCGCTCAAGTCGGTCGGCATGGGCGTGCTCGACGATCACGTGCGTCACTGCGTCAAGGAGAGCATCGAGAGCGGCGACAGCGACGAGAAGCTCGAGGAGCTCCTGACGGCGGTCGCGCGGTTCGCGGGGAAGTAGCCGGTGCTCGCGTCGCTGCTCTCACCGATCGCCGAGGCGCTCGACCTCGCGTTCGCGATGACGTGGGAGATCCTGTGGGCGCTGGTCCTGGGGTTCGCGCTGTCCGCGGTCGTGCAGGCCGTGATCTCCAAGGGCGAGATGAGCCGCCTGCTGCCCGACGACTCGCCGAGGTCGCTCGCGATCGCCTGCGGTCTGGGTGCGGCGTCGTCCTCGTGCTCGTACGCGGCGGTCGCGCTCGCGCGCTCGATCTTCCGCAAGGGCGCCGATTTTTCCGCGGCGATGACCTTCGAGTTCGCCTCGACCAACCTCGTGATCGAGCTCGGGATCCTGCTCGCGGTACTCCTCGGCTGGCAGTTCACGCTGGCCGAGTTCGTGGGCGGCCCGATCATGATCGTGATCCTCGCCCTCCTGTTCCGAGCGTTCCTGCGGCCAGAGCTCGTCGAGCTCGCGCGGCGGCAGGCCGACAAGGGCGTGCCGGGCGTGATGGAGGGTCACGCCGAGATGGACATGTCCGTCGGCGGGGGATCGATCGTGTCCAGGGTGCGTTCGCGGGAGGGGTTCACGGCGATCAGCCACTACTACGTGATGGATTGGGCGTCGATCTGGAAGGACATCGCGCTCGGTCTCGTGATCGCCGGCGCGCTCGCGGCCTGGGTGCCCGAGTCGTTCTGGCAGAGCTTCTTCCTGGTGGATCACCCCCTGCTCTCGAAGATCTGGGGACCGATGATCGGCCCGCTCGTGGCGATGCTCTCGTTCGTCTGCTCGATCGGGAACGTCCCACTCGCGGCGGTGCTGTGGAACGGCGGGATCAGCTTCGGCGGCGTCGCGGCCTTCATCTTCGCCGACCTGATCATCCTGCCGATCCTCAATATCTACCGGAAGTACTACGGACGGCGGATGTCCCTGTTCCTGCTCGCGACGTTCTACACCTCGATGGTCGCCGCCGGGCTGGTCGTGGAGGTGCTCTTCCAGGCGCTCGGGCTCGTGCCCGACGAGCGGAACGCAAAGGTGATCGAGGCGAGCGTGACCTGGAACTACACGACCTTCCTCAACATCGCCTTCCTGGCGCTGTCCGCCGTGCTCGTCGTGAGGTTCCTGCGCACCGGCGGCCCCCAGATGCTCCGGATGATGAACGCCCCGGCCGCCAGGCATCCGGACGCGCACGCCGAGCACGTCGGACACGCCGACCAGGCCGAACGCGCGTCGCGACCGACAGCCGCGGACGAGGGCTACGCCTGCCCGATGCACCCGGGGGTCCGCGGAGGGCCCGGGGATCGCTGCCCGAGATGCGGGATGCGGCTCGAGCGGCGAGACGATTCGACTCGAAGCTGACTACTCTGGAGCGGAGATGCAGGAACAGGTGACCGAATCCGGGCCCGTCGTCGTCGAGGCGACCGACCAGAACTTCCTCGAGACCGTGATCGAGGAGTCGAAGAAGCGCCCCGTGGTCGTCGACCTGTGGGCGTCGTGGTGCGGACCCTGCCGGACGCTCGGCCCGATCCTGGAGAGGGTCGCCGGCGAACGCGGGGGCGCGTTCCTGCTCGCCAAGCTCGACGTGGACGCCAACCCGTACACGGCGGGCCAGTTCGGCGTCCAGAGCATCCCGACCGTGGTGGCGTTCCGCGACGGGCAGCCGATCGACGGGTTCGTCGGCGCGATCCCCGAGCCGATGGTGAACGAGTTCGTCGACAAGCTCATGCCCACGGAGGCCGAGCTGGAGGCGGAGGAGGCGCTCGAGGAGGAGCTCGAGGGGCACCTGGACGACGCCGAGCAGAAGTACCGCGAGGCGCTCGAGGTCGACCCCACCAACCGAGACGCGCGCGTCGGGCTCGCCCGGGTCTACGCCGAGACGGGACGCGAGGACCAGGCGCGCGAGACGCTCGCGCCGGCCCTGCCCGACCCCGAGGCCGAGCGCATCCTCGCGATGCTCGAGGTCCGCGACTGGGCGAAACTGACCGAACCCGGGACGCTCGCCTCCGCGAAGCGGCTGGCCGCACGGGGGAGCTGGCGCGAGGCGCTCGACGCGATGCTCGGCGCCCTGCCCGATGACCCGGACGCGCGCCAGGCCATGCTCGAGGTCTTCACGGTGCTTGGCGAGGATGACGAGATGGTCGCCGAGTACCGCCGGAAGCTCGCCGCCGCACTGTTCTGAGGCCGCGATGACCGGTGACGTGCACGACCGGATCCGCGACTATTGGGACCGGGACTCCGACACGTACGACGAGACGCGCTCCCATGCGATCTCGGATCCGCTCGAGGCCGCGGCGTGGCGGCAGGCGCTCGCGGATGCCCTCCCCGAACCCGGTTCGAAGGTCTTGGATGTCGGCGCGGGGACGGGCGCGCTGTCGCTGCTCGCCGCGGAGCTCGGCTACGAGGTGACGGCGCTCGACCTGTCACCCGGGATGCTCGGCAGGGCGGAGCTCAAGGCCAGGGAGCGCGGGCTCGACCAGCGGATGCGGTTCGTCGTCGGTTCGGGGACCGAGGCGCCCGAGGGACCGTTCGACGCGGTCATGGAGCGGCACGTCCTGTGGACGTTGCCCGACCCCGTGGGTGCGCTCGCGCGGTGGCGCGAGGTGTCGAGCCGGCTCGTGCTGTTCGAAGGGGTCTGGGGCGAGGACGATCTCCGCCGGCGGGCGAAGGACCTCACGGGGGAGTGGCTCCGTCGGTTCATGCGCGTGCCGGACGACCACCACGCCCCGTACCCCGAGGAGGTGCTGGCCGAGCTGCCGCTCGCGCGGCTGCCATCGCCCGTCCCGCTGATCGACGCGGTGTACGAGGCCGGGTGGTCGGCGGTGCGCATCAAGCGCCTCCGCGACGTCGAGTGGGCGGCCAAGCTCCACGAGCCGTGGCCGCTCGGCTCGCTCGAACAGCGCCCTCGCTACACGCTCGTCGCCGACGCCTGACGGCAGCCGCCGTTCACCGTCGGCGGGTCCAGAACACGTCCGTGCGGTACGGGATCGCGATCTCGTCGCCGCCGAGCTGGGGGTCGGTCGCCATCAGCTCGTCGACCTCGGTACGGACGCGAGCGCGTTCGTCCTCGGATGCGGCCGCCACGTAGCTCACCGAGAGCACGCGATCGAGGAACGCCTCGGGCGTCACGTGGTGGACGTGGTACGCGAGGCGGTGGTGCAGCGGCCCGAACAGCTCGGTCCGCTGGAGCGCCTCCCGCCAGCGCCCCGATCGGTACCGGGGCGCGCCTTCGCCGGCCAGCCGGTCGAAGATCTCGGTCAGCCGTTCGGACCAGTCGCTCGCCTCATCGCGTGCGTTCCAGATCAGGCCGAGCGCGCCCTCGGGGCGCAGGACCCGGTGGATCTCGGGCAGCGCTCGGACGCCGTCGAACCAGTGGAACGCCGCGGCGGCGATGACCGCATCGAACGTGGAGTTCTCGGTGGGGATGGCTTCCGCCGAGCCGTCGAGCACCCGGATCGTGGGGCAGTTGCGCTCCAGCGCGGCGCGCATCGCCGCGACGGGCTCGATGGTCGTGATCCCCGCGCCCGTGTGCACGATCAGCTCGGTGAACTTGCCGGTCCCCGCGCCGAGCTCAAGGACGTCCCGTCCCTCGCCGATGCCGAGCTCGCGTACGAGGTAGGTCACGGCGTCGTCGGGGTAGCTCGGTCGCCCGCGCTCGTAGTGCTCGACGGCGACCTCGAAGCCGCGGCCGGCCGCGGGGTGGATCCGATCGTCGCTCACGCCGTGGCGTTCGCCGTCAGGACGTCGATCTGCTCATGGGGCCAGGGCTCGTCGTTCGGCTCCAGACTCAGCCCGAACACCTCCCCGAACCGACGGGTGACGATCGGCGCCATCTCCTCGACGGTGATCTCGCGCTCGGCGAGTTGAGACAGGGACGCGACGCCCTCCCCGGCGAGACCGCAGGGCACGATCGCGTCGTACCAGGACAGGTCGGTCGTGCAGTTGACCGCGAATCCGTGCAGCGAGACCCGCATCCGCATCAGCCGAACGCCGATCGCGCACACCTTGCTCGGTCCGGACCACACGCCGGTCTGCACCTCGCTGCGATGCAGCTCGACGCCGACGTCGGCCGCGGCCCGGATCACGACCTCCTCGAGGTCGCGCACGAACCGCATCGCGTCGGGCCGAGGGCCCAGATCGAGCACCGGGTACCCGACGAGCTGTCCGGGCCCGTGGAACGTGAGCGAGCCGCCGCGATCGATGAACCGGAGCTCGGCGCCGGCGGCGGCGATCCGTTCCTCGGTCCAGACGATGTGGTCGGGCCGCCAGCGCCGGCCGGCCGTGTAGACCGGCGGATGCTCGAGCAGGATCAACGTGTCCTCGGCGACGCCGGCGAGGCGGCGCTCGGCCAACGCGTGCATCTCGGCGTTCGCGGCGTCGTAGTCGACGAGATCGTCGGGCCGGATCAGGCGTGCCATCAGGCTAGAGCGCCAGGTCCTCGGCGAAGTCCCACGTCTCGAGGTTCTGTTTGACCCTCGCGAGGAACTGGGACGCGAGCGCGCCGTCGATCACGCGGTGGTCCCACGACATCGAGATGTAGACCATGTGCCGGATCGCGATCGTGTCGTCGATCACGACCGGACGCTTCTCGACGGTGTCGAACCCGAGGATGCCGGTCTGCGGCTGGTTGATGATCGGGACCGAGATCAACGAGCCGAACGGTCCCGGGTTCGTGATCGTGAACGTGCCGCCGTGGACCTCGTCGGGCAGGAGCTTCTTGGTCCGCGCCCGCGTGGCGAGATCGTTGATCCCTCGCGCGATCCCCAGCAGGTTCATCGTGTCGGAGCCCTTCAGGACCGGGACGATGAGCCCCTCGTCGTAGCTCACGGCGATCCCCATGTTGACGAAGTGCTTGACCGCGATCTCGTCGCCGCGGAGCTCGCTGTTCACCATCGGGTTGGCCAGCAGCGCCTCGGTGACCGCCCGCGTCACGAACGGCATGTACGTGAGGCCGAAGCCCTCGCGCGCCTTGAACGCGTCCTTCGTGCGTTCGCGCAGGCGGGCGACGTTCTCCATGTTTACCTCGACCGCGTTCCACGCCCGCGCCGAGATCTCGAGCGAGGCCTTCATGTGCTGGGCGATCGTCCGCCGGATGTGCGAGACCGGAACGATCTCCTCGCCACCCCCCACCGCCGCGGGGGCGGGCTGCGGAACCGCCGGCGCGGTGGCGGGCGCGGTCGCAGGCGCGGGTTGCGCCGGCTGGGCGGCCGGGGCAGCCGCACGGGTGCTCGTCACCGGTGCCGCCGCCCCCTGCGTGGCCACGAACCCCAACACGTCGTTCTTCGTGATCCGTCCCCCGGTGCCCGTCCCCGAGACCTGCCCGAGATCGATGCCGTGCTCGCTCGCCAACCTCCGAACGAGCGGCGACAGGATCTGCGACCGAGGCCCCCGATCCGGAGGCGGCGCGACCGTCTGCGTCGAAGCCGCCATCTGCGAAGGCACCGTCTCCGCCGAAGCGGGTGCCGGCGATGCGGCGGGCGTCGGAGCCGGCGCAGCGGGTGGTGCCGGAGCGGAGGGAGCATCGTCGCCCCCGGCGTTCGAAGACGAGGTCTCGGCTCCTCCGGAGCCCGCCGCAGCGAGCTGCGACGCAGCTCCCGGAGCCCCGGCGCCACCCGCCCCACTCCCCCCTTCGGAGATCTCCGCCAGCTCGGTTCCGACCGCGACCGTCTCGCCCTCCGGCACCAGGATCCTCGTCAGCGTGCCCGCCGCCGACGACGGCACCTCGGTGTCGACCTTGTCGGTCGAGATCTCGAACAGCGGTTCGTCGAGCGCGACCTGGTCGCCCTCCTGTTTCAGCCACTTCAGGATCGTTCCTTCGATCACGGTCTCGCCGAGCTGCGGCATCTTGACGGCGGTCATCCTGCCTCCAGGTTCACCATGCGGACAGCTTGCGGACGGCGTCCTCGATGTCGGACACCTGTGGCAGGTACGCGTCCTCGAGCGGCGGAGAGAACGGCACCGGGACGTGGGGCGGCGAGAGCCGGACGACCGGTGCGTCGAGCGACTCGAACGCCTCCTCGGCGATCAACGAGGCGACCTCCGCGCCTGTGCCCAGGTAGCGCTGGCTCTCGTAGAGCACGACCGCACGGCTCGTCTTGGTCACCGTGGCGAGGATCGCCTCCACGTCCAGCGGCTGAACGGTCCGCAGGTCGAGCACCTCGACCTGGATGCCCTCGTTCCCCAGGGTCTCGGCCGCCTCGAGCGCGAGATGCACCATCATCCCGTGCGCGATCACCGAGACGTCCGTCCCCTCGCGCTTGACGTTGGCCTTACCGATCGGGACGAGGTGGTCAGGGTCGTCCGAGACGATCTCCTTGATGCGACGGTAGATCCACTTGTGCTCGAGGAACACGCAGGGGTTGTCATCGCGGATCGCCGCCTTCAGCAGGCCCTTGGCGTCCGAGGGGAATGCGGGGCAGATGACCTTCAGACCGGGCGCGTGCGAGAGCCACGGCTCGGGGTTCGTCGAGTGGAAGCTCGAGGCCCTGACCCCGCCGCCCGACGGCCCGCGCAGCACCACCGGGACCGGCACCCCGCTCCGGTAGTGGTAGCGGGCCATCGCGGTCGTGATCTCGTCGTAGCCGCTCGACATGAAGTCGGCGTACTGGAACTCCGCGACCGGGCGCAGCCCCTCCATCGCGGAGCCGAGCGCGGTCCCAACGATCGTCTCCTCGACGATCGGGGTGTCCATCACGCGCGACGGACCGAACCGCTCGATGAACCCCTCGGTCACCTTGAAGGCTCCGCCGTAGACGCCGATGTCCTCGCCGAGCAGGAACACACGCTCGTCTCGCTCCATCTCCTCCCACAGCGCCTCGGCGATTGCGACGAGGTAGGTGGCCTCGCCCTGGTCGGTCCGCTTGCCCCGCGGCTCGGCACCGTGGCCGGCGGCTCCCGCCTCGACGGCTCGCGTCGCCATCAGGACTCGGTCCCGCCGCCCCGGCCGGGCTCGGCGTTCCAGTAGCCATCGTCGGTGAACAGGCCCTTGGTGACGTCGCCCGGCTCGGGGAACGGCGAGGACAACGCGTACTCGTAGCCGGCCTCGAACTCCGCCCGGATCCGCTCGTCGAGGTCGGTCACGTCCTGCTCGCTCACGACGCCGCGCGATCGGACCAGCTCCTGGAAGCGCTTCACCGGATCCTTGTCGCGCATGTACCCCTCGAGCAGCTCCTTGGGGACGTACTTGGCCGGGTCGTGGCCGGCGTGCCCCCGCCAGCGCAGCGAGACACTCTCGATCAACGTCGGGCCGCCTCCCTCGCGGGCGCGTTCGACCGCGTCATGGGCGATCCGGTACACGTCGAGCACGTCCTGCCCGTCGATGCGGACGCCCGGCATCCCGTATGCGCCGGCGCGCTCGGCGATCGTCGGGACCGGGAACTCGAGCGGGTTGGGCGTCGAGTACGCGTACTGGTTGTTGTTGACGACCCACACGACCGGCAGCTGGTGGATCGCCGATATGTTCAGCGCCTCGTGCCAGCGGCCGTTCGAGGTGGCCCCGTCGCCGCAGATCGCCATCGCCACCCGCGGCTCCCCGCGCATCTTGTACGCGAGCGCCGCCCCGCAGGCGACCGGGTAGGCGATCGGGAGGTGCGACATCACCGTCCAGGTCCGGTTCCCCTGCCAGTCGCCTACGTGGCTGTTGCCGTCGCGGCCCCGCGTGTAGCCGTCGATCCGCCCCCAGAACTGGGCCATCACGCGGTTCAGGTCCAGGCCCTTGCTCAGCTGCGCGGACAAGTCGCGATGGGTCGGGAACAGCGAGTCGTCCTTGCGCAGGGCGGACGCGACGCCGACGTGGGTGCCCTCCTGACCGCGACCCGAGTAGATGGCGCCCGGGAGACGCCCCTGCCGGTACAGGGCCTCCATGCGCTCGTCGAAGTACCGGCAGAGCTTGAGCAGGTAGAGCAACTCCTTGAGCCGCTCGTCGGACAGCCCGACGCGCCAGTCGTCCGCCGCGAGCTTCTGTCTCTCCACCTTCGTTGCCATGGTCACGCTCCGTGCAGGGGCTTGCCGACGAGCGCCAGGAAGGCCTCACCGACGCCCTCGGACAACGTCGGGTGCGGATGGATCAGCGCGGCGACCTCGGCGGGAACGGCCTCCCAGGCCACCGCGAGCATGGCCTCGGAAACGAGGTCGGTGACGTGTGGCCCGACCATGTGCACGCCCAGCACCGGCCCACCGTCCTTGCCGGCGACGATCTTGACGAGCCCACCCTCCGCGACGATGTTGGCTTTGCCGACCCCCTGGAAGTTGAATCGCTCGATCTCGACCTCGTGGCCGCGCTCGACGGCCTGCGCCTCGGTGATGCCCACCGAGGCGATCTCGGGCGAGCAATAGGTCACGCGCGGGATCTGCGCGTAGTCGATCTCGGGCACCGGGACGCCTGCGATGCGCTCAGCGACCGCGTAGCCCTCGGTGAACGAGACGTGGGCGAGTTGCAGCGGGGTTGCCGCGACGTCGCCGATCGCCCAGACGTGGGCGGCGGTGGTCTGCAGCTGGCCGTCGACCTTGACGAACCCGCGGTCGAGTTCGACCCCGGCCTCCTCGAGCCCGAGATCGTCGGTGACCGGTCCCCGGCCGACGGCGACCAGGCAGACGTCGGCCGCGACGGTCTGCTCCGCGCCGCCCGCCTCGAACGCCACCTCGACATGTTCGCCCGTGTCCGACACCCCGGTCACGCTCGCGCCGGCGTGGGCCGCGATCCCGCGCTTGCGGAACGCGCGCGCGATCTCCTTGGATAGGTCCTCGTCCTCCAGCGGCGCGACGCGCGGGAGCGCCTCGACCATCGTCACGTCGGCGCCCATCGAACGGTAGAAGCTCGCGAACTCGAGCCCGATCGCACCCGCCCCGATGATCACGGCCGACGAGGGAATCTCGGCGTACCACAGCGCCTCGTCGCTCGTGATGATCCGAGGCGTGACCTGCAACCCCGGCAGGAGCTTGGGGCGCGACCCGGTGGCGACGACCACGTCGGTGGCGGTGATCGTCCGATCGCCCACCCGGACCCCCGGCCCCGCCTGCAGGACCGCGGAACCCCGGATCACGTCGATCTTCCGGGCCTTCATCAGGCCCGTCAGCCCGGAGACGAGCTTGTCGACGATCTTGGTCTCGAACGCCTGGACCTGCGTCCAGTCCGGCTCGCCCGACGCCTTGATGCCCCAGACCTCCGACCGGTTGATCGTGTCCATCACCGCGGCCGACTGCAGGAGCGCCTTGGTGGGGATGCAGCCGCGCAGCAGACAGGTACCCCCCAAACGCTCGTCGCGCTCGACGATCGCGACCCGCTTGCCCAGCTGTGCGGCTCGGAGGGCGCAGGAGTAGCCCCCTGTCCCCGCGCCGATCACGACGATCTCGTAGACGTCGGACATCCGGACGGCCATGCTACCGCGGTTCCGTGCGACGACTCCTCGAACGTAGGATGACGCGCCGTGACCGACACAACCAAGCCCGATCCGGACACGCGGCACGGGCCCCTCGAGGGTCTCCACCGAACCCTCGGAGCCAAGCTGGGCCCTTTCGGCGGGTGGTTGATGCCGATCGAGTACCGGGGCGTCCTGTCCGAGCACCGTGCGGTTCGAGAGCGCGTCGGGCTGTTCGACCTCAGCCACCTCGGCAAGGTCGACGTCGTGGGCGCCTCGGCGTTCGATGCGTTGCAGGGCCTATTGACCAACGACCTGCGGAAGGTCGATGTCGGCCGGGCGCAGTACCACCATCTGCTGAACGAACGCGGGGGTGTCGAAGAGGACCTGTTCGTCTACCGCCTCGCCAGCGATCGGTGGTTCCTGGTCCCAAACGCGGCCAACAAGGACAAGGTCGTCGCGGCGCTGCGATCCCGGGGGGCCGCTGTCGTCGACCACGACGGATGGTGCTTCCTCGGCGTCCAAGGACCGAGGTCACACGCGGTGGTGAGCAAGCTCTGGCGGACGGCGGTCGAGCTCGCCTTCCGCGGGGTTCGGGTCGTCGATTGGCACGGGACGGAGGTCGTGCTCGCGCGCACTGGCTACACCGGCGAGCGCGGGTTCGAGGTGTTCGCCGACGCCGCGGTGGCCTCCGAGCTCTGGGAATCGATCGTCACGGCGGGGCGGCCGTTCGATCTCGAGCCGTGCGGGCTCGGGGCGCGCGACGTGCTGCGTCTGGAGATGGGCTACCCGCTCTACGGTCAAGACCTGGGCCCGGATCGGACGACGCTCGAGGCCGGGTTGGGGTGGGTGGTGTCGTTCGACAAGGGCCCGTTCGTGGGACGCGCCGCGCTTGAGCGCCAGCGCCAGCAGGGGCTGCCCAGCCTCCTCCGAGGCCTCGCGACCGCCGATCGGCGCAACATCCCGCGCTCGCACCAGTCGGTGCTCGCGGACGGCCGAACGGCGGGGGAGGTGACGAGCGGGACGTTCTCGCCGCTCCTGGGTCACGGGATCGCGTTCGCGTACCTCTCGCCGGCTGACACGTTCGAGCCTGGGACGGAGGTCGAGATCGACATCCGCGGGCGCAGGGCCCCGGCGAAGGTCGTGACGACGCCGTTCGTGGACCGCTCGCCTCGCTGAGTGCCTCGTTTGGAACCGACCGGTGGCCGATGGTCAGGCCGGGTCGCTCGGCGCCGGGGCCGGCGCCGCCGCCTCGAGCATGTCTGCTACCGACGAACCGTTGAACTCGGTGCGCCGGAGGAGTCGATTGAGCAGGAACGACGCTCGCGGGGAGGCGGGCATCACGGCGACCACGACGTACAGACCCGAGCTGGGGATCCCGACCTCTCGCAACGGGCCGTAGCCCGGAGCGGCCACGAAGTAGGCCCACCGGGTCGGTCGGTCGCCGACCGCGCAGGTGCCGAGCCCGTGGGCGACGTAGTCGCCGGGTGAGTCCGGCGCTCCCTGTGCGAACGCCGGCAGATGCCTGGCGACGACATACCGGCTGGTCGCGCGGCATCGCTCCGAACCCGTCAGGACGTCCAGCGCCGTTCCGGTGGCCGCGAGGTAGTAGTAGTCGGACGGGACCCCGACCGCGGTCCCGTCGATCCACATCGCGGCGAGCCCCTCGACCGGTGGCCGGTCGGCCCTCCACGCCTGCGGTCGCGGTCCGGCGACGATCCCCTGGCGCGGATCGTCGATGGGCCCGGCGAGGCGCGGCTCCCACGAATCCGGGATTAGCGCGGAGACCGGTCCCGCCGATACCTGTTGGAACGGGCTCGGGGACTGTCGGATCAGCAGGTCCGAGGCGTCCGGGCCCGGTGGGGGCGTGGCTGACGCCTCGCCGCACGCCACAGCGACGAGCGCGATCACGAGACTCCCGATGAGCTTCTGCACCCCGCCGATCCCGTCCGCAGCATAGACCGGGGTTTCCCGCTCCCGCCACCCGCGCTCGCGCCCCTCAGCGAGCGGCGAGGACGGCCACGAGCG
>Ga0208890_1000021_pt1 | contig 12366 bp, 11 predicted proteins | sample SoimicmetaGmgHPA_FD_188328 | JGI IMG/M metagenome (GOLD analysis project Ga0208890, IMG submission 188328) | Soil and rhizosphere microbial communities from Laval, Canada - mgHPA (SPAdes) (version 2) | ecosystem: Environmental > Terrestrial > Deep subsurface > Rock core/Sediment | place: Laval...
ATCGGCTGCCGAACGGTCACCTCCGATGCGACCGAGGGCGCGTCGATCGCGGTGAACGGCGCCTGCCTCACGGTCGTCGAGCGCTCGGACGAGCACCTCGCGTTCGACGTGTCCGAGGAGACGCTCCGGTGCACGAGCTTCTCGCGCCTGCGGGCGGGCGACCCCGTGAACCTCGAGCGGCCGCTCACGCTGTCGAGCAGGCTCGGCGGTCACCTCGTGCAGGGACACGTCGATGGCGTGGGCGAGGTCGTCGCGATCGATCTCGCCGACGACGGGAGCGCGTGGATCACCGTTCGTGCCCCCGACCGGGTGGCGCGGTACCTGGTGGACAAGGGCTCGGTGTGCGTCGACGGGGTTAGCTTGACGGTCGCCGCACGGGACGGGGGAACGTTCGGCGTGGCGCTGATCCCGCACACGCTCGAGGTGACGACGCTCGGCACCGCCGAGGTGGGAGACCCATTGAACCTGGAGGTCGACGTGATCGCGAAGTACGTGGAAGCGCTCCTCGACCCGATCGAGGGCCAGATGGAGGGGAAGACACCATGACCCAGGACATCGGACCCGTGCTCGCGACGATCGACGAGGCCCTCGCCGACATCCGCGCCGGGAAGATGGTGATCGTCGTGGACGACGCCGATCGCGAGAACGAGGGCGACTTCATCATGGCCGCGGAGAAGGCGACGCCCGAGAGCCTGAACTTCATGGTCACGCACGGCCGGGGCATCGTGTGCATGCCGATGACGGCGCAGCGCCTCGATGAGCTCCAGATCCCGCTGATGGTCTCGAAGAACAACGAGAGCCACGGCACCGCGTTTGCGGTCTCGATCGACATCGAGGGGCGGACGACGACCGGGACGAGCGCGTTCGACCGCGCGGCCACGGTGCGGGCGATCACCGATCCCTCCCTGCAGTCGAAGGACATCCGGATGCCCGGCCACGTCTTCCCGCTCATGGCGCAGCAGGGGGGCGTCCTCAAGCGGGCCGGCCATACCGAGGCGACCGTCGACCTCGCGCGGCTCGCCGGCCTGTACCCGGCCGGGGTGCTGTGCGAGGTCCTGCATCCCGACGGCTCGATGGCGCGAGCCCCGGAGCTCGCCCGGGTGGCGAAGGAGCATGGCCTGAGGATCATCTCGATCGCGGATCTGATCGAGTACCGCCGCCATCGCGAGCATCTGGTGGCGCGGACGGCCTCGGCGCAGATCCCGACCGAGCACGGCGAGTTCACCGCGCACACCTACGAGAGCTCCGTCGATGGGATGGTGCATGTCGCGCTCGTGCTGGGCGAGGTCGGCGACGGCGAGCAGATCCTGGTGCGTGTGCACTCGGAGTGCCTGACCGGCGACGTGTTCGGCTCGATGCGGTGCGACTGTGGCGATCAGCTGCACGGTGCGCTTGCCCAGGTCGGCAAGGAGGGCCGCGGCGTGGTCCTGTATATCCGGGGCCACGAGGGGCGTGCGATCGGGCTGACGCACAAGCTCCGCGCCTACCGCCTCCAGGAGGAGGGACGGGACACCGTCGAGGCCAACGTCGAGCTCGGGTTCGCGGCGGACCCGCGTGACTACGGGATCGGCGCCCAGATCCTGGTGGACCTCGGGGTGCGCTCGATGCGGCTGCTCACCAACAACCCGGCGAAACGGGCCGGGCTCGAGGGCTACGGGCTGTCGATCTCCGAACGCGTGCCGCTCGAGACGCGCCCGACCGCGGAGAACATCGGCTACCTGCGCACCAAGCGGGAGAAGCTCGGGCATCTCCTCGAGAACCTCGAACCCGAGGTCGCGCCGTGAGCCAGCTCCTCGAACGGAAGGCCGGGCCGTGAGCGAGCTCCGGGGTGACCTGCACGCACGTGGTCGCCGTTTCGCGATCGCGGTGGCGAGGTTCAACGAGCTCGTCACGCGCAAGCTGCTCGAGGGCGCGCTCGCCGGCCTCCACGCAAAGGGGGTGGCCGAGGAGGATGTCGACGTGGTGTGGGTGCCGGGAGCGTTCGAGCTGCCCCTGGTGGCGCGGCGGCTCGCGGGGTCGCGGACGTTCGACGCCGTGATCTGCCTCGGCGCCGTGATCCGGGGCGAGACCGCACACTTCGAGCTCGTCGCGGGGCAGGCGGCGGCCGGGATCCGCGAGGCCGCCGAGGTGACCGGCGTCCCGGTCACGTTCGGGGTCCTGACGACGGAGACGCTCGAGCAGGCGCTGGATCGCGCGGGCGGCAAGCACGGGAACAAGGGATGGGACGCGGCGACGGCGGCGATCGAGATGGCGTCGCTCCTCGAACAGCTGCCCAAGGAGGCCGAGCCGTGATCGTCGACAAGCCCTGGGGCAAGGTCGTCACGTACGCGCTCAACCAGCCGAGCTCGGTCCGCGTGATCACCGTCGAGCCGGGCCAGGAGACGAGCGTCCACTACCACCAGATGCGGGACGAGATGTGGGTCGTGCTCGACCCGGGGCTCTCCGTGCAGATCGGCAACCGCCAGGTCGAGGCGTCCTCGGGGGAGGAGTTCATGGTGAGCGCCGAGACGACGCATCGGATCGCGAACTCCGGGACCACTCGCGGCCGGGTGCTCGAGATCGCCTACGGGTACACGACCGAGGACGACACGCTCCGCCTCCAGGACGACTACGGCCGCCCGCTCGAACCCGACTGGTGAGCCTCCGCCGAGAGCGGTTCGTGGGCCCTCGTCTCCGCGTTGAGTGCTGGGCGGGGGCCGTGCTACGCTGCGCGCGCTCCAGGCACTGGAGGGCACGTTGGCAGAGCAGGGCACCGTGAAGTGGTTCAGCAACGAGAAGGGCTTCGGGTTCATCTCGCGCGAGGGGGAGGACGACGTGTTCGTCCACTTCTCGGCGATCGAAGGCGAGGGGTACAAGTCCCTCACGGAGGGCCAGGCGGTCGAGTTCGACGTCGTCGACGGCCCCAAGGGCAAGCAGGCGGCCAACGTCCGACCCGTCTGACCGAGCTCGGCCGGGGTCTGCCCCGAGCGTCGACAGCCTCCCCGAGCGGCACCTATACTCTGCGGGTTCTGTTCACCGTGTTCGGCTGGCACCGGCGAACGGCCGGTGCCTTCTCATCGGTAGGGAGGTGATGCGGGGTCTCGGCTGATCCGCGCATAAACGACCGCATCCGCTCGGCGCAGGTGCGCCTGGTGGGTGCAGACGGGTCGCAGATCGGGATCGTTTCGACCCAGGACGCGCTCCGTCAGGCACAGGATCTGGATCTCGATCTCGTGGAGGTGGCGCCGCAGGCGAACCCTCCCGTGGCCAGGATCATGGACTACGGGAAGTTCAAGTACGAGCGCGACATCCGCCAGAAGGAAGCCCGCAAGAAGCAGGCCCGGATCGAGGTCAAGGAGATCAAGTTCCGTCCGAAGATCGATCCGCACGACTACGCCACCAAGAAGGGCCACGTCGAGCGGTTCCTCCGGACGGGCGCGCGGGTCAAGGTGACCATCATGTTCCGGGGGCGCGAGATGGCCCGCACCGAGCTCGGCCGCAAGATCTTGGACCGGCTGGTCGGCGACCTCGCGGATCAGGCGGTCGTCGAGGCCCATCCCAAGCAGGACGGACGGAACATGGTGATGGTCCTTGCGCCGTCGAAGAGGCCCCCCGAACCGAAGAGCACCGAGCCGAGGAACCGGCGGGAGCCGGAGGCGGCCGTTCCCCGGGCCGAGCCCGTCCCGGAGCAGGCGCCGGACGAGGTGGTCGCGGCCCCGGCGGAGGCTCCCCCGGAGACGTAGCAGGAGACGTGCGAGGAGTCGCAAGCGGCACACGTTCGACCAGAGGAAGAAGAGCGATGCCCAAACAGAAGACGCACCGAGCGACGGCCAAGCGGTTCCGCATCACGCGGACCGGCAAGGTCCTCCATCGCAAGGCGACCGGCAACCATTTCCTGCGGAAGAAGCGCGGGAGCCGTCGACGCCGCGTGGAGGGCATGACCCAGGTCACGGCCGAGCGCACCAACATCCGTCGGCTCCTGGGGAAGTAGGGAAGATGGCACGGGTCAAACGATCGGTCCACGCGAAGAAGAAGCGCCGTGAGGTGCTCCGCAAGGCGAAGGGGTACTTCGGATCGCGATCGAAGCGCTACCGCGTAGCCAAGGAACAGCTCCTCCACTCGGGACAGTACGCCTACCGCGATCGGCGAGACCGCAAGGCGCAGTTCCGACGACTGTGGATCGCCCGGATCGGAGCCGGCGCTCGCCAGCACGGTCTGTCCTACTCGAGATTGGTGCACGGCCTGAGCAAGGCCGGGATCGAGGTCGACCGCAAGATGCTGGCCGACATGGCCGTGCACGATCCGGCCGCGTTCGGCCAGCTCGTCGAGGCCGCCAAGGACGCGCTCGCGGCCTAGCCCCGGAGGCCGGGAGGGCGCGTGATCACCTCCGTCCGGAACCCGAAGGTCGCCGCGGCGCTCAAGCTCCACAAGCGGGCGTTCCGCGAGCGCGAACGCGCGTTCCTTGTCGAGGGAGTGCAGGCACTGGGCGAGGCGCTCTCGATGCCCGGCAGCCCGATCACGACCCTGTTCCACAGGGAGCCCTCGCATCCCCTGGTCGAACGCGCGCGCGCCCGGGGCGTCGCCACGGCGCTCGTGAGCGACGACGTGATGGCCCGCCTCGCTGGGACGGTCACCCCGCAGGGGTTCGTGGGGGTCGCGGGGTTCCTCGACGTCCCATTCGACGACCTGCCCGATGAGCCGGCCGGGGTGGCGCTGCTGCACGAGGTCCGAGATCCGGGGAACGCCGGGACGGTGCTCCGATCCGCCGACGCCGTCGGTGCCGACGCCGTCGTCTTCTCCCCGTCCTCGGTCGACGTGTACAACGCGAAGACCGTGCGGGCCTCGGCGGGCTCGCTGTTCCACCTACCGGTCGTCCGGGGCCCCGACACCGCGTCGGCGATCGACGCGCTACGAGCACGGGGGATGCGGGTCCTCGCGATGGACGCCGGCGGCGAGGGCGACCTCTACGAGCAGGACCTGTCCGATCCCGTTGCGTTCGTGTTCGGCAACGAGGCGTGGGGTCTGCCCACGGAGATCGCGGCCCTGGCCGACGCGACCGTGCGGGTGCCGATCACGGGTCGAGCCGAGTCCCTGAACCTCGCCGCGGCCGCGACCGTCTGCCTGTTCGAATGGGAGCGTCAGCGTCGCGAGGGCAGGCGGGCGGTGCTCGAGACGATCATCGCCGCCGCCGCTCACGACATCCGCTCGCCGCTCACCGCGTTGAAGGGGATCGGGCACGCCCTCGCCACCCGGTGGGAGCAGATGACGCCCGAAGACCGCGAACTGATGCTGCGGGGGATCCAGTTCGACACCGATCGCCTGAACGCGATCCTGCGTCAGCTCGTGGACGCCGCCCGGGTCGCCGCCGGTGCGCTCGACCTGTTCCCGCAACGGACGGCCGTCGCGCAGGTGGTCGAGGAGATCGCGACGTCCCTGGCCCGAGACCCCGGTCACGTCCGCGTCGAGTGGGCAGGGAGCGACGAGCTGAACGTGTTCGTCGACCCCGAACGCCTCCGGCTCGTGCTCGAGGCGTTCGTCGAATCCCTCGTCTGGTGGGCGAGCGAGGGTCCGGTGCGCGTCGAGGGACGCGTTCGGGGCGGCCGGCTCTCGGTCGAGGCTCGCCGCGCCGAGACCGAGCTCACACAGGAGCATGCGGAGCGTCTGTTCCGTCCCCGCGCGCCGGGGACCGGTTCCGGGAGCAAGATCGGGCTGTTCGTTGCGCTCGGCGTGGCCGAGGCCCAGGGGGGCAGCGTGTCGGCCCACGTCGCCGACGGCACGCTCACCTTCACACTCGACCTCCCCGTCCCATCCGAGCCGGACGCCTGATGCGAGGACGCGCAGGCGCGCGGCGTCGCGGAAGGCCTGAAAAGGCCCTTGCTAGACTCGCCGCACCATGGACCCGACCGAGGCCGCGCGCATCCTGGAGCAGGAGCTCGAGCGTGGACGCGCGCTGATCGAGGCGGCGCGGACGGTCGAGGAGCTCGACGAGGCCAAGACCGCGGTCCTGGGGCGCAAGGCCCCGATCGCGAGCGTGCAGAGCTCGCTCGGGTCGCTGCCCGCCGACGCCCGGCGCGACCTCGGACGGCGGACCAACGAGGCCTTCGCGGAGCTGCGGTCCGAACTCGACGCGCGCCGAGCCGAGCTCGAGGAGGGCGCCGAGGACGGGCTGCTCCGGGCCGATGCGGTCGACGTCACCCTTCCCGGCCGACGCCCGCGTCCGAGCTCGCTGCACCCGCTCAGCCTCGTGCAGGACCGGATCGTCGAGATCTTCACGCGGATGGGGTACCGGGTGGCCGTGGGACCCGAGATCGAGGACGAGTGGCACAACTTCGAGGCGCTCAACATCCCCCCCGACCATCCCGCAAGGACGATGAAGGACTCCCTGTATGTCGACGCGGACGGGCTCCTGCTCCGCACCGAGACCAGCTCGGTCCAGATCCGGACGATGGAGTCGCAGGAGCCGCCGATCTCGGTCATCGTCCCGGGGCGCACCTACCGGCGAGAGGCCGTCGACGCGACGCACCTGTCGGTCTTCCATCAGGTCGAGGGGCTCGTCGTCGATGAGGGGATCTCGTTCGCCGACCTCCGCGGCACGCTGGAGGCCTTCGCCCGCGAGATGTTCGGCGAGGACGTGCGGGTGCGGCTCACGCCCGACTACTTCCCATTCGTCGAGCCCGGTTGCCAGGCGGCGGTGTCGTGCTTCGTCTGCGGCGGCGTCGGATGCCGCGTCTGCGGGAACGGGTGGCTCGAGCTGCTCGGCGCCGGCATGGTCCACCCGAAGGTGCTCGAGAACTGCGGGATCGACTCCGAGCGGTATACGGGGTTCGCGTTCGGTATGGGGATCGAGCGCGTCGCGATGGTCAAGTACGGCGTCAACGACATGCGGCTGTTCGTCGAGGGTGACGTTCGCTTCCTCGAACGGTTCGAGGGCGCGGCGTGAAGGTCGTCCTGTCCTGGCTCCGTGAGCTGTGTCCGACCGAACGGTCCGCCGAGGACCTCGCCGAGCTGCTGACCGCCAAGGGCGCCGAGGTCGAGGCGATCGAGCGTCCGTGGGAGCGGGTCTCCGGTGTCGTGGTCGCCAGGGTCCTCGAGGTCCGCGACCACCCGAACAGCGACACCCTGTGCCTCGCCCGCGTGGAGACCGGTTCGGGCGAGCTCGAGGTGGTCGTCGGCGTTCGGAACATGGCACCCGGCGACCTCGTGCCGTTGGCGCCGCCCGGCGCGAGCGTGGTCACGCTCCCCGAACCCCTGGGGGCCCGCGAGATCCGCGGCGTCGTCTCCCACGGCATGCTGTGTGCGCCCGACGAGCTCGGCATCTCGGCGTCGCACGACGGAATCCTCGTGCTGCCGGGCGACCTGGAGCCGGGCACGGACGTGGCCGAGGCGTTCGGGCTGACCGACGCGGTCCTCGACATCGAGGTCACGCCGAACCGCCCCGACTTCCTCTCGGTGCTCGGGATCGCCCGGGAGGTGGCGGCCGCGACGGGCACGCCGCTGTCGCCCCACCACAGCCGGGTCGAGGAGGACGCGGAGCCCGCAGAGGGCGTCGCGACGCTGGAGGTCGCGGATCTCGAACGCTGCCCGCGTTACCTCGCCAGGATCGTCCGCGACGTGCGACACGTGCCGTCGCCGATCGCGATCCAGGCGCGTCTGTTCGCGGCCGGGATGCGCCCGATCTCCGCGGTGGTCGACGCGACGAACTACGCGATGCTCGAGATCGGGCAGCCGCTCCACCCGTTCGACCTCGCGCTCCTGAAGGGTCCCGGCATCGTGGTCCGCCGCGCCGAACCCGGGGAGACGCTCGTGACGCTCGACGGGATCCAGCGGGCGTTCACCGACGACGACCTGTTGATCTGCGACGCCGAGCGCCCGGTCGCCGTGGCCGGCGTGATGGGTGGCGAGCTCGCCGAGGTCTCCGAGCAGACGAACGACGTGCTGCTCGAGGCGGCGTGGTTCGAACGCGGAGGCGTCCAACGCACGCGGCGGCGGATCGGCCTGTCGACGGAGGCGTCGACGCGGTTCGAGCGTGGCGTCGATCCCGAGGCCGTGCCGACCGGCGCCGACCGGGCGTGCCGGTTGATGTCCGAGTGGTGCGGTGCGCGCGTGCTCCGCGGCGTCGTCGAGGTGGGCGGGCCCCCGCCACGGCGCCGGATCGAGCTGCGGGCGCCGCGGGCGTCGGCGCTGATCGGGTACCCGGTGACGAGCGCGGACGCCGTGGAGGCGTTCGAGCGGCTGGGGATCGGGACCGAGACCGTCGACGAGGCCACGATCCGCGCCGAGGTCCCGGGGTACCGCGTCGACCTCGAGCGCGAGGTGGACCTGATCGAGGAGGTCGTGCGTGTGCAGGGGTACGAGCGGGTCGGCTCCACGCTCCCGCCGATCGCGCGGCCGGGCGGGCTGCCCGCCGCCTACGGGTTCCGGACCCGCGTCCGTGACGCGCTGCGACGGGCCGGTCTGCGCGAGGTTCGGCAGATCCCGTTCGTCTCCGAGGCCGACCTCCGGATGGTGGGGGACGACGACGCGATACGGGTCACCAACCCGCTCCAAGCGGACGACGGATGGCTTCGGACGCGCCTGACCCCCGGGGTGCTGAAGGTCGTCCGGCACAACGCCCATCGCCACGTCCGATCGGCCGCCGTCTTCGAGGTCGACACGGTCTTCCGGATGCGCGACGGGCGCCCCGAGGAACGCCCGAAGGCCGCGTTCGCGCTGAACGGGAACGCCGACCCGGGGTGGGCGCGCGACGACCGCCCGTTCGACGTGTTCGACGCGAAGGGCATCGTCGAGGCCGTGATGGCCGAGCTCGGGATCGCGTGGGCGCTGGGGGACCCGATCGGCCGCCCGTTCCACCCTGGCAGGTCGGGCGCGATCATGGTCGGTGAGGAGCGGATCGGGGTCCTCGGTGAGGTCCACCCCGGCGTCGCCGATCGGTTCGGCCTTACCGGGCGGGTCGCCGCGGCCGAGGTCGAGGTCGAGGCCCTGATGCGCCTCGCGCGGCCGGTGTCGGAGGTGGAGGACGTGCCGCGCTTCCCCCCGGTCCGCCGCGACCTGGCCTTCATCGTCGACGCGTCGATCCCGGCCGGACGCGTCCGTTCGGCGCTCGAGGACGCGGCGGGCGAGATCCTCGGCTCGGTGCTCCTGTTCGACGTGTTCGAGGGCCCGCCGCTGCCCGAGGGAACGAAGAGCCTCGCCTACTCGGTCGATTTCCGCGCACCCGACCGGACGTTGACCGACGAGGAGGCCGACGGCGCGGTGGAGGCGATCGTCGAACGGCTGTCGCGCGACGTCGGCGCCCGGCTCCGGTCGGGCTGAACCCGCCGGGCTCGCTGCGGATCGCGGCCGGCGTCGCTCGCGGGCGGGGCCTGCGAGCGGCGGGTCGGACCCGCGGTCTAGACTCGGACGATGGACCGCGACCTGCTGTCGATCGACGACCTCTCGCCGAGGGAGCTCGGCCAGCTGCTCGAGCTGTCCGCCAAGGTCAAGGCCCAACCGGGGGACTACGCGGATCGCCTCGCGGGGCGTTCGGTCGCGATGATCTTCGAGAAGCCCTCGACCCGGACCCGGGTCTCCTTCGAGATCGCGGTCGCCTCGACCGGCGGCCATCCGGTGCCGCTGTCCTCCGCGGATCTCCAGCTCGGGCGGGGCGAGACGATCGAGGATACCGGGCGGGTCCTGTCGAGGTACGTCCAGGCGATCGTGCTGCGGACCTTCGAGCAGGAACGGCTGGAGGTGCTCGCCTCGGCGGCCTCGGTCCCGGTGGTGAACGCCCTGTCCGATTTCGAGCACCCGTGCCAGTGCCTGGCCGACCTGCTGACGATCAAGGAGGTGAAGGGGGAGCTCGCCGGCAAGATCGTCACGTACCTGGGGGACGGCAACAACGTGACGCACTCGTTGCTGTTCGGCGGCGCCAAGGCGGGGATGCACGTGCGTGCCGGGACGCCGCCCGGTTTCGAGCCGATCCCGCAGGTCGTGCAGCGCGCATCCGACATCGCCGCGGAGACCGGCGGGAGCGTGTCGATCACGCACGACCCGATCGAGGCGTCGCGCGGCGCTGACGTCCTGTACACCGACGTCTGGGCGAGCATGGGGCAGGAGGCCGAGTCCGACGAGCGCGCCCTCGTCTTCCCGGCGTACGCGCTGGACGCGGAGAAGGTGGCTGTCGCCGCCCCGGACGTCACCGTGATGCACTGCCTGCCGGCCCACCGGGGGCAGGAGATCGCCGCCGATGTGATCGACGGCCCGCACTCGGTCGTGTGGGACCAGGCCGAGAACCGGATGCACGCGCAGAAGGCCCTCATGCTGTGGCTCCTCGGTCTCGCCTGAGCCCGATCCGGGAGGACCCGTCGTGGCGCGTCTGAACGACACCGTCGAGGCCGCGCTGATCGAATACGCCGACCTCCTGTCGATCCTGACCGACGAACCCTACAAGCCGCGCTCCTACGAGAAGGCCGCTCGGGCGGTGGGTGGCTACCCGGACGACCTGGCCACGATGGACCTGAAGGAGATCCTGAAGATCCCGAGCGTGGGCAAGTCGATCGGCGAGAAGATCGACGAGTTCGTCCGGATGGGCTCGTTCGAGGCGCTCGAGGAGCTGCGCGCGCAGATCCCGCCGGGGGTTCGCGAGATGACCGCGATCCCGGGCCTCGGTCCGAAGAAGGCGATCCTGCTCTACCGCGACCTCGGGATCGCGGACGTCGAGCAGCTCGCCCAGGCGGTCGAGCAGGGCCGCCTGGCCGAGGTCAAGGGGTTCGGCGCCAAGACCGAGGAGAACATCCGTCGCGGCATCGAGCGCATGAGCCAGTCGACGGGTCGGGTGCTCGTGTCCGTCGCCATGGACCTCGCGGACCACTTCATCGAGCGGCTCGGTGCTCGCACGGACGTACGCCGGATCGAGTTCGCGGGCTCGCTCCGGCGGATGGCCGAGACGATCGGCGACCTCGACCTCCTGGTCGCGAGCGACGACGCGGCCGGAGTGATGGAGGCGTTCACGACGGTCGGGATGACCGAACGCGTGCTCGCAAGGGGAGACACGAAGTCGTCGATCCTGACGCGCAAGGGCCTGCAGGTCGACCTCCGCGTCGTCCCGCTCGAGGCGTGGGGCGCGGCGATGATCTACTTCACCGGCTCGAAGGCCCACAACATCCGGATCCGCGAGATGGCCGTGCGCAAGGGTCTCAAGCTCAACGAGTACGGCCTATACCGCGCGAAGTCGGGCAAGCTCATCGTCGCGGAGACCGAGGAGGAGGTCTACGAGAAGCTCTCGCTCCCGTGGATCCCGCCCACGCTCCGCGAGGATCGCGGCGAGGTCGAGGCGGCGCTTCAGGGCACGCTCCCCGATGTGCTCGTGCGCAGGCAGCTGCGGGGCGACCTGCACACGCACACCAACCTCACGGACGGCCTGGCCTCGCTCGAACAGATGCTCGCGGCAGCCTCCGAGCTGAGGTACGCGTACTACGCGGTGACGGACCACGCCCCGAACCTGTTCATGCAGCGGATGACGGACGAGAAGATGCTCGCGCAGCGGGAGCAGCTCCGGGCGCTGCAGTCCTCGTACCCGAAGATGACCCTGCTGCACGGGACCGAGCTCAACATCGACGCCGAGGGCAACGTGGACTGGGACGCCGACTTCCTCGAGGGGTTCGACGTCTGCGTCGCGTCGGTGCACTCGCTCTTCAACCAGCCGAAGGACGAGATGACCCGGCGGATCGTCCGGGCGATGGAGAACCCCAACGTGCATGTGATCGGTCACCCCACCGGCCGGATCATCAACAAGCGCCAGCCGGTCGAGGTGGACCTCGAAGAGGTGTTCAAGGCAGCGGCGCGCACGGGGACGGCCCTCGAGGTGAACGGCTACCCGGACCGGCTCGATCTGCGGGACGAGCACATCCTGTGGGGGCGGCGACACGGCGTGAAGTTCTCGGTCGACACCGACTCGCATGCCACCACGCACCTCGAGCACATGCGGTACGGGGTGGCGACCGCGCAGCGCGGGTGGCTCACCGAGGACGATGTGATCAACGCGTGGCCGCTCTCGAAGCTCAAGGCGTTCCTGCGGAAGCGCCGGTGAGACGAAAGCCGAGTGGCGCGGCGGGGTTCGGCCGCCGGCTGCCGCGCTCGTTCTTCGCACGACCGTCCACCGTCGTCGCCCCCGAGCTGCTCGGCCGCGTCGTCGTGAGGATCCTTCCCGACGGCACGCGGCTCGCCGGCCGGCTCGTCGAGGTCGAGGCGTACGAGCAGGGCGACCCGGCGAGCCACTCGTTCCGCGGTCGACCCACGCTCCGGACCGACGTGATGTTCGGCCCCCCGGGGCGGCTGTACGTGTACTTCACCTATGGGCAGCACTTCTGCTCGAACGTGGTGACCGGCCCCGATGGGTACGGGAGCGCG